>JAAUXT010053372.1_pt1 | contig 13755 bp, 14 predicted proteins | sample 7278171 | NCBI WGS metagenome assembly JAAUXT01 (sample SAMN14350112, study PRJNA611818) | marine sediment metagenome | isolation source: surface marine sediment (1.8m) | place: French Polynesia: Moorea | collected 2018-08 | reverse complement strand
TTTGTTGCCTGTTGGTAAGACCAATGCGTTCTACAAGAAAGAGATTTGCGACAGAAAAAGAAGTCCAAAACAGTGGTATGTTGACAAACCTATTGGTATTAACAGTTTGCGCCCGGTCATCAAGAGTCTTTGTTCCAAAGTTGGGTTGAGTGGAAAATTCACAAACCATTCTCTCAGAGTCAGTGCTGCGACAAGATTGTACCAAAAGGGCATGGACGAGCAAATGATCAAGCAGTTTACTGGTCACAAATCGGATTCTGTGTGCTTCTACAAGAGGAGCTGTGACAAAATTCTTGAAAACGCGAGCAACATGGTGATGACATCAAATTCATGTTCTCCAAGTGCAACTGTGTCGAAACCTCTGCCGGAAGAGTTTGACATTGATAAGTACGAAATTCCTGAGGTGAAGCCGCCAGCTAAAGTTTTGGACAACTCTTTGTTTGTTAAAAATCCAGCTCACAAAAGGCTGTGTGATTTTTTGAAGTCTGAGTGTGACCAAAAATGCAAAGTTTTGCGCAAAATTGACAAAGAGATGGCCAAAAGAAAACTCAAAAAGTCTGAACATTAAGCTCAAATTTTGAGGTGATTTTTTATGTTTGTTGCACAGAATTTTTGAGGAGAATTTATGTTCTGTTTTTGTTGGCCAAATGCCTTGTAAATATATTGATTTTGACTGTCTTTGGCTCAGAAAAAGTGGTCATCCAATAGAGGTGGCTAAATAAATTGTGAAACAGGTTACGACCTTTTTTTCCATCAAACATGAACAGAAATCCCAGTGTGAGAAGCGTCACTCTCACACTGGTCGAGAAAACATGAAAAAGAGCCTTAAAAATCCGAATCGAGACAAGCGCGTGGTAGAAATCACTTTATCACACGCACATCTGCAGCCTGTCTGGGGAACGACCCACTGGTCGCCCAGGTGCGCACAATCAAACAAGACATGAAAACACCAGGTTCCGGTTTGTTTTCATCTCTGTTTTGATGAAACGTCCAACATGTTGATGTCTGTAGCAAACATTTGATTCTTCCTCTCATCACCATGACACTTAAAACTGAACCAACAATTCATTCACCCGGATTGAGATGGTACTTTGTGTTCAGCCACCGTTCACCATATCTGCCTCCAATTTTATAGCTTTCCAGGAAGAAGCTTTGCCAAGTCAGAGTCACGGCTTCCATCCAAACCTCCTCCATGCAACTAGAGATAGAACCTGGATAATTATGGCCTTTGTGACCTTCTGGATTCCTCCTGTGCAATTTCGCCGCGTGGAAACACGAGTCCCGCACGTGAACGATGTGAACGGACTCAGAACGCTCTATTCCGGACACGAACTCCGAGCACCACTCTATCAAATGCTGCTGATTTCAATAAGTACCGAGTGGCTGAGCCCGAGGACTTGTTGACGATTCAATTGAACAGAACAATCTTCACCTGTCACCTCGTAAGCGGGAAATCAGCAGTTTGGGAGGAGCGGGAGAGTTTGTCCTAATTCAGGCTGTCAGCTGCAGTCCCAACTTCCTCGGCGCTGAGAAAGTCATCAGTGTGAGAGTCACACGGGAAAATTGTCAGATTCCTTGAGCAGGAGAACGCTTTGTTGTGCGTGTGCACTTCGCTGACTACCTCTGTAAACCTCTCTCTACTGTAACCTTGTCAGTGCTGGAGGACATCAGACATCGCTAATTTGCGAGGGAATGACGCAACGGAGAATGCTCTACACTCCAAGTGAGTGGCTGGAAAAACGCTGGCCTCAAACCAACATTCTGTCATCTGTGCCAGGTTCACGTTGGATATTTCCGAGCTGCTTCGTCTCCCATATGTTATGACAACAACAACGTTCACCGTCCTATGGTTCACACGAGCACACGCCCAAAAGGTACCCAATCGCAACCTGCCTCTGGTGTGTACGGGAACCAACGCGCTGTTTATCTCCGAAATCCCTGGCTGACAAAGATCACCAAGGCCACTAAGTGTCACTGAAGCCTCGGAATGTGTTTGCACCGAGTGTATCTATTTGGCTGTAGAATACACAATGCAGAAAAACGAGGGGAATGTGTTTGGTGAACCGCTCTGCGATCATTTCTCCTGATTTGGTACTGGATGCGAACTGGGCCCGAGAGATGAGCCTTCATCTGCGCCGGATCTGGGCTGGATACAATGTAACCGAGTCCGGGGCTGTGGTGCAAGTCAATCAACCCGTTCTACAGGCTCAGGAAATTGAGAACTCACGAACACGTCCAGCTACGTACAATGTGGTGAACATCCAAATCCCTTTTGAATCGTGCCCGTGGGTCTGAGGAATTGGTTTGACTCTTTGCTCCGAGATTAAATGGACTGACGCTCAAATGCGGGCAAAAAGGTTGCCAGTCAAACAAATGATACTTCGGATTTGCGTCGCTCATACGAGTCTGTGCTGTTTCGCTTTCCCAGAAGGGCCACTGGAGTGTTTTTGGAGGTCCTGCCTTTTGAGAGTGGATCCTTCATCATCATCATATCCTATTTGACTTGCGATGCCTTGTACGGACTCACTCCCGCCCAGGACGATAAACAAATTTGCGGAGCCAAATATGAAACAGAGTTTCCAAGTTTGTTTTGGGTCCAACCGAGATTAAATGGACTGACGCTCAAATGTGGGCAAAAAGGTTGCCAGTCAAACAAATGATACTTCGGATTTGCGTGGCTCGTACGAGTCTGTGCTGTTTCGCTTTCCCAGAAGGGCCACTGGAGTGTTTTTGGAGGTCCTGCCTTTTGAGAGCGGATCCTTCATCATTATCATATCCTATATGCCTTGTACGGACTCACTCCCGCCCAGGACGATAAACAAATTTGCGGAGCCAAATATGAAACAGAGTTTCCAAGTTCGTTTTGGGTCCAACCGGTGCACGATTGAGTCTGAGTGTCGTCGAAGCTGAACCAAATTTGTTGTGTAAAGAAACACAAACATTGTAGCCCAGCTGAAATTTGAAGAAAATTGTGCTATTTGGAGAAACGCGTTGTAGCCCAGCTTCGTGAGCTGAAATTGCGCAAACCCAGGCTGCCGCTTGTTGTCTGTCGAAGCGAAGATGCGTCAATGTACGCTCGTACGATCCAAAGCTTTCACAAGATTAAAGTCCGTGAAAGTGCTGGTCTGAAATAAACTCCTTGGTGGACCCGTGGTGCCCATAACTCGCCCAAAGAAACGTGCGTTGGAGGATGACTTGTGTTGTCAAAAGTTATGGACAGAACAAGGAAAGATTTTGCATACGAAGAACACAAGATGCAATCGCTGTTCCTCAGCAAAGTTTGTGTGGCATGTACGAGGTTTGTATACTTTCAGATGAACATCCACTTTTGCCGGCAATGTGAGTGGACCAATTTTCTTCATTTTTGGACATGTTCTTCTGCACCTGTTGACCCACCTGTATACATCACTAAACAATATTTGGGTCAGTGTGTCTGACCTAAATATGTGCCGATCCACTGCTTGTGTCGACCAGTCAAGCGATGCGCGTCCTGCTTGTTATTTGCGCAATTTTTGGAGTGATTTTGAGTGCATTTCCTGGCCAAATGGAACACAGTAAGTTGACCCAATGTGCAGAAGTCCGCATTTTCCATATCCAAGGAAAAAGTGTTGCGGAAGCACACCAAGAACTCCTGCAAATCCACGGTCAAAATGCGCTCAGTTTGAGCACTGTGAGGAGGTGGTTCCACAAATTTGCTGCTGGTGTTCAAGATTTTTCCGTCAAGAAGACCGGTGGTAGGCTCACCAAAGTGACCCCTGAGAAACTGGAACAGATCAAGGCCATTCTGGAGGAGGACAACACAATTTGTCTGAGAGTTCTGTCACGCTGCACTGGACTTTCCTTGCGCACAGTGCACAATGTGTTGCGCAACAAACTTGAACTCAAGAAGAGGCCTGCCAAGTGGATACCACATCTCCTCAGTGATGCCCAGAAGGCCAAACGCCTGCGCATGGCAAGGGACCTTTTGCACTGATTTCGACGTGCCCCGACCCTCAAGGATCGTGTCATCACTGGTGATGAAAGTTGGTTCTGGTATTATGAACCATCAACCAAGAGAAGCTCCTCTGCCTGGTTGCGCCGCAATCAACGCTGCCCGCAGAAACCAGCCCAGGACAGATATGTCAGAAAAGTTATGGTGATCATTTTCTGGGACTCACAAGGTGTTGTGCACTGTGAATTCATTCCTGCTAGCAGAGGGATCAACAAGGAAGTCTACCTTCAAACCATGCGCAATCTGAGGGAGAATATCCACTGGCGCTGCCAAGTCTTTGGGCACAACAGAATTTTTGGCTGCATCACGATGGCGCACCCGCACATTGAGCAGATATTGTCCTCAACTTCCTGCAGGCGACTGGGACAAACATTCTCCCTCACCCACCATATTCACCGGACTTAGCCCCGTTGGACTTCTTTTTGTTCAATAGAATGAAGAAGAACATGCAGGGACACACCTTCAACAACGTGGAGGAACTGCGGCAGCGCGTCGACTTCAAAATTGGTCAAGTCGCCAACTAGGAATTCGCTCACGCCATCAGAGAAAGTTGGATCAAAAGACTGGAATTGTGTGTTCAACATGAAGGAAACTACTTTGAGAAATGACAGAAACAATTTGGGTCAATTTGGATGAAAAATGAAGCACTTCCGAGCAGTTGTTCCAGTTGTTTTGTCTCAGCAGAGACACATCATGACGCTCTCCGAAAATGCCAGTTACTGATTGGTCTTTACACATGTTAACATGTACCAATTGTAGTGCATATGCACATATACAAAGGTTACCTATTAAACTATAAGTCTACCAAAGGAAAAGTTTTTCCATCCATTAGTTCCGCAGAAACCACCGGATGTTCATCTGAAAGTATACAAACCTCGTATTTGGTCCCGGCGTGTACGACTGGGAACTTTGTTGTTTCCTCAGCTGAATTCGACTTGTGTGTTCGTGTATTTCTCTTCCGGAGATCCGTTTGTCTTTGTGAGAACGCTGAGTTCACAGACGCACCTGCTGCACAAGCACGCCGATATGTATTCGAATCAGGTTCTGCTCGGGTGCGTCACCCCAAACTCCTGTTTTACGCTGTGCGGACCAATATTGTACTCGTACAAGCTTTGGTCAACTGTTCGTGTCTCAAGCTGAGTTCTCAGATTTTCATCTGGAAATATTCAGACTAAATACTAACAAAGAAAAACGCCCGCAGATGGAAGGTTCTTTTTCTTGTCAACTTGAGCAAAGAGCCTCTGAAAGTAATCAGGAACTCTGCTGGAGAAATCGACTGTGCGGCGTGTTATTTCAACCAGAGCAGATTCAAATCCGCCAGATGAAATTGGAGTGGTTCACAAAGACGCAATTTCACAAAAAGTGATTTCACTGAACACAGCCGTGTGGCTTTGAATGAGATAAAACCAGTTTCTCGCTTTGTTTCTCTCGTTGAGTCGTCAGGACGAACCGCCAAGTTTCGTATACCTGACACGCAACCCTGTTCACAAATTCAGAAGACAGTCTTGAGGTAGTTGAGGAAACATTTGAAACATCAGAAGCTGCAGTGAGTCGCAGTGTTGCTCGCTTCACTCGGTCCCCGCACGTTTGTCTTCTGAGGAAATTCAAACAAATCAAAACCCAATTTCCCTTCGGATTTACTTTCGACAAACACGTGCGGTTTTTCTGCATAAGGCAAACAAAACAACGTCCCAAGTGGGCAATTGCTCATTTTGAAAACATAAACTTTGTGTTTGTGCTTTAAAGCGTGTTTCTGAGAATGAAAATAGCAGTTCTGTGACTTTTCAGTGGGGTTCTGTTGGCTGATGAAGAAAAATGACCAGAGATTCGACACCTGACGGAATTGAGCCCCTGGAACAGTCCAGAAGCTAAAGTTTCCAAGTTGAAGAACCTCTTCAGTTTCGTTTGGCAACTTCTGCATCTTGTCCCGTTCAGAGCAACAACAACAACACTTCGTCTCAGAAACTTTTTGCTTGCCTTTCGGTTTTGTTCCCGAAATACGACCTGCTGAAGCTCTGCAAAATGGATTCCAGAATGAACACCAATAACAGCTGCCAAATAAGCCAGGAGCAAGTTTTTAGCGGTTGTTCTCCGTGTCCAGGACCTTTTGAGCGGATCATGTAGATACAAAACAACTCGTAACAAGGCAGAGCAATTTTCAAGGTCCGTACTGTGTGTTCGGACACACTTCCTTTCCTGTTCGGCTCGGGGAAAAGGACAATGCAGAAGCAGCTGCTCACACAGTCAACTCCGATTTCTCTGAGTACCGGTACGTGCTGCAGACCCAGACTGTTGATTCAATGGCGGCCTTACAACTGGTGGTGTTTATTTGAATAGGAAACAAGAGAAAGTGCAGCCCGGGGACTGAGTCATTCGCACAGGAATTCCGCGCAATGGAAGTCTGACCAGATCGGACCCTGGTCAACACGGTCGATTCCTGCGGTTGCAGTTGCTTGCGCTTTTGGTTTGGTTCCCCTCACAACGCATGTTTTTCAATTTGCTTCCCAGCCTGACTCGGACAAAAAACTCGTACATTTCACCATTCTCCCTCCAAAGCAAACCAAATCTCTCCACTGCAAACAAACCAGCTTTGAAAAAGAAGTTCATTAAATGAAGTGACACGTTGTGACCCTGGCGACGGCAATCATTTGCCCCCAGAAGGCGAACGAGTTGTAAACAAGCGTTGCCCCTGGGAACGTCCGTAAACCGCTTTATTCAACAGAAGCTTTTCGAGCATCCATCTCCCTCAACGACTCGCACGACAACCTCAGTGCCATTTGCGTTTTATCTGAACACATCAAGAATGCCATAAACCAGACTTCTTATGGCTTTTCTACAAATGATGCGTTTGGAATGATTTCAAGTAATCTCCCCGTCATTCTTTGTCGGTGCACGAAATTCAAGCAGCTCTGAAGCCGCAAATGGGAGCGAGGTGGATTGAAGTTCCCTTCTGGAATTTTCACATCAGGGGAAAACTTCCCAAAAACAAAGACTCCCCATTCACATTCGTAGCTCGTCTTCTGGTCTGACGTTCCCCGAACACAAGAGATCAGCCATAAACAGCAAACCCGAGGGGACAGGTGACAGGTTTTCCTCCTCCATCGAGACTGAGATTTCTGACTTTTCCAAGAGACAGAAACATACAGAAGGGACCAATCTTCTGTCTCACTCTATCTTTGCCTTCATATCGGTTGCAAGTTTCCCTTTCCTGTGACTGTTCACTCGGCACTTCAAAAGGGTCTGACAACCACACCTAATTTGTCAGTGTTTTCAAGAACCTGGGCTCAGGTTGTTTCCTGAACAAAGTGTGAATCCCACGCCACATTTGCGTACTTCATGCGAGAGACAAAGTGCAACAACGAGTCAAAAGCACTTTTAGTGGAGTCCACTCCCGCAGGCACACAAAACATAAGAATTTGAGGACTGTCCAAGACGGGAAAGTCAGGTTTGTTTGTGGGGGCGCCCCTTCCGTCTCCCTCGCGGCAGGAGGTCAGTGCGGACGCGCCGCAGCGCGACACCTGGGGAACGTGTCTGGCATGCTCCCGTGCGTCATCCACAGCCCGAGCTCAACATGGGTGCGTCCGATGTCGCGTCCGCGTTTCAAGCGACAGGGCTGCAGTGCACGAGGAATCCAGAATGAGCTTGACGTCAACCCACGGCAAATCAGCTTCGACTTTGATGAAGATCTCTGACTCTGTTGCAGAGCTCTTTCCAGCATCAAAACGATCTCCCGTTGTCTCTGCATGCAACAACCTTGGAGACAATGAGACATTGAGCTATCTTCCTGACACTCATCCCTCGTACAATTTGGACAGCTTTCTTTGCTCTGGCTCGTGGGAATGAAACTTTTTGTACACGCCATGTTTGCCATCAACGTCGTTTGTGCCGTACGTAAATCACCACAGAAGTTAGTTGCAGAACTCCTTCACTAGACTTTGATTTACGTTTCACACGACATCGAATCGAGAAAACGTAGTCTGCGTCGCTTCACCTTCTGCAGGGAATGGCTCAAGACGAGAGAAAATCCGCAGATTTACCCCAGACAGCACGATCAGCAGCTCAAGAAACGTTGCGCAAGAAGGTGACATCCATGTCATTTTTATGCAGCGAAATCCGTGACGAGACTGCAGACATTCAGAATATCTCATTGCAAAGAGCTCCCCAACCGCAAATACGAGACTGAGACACGCTTCCTTGCATCATTAAGACTGGATTTTCATGCGCGAAACCTGTTACCGTTTTGAGGAAGTTCAAGAGGCCACGGCTGCATTGGACTTGACTCTCTTGAACGTGAAAGCATGTGGAGCAAATCGGTTACGACAGACAGTGACGCTGGTTTGGTTTCTCGCAGTCACGTTTGTCCGGCCAGTCCTGTGGACTTTTGAGAGGAACCTGAACGTCCCTCTCAAAGGCACGTATTTTTTCGGGTGGGCAGAGGCAGGCCGAGAAGTCCCAGGTTCTGACTCTTGTCCCCTTGTTGGGCGCGGCAACATCAACACGAACCCGAAAAAACGCGTCATCTGGTCATCTGCATCGTCTGTTGAGTCTTGTCACGGTTCTGACCACAACATTACCGTCGATTTGTCATCCTCGATAAGAGATGGAGCACCAGATGTCTGCCGCCGCTTACGAGCGTGCTTTGCAAAAACATCTGGACTGGAGAGTTCAAGCGTCACTCTCGAGAGCCTGATTCAGGAAGTCCGTCCGCGCTGTGCGTGTGTCGCAGGATGAGCGAGTCCGGGTTCGGGGCAAGTTCACCTGAACTACGTACAGAGTACGGCACTTCCTTCTGTCACACTTTGTGCACAATCCAGAAGCCTGATGCCAGCGAAGTGACAGCACATCCATGTTTTATGCATATTTGTACCGAGAAATGTCATGCAGGACCGCTTTCGATATCCGTCGCGTTGCGACAGATGTGACGAGTGTTACGTTTGCAGGATAAGCGCCGGTGTTAATGAACACCCTTGGAGACGGGAGTAATTGTGAGTCGCTTTTCTTGACTGATGGGAGAATTAGCACAGTTCTCGGTAAAAAGGCTCACGAGAGAAAGCGTGAGCAAATTACCCATCACATCGTTTTGTTACGGATGCGTCGTTTGTACTCGCAAAAGCCTGAGTGGCGCACACAGAGGAGGGCGTCTGTTTTGCACGATCTTGAGTTGGGACCTTGATGGTGAATATTTCTCTGACAAACCAATTTCAATTTGGTTTCAACGAGTTGTTCCCGATGCTCTGATTTTCCCAAGCTTCAGTAATCTTGTGTGTCAAGTTTGGGACCGAGAGAAATACTCGTACATGACAAAAGTACACTCAATTTCCCACACACGTACACACGCACACTCACGTACTCAGACAGAGATACGCACGAATTCAGACAGAGACAGACACAGAAGCCGACACGCTTGCACACACACACACACACACACACACACACACACACACACACACACACACCCGCGATAGACAATACGACGACGATAAAAGTGACGACACGACAAGGAAGGACAATGACAACAACTTGGCAACCACCACCACCACCACCACCACCAACAACAACAACAACAACAACAACAACAACAACAACAACAACACCATCACCACAACCACCCCCGTACAACCCCCCACACACACACACACACATACACCACCACCACACATCAACAATGGTCAACACCATTCCTTGCGTGCTGCTCCCGGCACCGTCACTACCACCACTACTCGTACCACGACCAATTTCATGTCAGACTGTCAACGGTCTTCAACTTTTGTTTCACCGGTTTTACCAGGTAGCAGGATAATTGCGAGGCTAGTCAGATCTCTCTGAGTGGAACCCACAGGGAGCCAAGTGCTTGTGATCCGATAATATTTTCATTTTTAGGTGAACAATGTGTTTCTTGTTGTGTCTGGGATGACGGCAGATTTCTCTTACTGGTGAATTTGGCATCGAATTTGATCCCTTTGACGCACGAACTCCTCGTCGTGCGTGGGAAGCATCCGTCGAGAACTGATTTGGACGTGTCTGTGACTGGGCGATGATTCAGCTGCTGACGTCGCATGAAGCGGCGCCCCAGGGAGAAGACGTCCTCATCACGGAACCCGCACACACGGAGACGTCAACGGCGGGAGACGGTCGGGAGGTTTAGCACGGCCTTAATTTGGTTACGTGCGGGCCACCAATTTACAAATAGGTGCCACAGACAGCCAAATTTGTTTTGAATTTGCTCGACGAGCCAATGACAAGTCACCAAATGACACCAGTGTCACCGATCTGAAATTGGAGAACGTTGAAACAGGAGCAAATGTGTTTTGCTAAAACTCTGAATTCTCGCACCAAGCGGGCCTGTGTCAATGCGGTTGACAACTAAGATGCGCAGAAGAGGGGAAATTGGCATGCAAAACAGCGATGTTTTGAGCTCCTGCCTGTTGTCCAGGGCTGATGCACCATACTGACCCTTTGTGGTGTCAGGATCATCCTTCTTTCTGCACGAGGCTGCTTCTCCGTACTCTGTCGCCCTGCACTCAGTGCTCCAGTGTGCCATGTGGGTGCTCGTACACCAAGGCTCAGCTTTGGATCTGAGTCCTTTTTGTCCACGCAGTCGACTCTCACCTTGCAACAACAAGCGACAGGCACCAGGGGAATCCCAGTGCTCCTCTGTATGCTAATGTGCGGTGTTTTGAGTGTTTGTAGGAGTGGGATCTCTGGCTGCTTCTGGGTGTCCGTCGTAGTCGGAGCAGATGAGGTTGAAAATGGGCAGCGACACGCACACTGTAGCGCTGCAGCTGGTGCCGGGTGGGTCTGGTGTCTGGCGCCAACAGAGACAAATGTGATTTTCGTTTGTTTGGCCAGAAGAGTGACTGAGAGCTTCACGTAAGACTCAGAATTTCAGGCGCGCAAGCTTGTCGAAGAGAAATCGGATGATTCGATTCGTCTGACCAATCGACACCTGGAACGCTCGCATCCTGAGTTTCGAACTGCACAAACGCCAGATCCTGAATGAGAGAAATGTGAACACCTGGACCTGGTTCGATGAAGGGCTGATTCTTGTTGAAATTTCACACAAACTCAATGACTTGTGCGGCACGCGTGCACTTGTCTGATGGCCTTCAGATTCAGGTTTATGGGTCGATTGATGTTTGGTTTCTAACAATTATGGATTGAATGCAGAGAACGATCTTTCTGGCGTGGACCTTTCCTCCATCTAAAACATCTGTTCTCTCCAAAATAGCGCTCTGATGTCGAAAAATCGAAGCACGACAAACAACACACCACCTGGATGTTCTCCAGCCACAGAAAACACCATGCAAGTCTAAACGCATCTCTGTTCCGCAAATCCAGAGAATGTGCACGAAAAGCCTCAAATTTTGAACGGTCAGAGACAGCTCCACAAGCATGATGACAAAAACTTGCCACAAAAAAATGTTTGCACGCGTAGAAACAAGAAACAAACTTTTTCTCTCTGAAACGACGTGCGTAGAAAGAAATAGACGTCCGTATCAATGACAACGATACGCGAGGGGGTAGTTCAGTCTGACTACTCATCTGGAGGTAATAACTGCGAAAGAACCATATCGAAACATGATGGTTATGGCTCACGAGAGAAATTATCAGGCACCTAATCTGGTGCGAACAATGCCTGTGTTGCGTCTGGCCTTCGAGAATCCGGCTGAATCTGGATCGTAAGTTTCTGTTCCTTCCGCCAATGCAGCAGTCAGAAGGTTGAGTTCTTTTCAATGAGACGCAAGCGTCATCGCTGCAGCACGGACTGGTCCTGCTCTGTGTTCTGCTGAACTGCAATCTGACTTCAATCCAGAACGACAACCACAATCAAGGTTTTATTTGCACCGCAACAAGAGCGACTTTTGAGAAAAGAAAACTCTCCTTCACCGCTTCACACAACTTGGATGTCCAGGGTAACTGGGGTTGGTCTCGAGGTCTTGCGATGTGTCCTGACTTTGAGTGGAGCTGGCGCGGTTATTTCCGAGTTCGACCGGCGCCTTCCGCATCGCGTGGCCGGCTCTCTCGGGCGCGAACACCGCTGTCGAGGCTAATTAGCTTGATTCCTGTAATTGGAACGTAATTGATCGCTGAGGGGCAGGAGTTACAACAGCTGAAACAGCTGAAATCGTGCTCAGCTACACCACCGAGCCATTGGCACAGGCGCCGGCTCAACCTGATTGAGTGAGATGCCAACAGATGACTTTTGCATGGGGGATTGACAATGTCCTGGTTTGAGGACGACAAAGCAATTTTCCATTTGTGCGTGAACCCAGTCCAGCTCAGACACTGAGGGCCCAAGGCACAGGGCCAGACCCAGGGTTGGGCCTTCAAGCAAGCTGCTTTGGTCTTCTTTCAGCCACTTGAGTGTGGTGGTTAAACTTGAACCTTGGGGAACTGTGTTTCCTCCAAATACGTGGTCGCTGTGGTGACTGCCAAGTTTCCAAACGTTGTATTCAATCTTTTTGGTCAGTCAAGAGTTAGTGTATAAGTTGGAGCTGCTGCACAGATGAATCTACTGTCAGAATCTAATGCCCACACTATGGCTGTCAGAAACCACCAGCGGATACGAATGTCATGAGTTGTTTGTGCGGCACCAGTGTGTGATTTGCAAGTTGGTTTATCAAGCACATCAAACGTTGAAATGCAAAACGTTTTGGCAAAGGATCAAGTGTTCAGTCGCTCCACATCAGGGCGGCATCAGTCGTGCAGTGGACGAGACCCGGGGCCTCTGCACCATCGGCGGAACACCATGCAGCTGAGAACATTGCAGTGCGAGCGTCTTGAGCGGTCCTTGCGTTGCCAACACTGCGAGCGAGCGCTCATAACCAACAGACTTGATTTGAGCCATTGCATGGAGTCCAAAGACTCGCACGTCGACGCGAGAAGCGACTTCGTTTTCCTTGGCAGACTGATTCGGCGATTAGTTCTCTGCGTTTATCTGCCTGCACCAGTCGGCGGTCTGTAGTCTGCAGGCTTTTGCTGCTGGTTCCTCTGATCCCGGCCGCCCTATCTCGCCATCGGAGGAGCGTCGGAGGAACTAAAATTCCCGTGCACTTAGTGTTCATGAGATCCGGAAGGCACCACAGGGGACTGATCCACGGACTGATCCAGGGTAGCATGATCTCACGCACTGATATCCTCCAGCGAATTCTGGGATCTCAACACAGGTTCCGTCTTCCCATGGGGTGAAACCAGCACATTTCACGAACATGCAGAAGGTGTGTTGGGAGAGATGCCCACACATGTCTCTGGCGAGGGAGCCTTTCCAAGGGGAATCAACGCATTGCAATGCTGCCTGACGGAAAATGTTCCTTTTCTGCAGAGCAAATAGGCTTATTTCAGGGGTTGAGTCACGGCCTCGTTCTCTGTTCCCCGGTGACACAGGCGTCGTGTCCTCTGCTAACTACTGCGCCGCTGTCGTATTGAACTGGAAGAGAACCTAATTTCGTGACCTAATGAGCTGAGATTGTCTCATGTCCGCAGATTTTCGGCAGCTCGAAGGTACTTTCCTCAGATGAGATTCGGCGCTGAGCTGGGAAAATGAGGGCTGTGAGTGACCATCTCCCGACAAAGGGCTCGACCCCTCCCGTGTGCAGCAGTGTTGGAAGTGAGATGTCAAGGACATCATACCTTCGGGTGCGATGACCAACATATACGAGGACCGTCTCAAAATAGACCGATTGGAGGACCGTACATCTTTGTGTTTGGTCAAAAACAAAAACTTCATGTGCCACATAAATGTGTCAATGCAGCTCATCAATCCC
>JAAUXT010018010.1_pt1 | contig 13755 bp, 11 predicted proteins | sample 7278171 | NCBI WGS metagenome assembly JAAUXT01 (sample SAMN14350112, study PRJNA611818) | marine sediment metagenome | isolation source: surface marine sediment (1.8m) | place: French Polynesia: Moorea | collected 2018-08 | reverse complement strand
GTGCCCGTTCAAAACGGCCCGGACCTTCGCCCATTTCGGCGAGACGCTCTCCAGCATGGCGACTTTCGTGCCTTCGGGCAGGGAACAGATTCTGGTCGAAGGCAAAACCTCGGTACGGCTCCTCATATTCAAACTCGAAGCAGTAACCGAATGCGTCGCTTCTTCCAATAACTCAGGGGCAACTTCTATGTCCAACAATTGCTTGGCCTGGTCCAAAAGAGCACTGCGGTCTGAAAGGCCGTTTGTTCCGCCGTTGATTTTTATGGTGATTTCCTTGAGATTGTCATGGTCTGCAAAGCGATTTAGATCATGCTGGGTCCAATAATAGATGGCCGAGTGTACCGCATAATTCGTAGCGACAAGATCCGGCTGCTCCACCACATCGTCGCCGACCCAATCGGAAAAATCACGATAGTTGTTTTTCCCGGTCAACTGAATCAATCCACGCCCCCGATAACGAAAACCGTCTCCGCTCGCCTCATCGCCGTTTCCCATCCGATTGGCGTAAACTCTGCTGCCGATCATTTTGGGTTTGCCAGCGTACGCTCTGGCCTGTTGTGGCGTGAAATATTTGCGAAAAACCTCCAGCAATCGATTCTCACGATAAAACATATTTTCTTGGACTCTTTTCATTCGGGAGGACTCGTGCAGCACCTGAGCCAGAAAATGAGCGATTCTCAACTTTGTATCAATCTGATGCTCCGCCATCTGCTCGTTAAGGTCGGACAGGAATTTGTCCGTATCCGCCGGTTTTACCCCGAGTGCGGTTAAATGACTTTTTTTGATCGACATGGTTTGCCCCTTCCTTTGAATGTGTATTGATTATTTCGAGTTCTTTTGGCCGGTGGCCAACAACTCCAATTTTCATTCATGCTCCATTGGGGTTAGATGAAACTGCCAAAATGCTCGATATCGATCTTCTCCGCCACCTTTCGGCCGACCCTGTGCAGGTCGGGGATATACTCGATGGAATCGAGCTTCTGGACGTCCTCGGGCTTGATGCCGGGCAGACCCATCGCGTTCAAGCCATCGCGACTCAAATCTGCATTGTAACGGGCGTAGAGAAACCTGCGACCAAGATCCCGGCTGAGCGGAATCTTCTCTCCAGTCTCATTCCGGGGTATCATGTCACCGATCTCGCGGTATAGGGGAGCGCCGTATACGCAGCGGCCGACCAAATGACAATTGGTATCCTGATCGACCATTGCAGCATGCATCAGTACGCTGGGGGCTAGACGCGGCTGAAGAGAACTGCCAGCTTAATTGAGCTTTCCGCATAAACGAGAAAGAAAAGTTAGTGTTTTTACCGATCAAATTAGCTTTTGGAAGCGCTGGTGAAGTTCTGCATGCGCTGCGCTAACGCCTCCTCGATGGGCAAGGCCCAGTCAATAGCCGCTTTTCGCTTCTCCCGTGTCTCACGAATAAGCCGAAGATTTCGGATTGTGGTTTCGGGCATCCATGCTTCTTTCACAGTAGGCAGGGCATCGGCGAGTGCACCCTCCGCGGCATCCTCATCCTCTGCGAGTACTGCGAGTTCCAGCCGGGTAGCAAAATCCCAGTAATCAGGCCGGCCGGCTGCGATTTTTCGGTCGACTGCGTAACTCACCACCGGCAGGAGTTTAAAGCGCTCAGGATCCGGTGGCTCCTTCAGCTCCATTAGTGTCACAGCGTTCACGCCAGGATAGGCGTCGCGCCAATCAGCTTCGAATCCTTTCCGGTACGCATCAATTGCTTTATTCAGCATGCCGCGGGCAAGGGGTTGGTTTCCGTCTTTATCCGCCTGCTCCCAGTGGTCTTTGTAAACCCGTCCGAGAATACCATAGGTTTCGCTGCTTGGACCATGGTGGTCGATCAGAGCAGTCAGTACACTCTCAGCCTGCTCTCTATTTCCGTTGCGGTTGAGTGCAAACCCCAGCTGCTCTTGAACAAGCACCGACTCACGCAGCGGAAGTGACATTCTGTCAACCAGTTCGATCATTTTGGACCAGGCCTTCACCGCGCGGTAAGACAAAAAAAGGTCGACGAGCACTCCGGCTTCGGCATCTCCGACGGGCTCAAGCTCCTTTTCTCTATTCCGTAGGGCCTCAACAGCGCCTTGTTTTAAGAGGCGCGCATCGGCCAGCCGCTGTTTCATTCCTTCTGAATAAGTGACCCGCTTCCGAAACACATCCGTCTTTTCGTGGGAGATTTCAGGGTAATCCTGAAGTAGCTGGTAGAGCGGACTGTCTGGCGCTGGGTCCCGTGCTTCTAAAAGTTTTTTGATCAGCAAGCCCCGGTCGGCCTCAATCTCAGCTGGTGTTCCATCCTTGCCAAGCTTATACGGCAAGGCACGGAGCATGTGCACGTCAAAGGGCAACTGGCCCCCGCCTTCCGCGAAGATCAGCACCGTACTTCGCGGACGGGCTGCATGTCGGACACCCAGCTCGTAAAACACGTTGGCATTCGCCGTGGTCAGATCGGCAACGGCGTAGTCGCATAGGAGCAACCGCTCAAACATCGGCGTATGGATAATCCCGCCGCCTAGCTCTTCGTCAGCCCGCACTGGTTTCAAGTCCGCTTTCCGAATAGCGTCGGCAATGAGTTGTTCATAGACAGCATCAAAATCGACGATTTGCCCGGACATGCCCGGTTTTTTACCGAAGGGCATCAAAACGAAGCAAAGAGGTTTCTTGCCATTCATTGCGTGTTCCCCGCTGTGAAAGGGTAAAGGATTAGAAAATAATTTTCCATTGTATATAAAGCGACAATCGTGAATTATGTATTGGCTTCGGCTGCGGGCCCTGGGTGTCAGCCGATCTTGCTGAGTCCGGGCGTTGCGCCCAGTATCGCGAGACCTGCCCTGAGGATCTCATCGATCGGCGCGAGAAAATAGATCTTCTTTACTCGCGTGCTCGGGTTGTTTTTAACATAGCCGAGACTGCGCTTTACGAGTTCCTTCATCGCATCTTCGATACTACCTCCGCCAGTGTGCGTACCAATCAGCGGGAACGCGATGGATTCCAGCTGCACCGACTCACCTTCGCGGTCAATAAGCTCCAGCGACCTTGTGATGCAAGAGCCGATGTCGGTAATCGGACGGTATCCCTTTCGTGGTTGCCCCTCCACCGCGGCCGCGTGAAAGATCATCTTAACGCCGTTGCTTTCGTAAAGCTGACCGGAGCCCGTCGGAATGACCGCGCCGCCGTCGACCTCCGTATCATCCCCCATGATCTTCGCCAGCTCGAGTGCGATAGTGTCTTCCAGGACGCGGTCTGTATAGGGCTTCTTCTTTGCACCCAGCCAACGAATAGCACCCGAGATCGACGCGTCGTGGTAACGTGCCATCTGCATGTTCCGGTTCTCGGAGTTGACCCAGACGTCGACGCCCATGAGGTTGCGAATATCGCCGGTTACGAGTCCCAACTGGATCTCTGGTTGGGCGTCGACGGTGTACTCGTAAAAATCCGTTGTCTCGATGATCCGCTTCTCGGGCCTGACAATGCCCATGTTGGCCTGAAGATCCGGAAGGTGCTTGTACACCGGGCTGTCACTTTCTTCATCCTCGAGTCCGGCTTGAACGAATTCCACGATTTCCGTGATGGTCCGGTCCGCACTCTCCCGGTCGGTTTCGTTATACGTGATCACCCGGTAGCCCTGAATGTTGAACGGAGCAATCGTACCCTCACGCTGAATCAGCACAGTAATCTTCCGATGGAGTGTGTGCCGGATACCCAGTTCGTAAAACACGTTTGCATTCAGCGTGCTGATGTCGACGATTGCCACATCGTCTTCCCATATGTGACGGAACATGTCCTCGTGGATCGAGCCAGCTCCCTTAATCTGATCGCAGCGAGTGCATTGCATGCCGAGGCGCTCGGCGGCCTTCTCGATGATGTTCTTGTGAATCTTGTCAAACTCGATGGGCTTGAGGGGCTCAAACGCGATGGGCTTCTTGTCGGTAGCACTCTGTCGGATCGCATCGATCATTTCGCCATCAATGTTGATCTTGTCGCCGAAGGGCATGATTACGAAACACGTCCGTTTTCGTCCGTTGGTGCTCATGACATCTCCTCCGCCACTTGACGACCTTCTACCAGCAGCCATTGCAATCCGATGATCGTCTTGGCATCACGGATTTCCCCCTCTTCGAGCATTGCGGGGAGCGCGCCGATCGGGAACTCCAGGACCTGAATGTCTTCTTCCTCTGTCGCGTTACCTCCGCCCGGAGCCACCTGGCTGGGGCCGTCGACCTCTGCGCAGTAGAGGAATATACGCTCGGACGAGCCTCCCGGCGAGACGAAAAACGTCGAAATTCCGGTCAGATTCTCCACCCGGTAGCCGGCTTCCTCTTCGATCTCGCGACGAATTGCTTCCTCGGGTGATTCGTCGGGCGACAGCATTCCGGCGATAGCCTCGATCACCCAGCCAGAGCCACTTGAACAGGTCGGGTAACGAAACTGCTTGACCAGGATGACGTTCCCAAGACGGCGATTTACGAGTATCGCCGCAACCGAATCGCCGCGCTCGAGGTTCAGACGGCGCACGACTTTGCTCATGGTTCCGTCGAACTGTTCGTAGCGAAGATGGGCCTCCTCGACCTTAAAGAAGTCTTCGAGGATGGTTCGAGTACTCTCGATCTCAAACTTCATCGGAAGTCTCCTATGGCGCCCCTTATGGAAGAGTCGCCTGGGATTTGGGCCATCGCTGCCCCAACCGACAGCCAGCACCCTCTGGATGAGCGGCTGGAGGCGCGGATACGCCCAGGTGTCGTCTTGCTCACCTCGATACCCCCGTAGGTCGATGGTGAACAAGTCCGCAATGAGCTCGGGCAACGCGACGTCGTCCACCAGGATTGGAAGCAAGAGGAGATTTGAGCTCTCCCGACGCGCTACCAGATTCTCGAGTTCTCTATGGACCCACTCGGATTCCAAAGAGAATCGAGAGACGATTACCACGGCACTTTTAACGATTGACATCACCTGGTACAGGCGTGCGGTAATGTTTTCGCCGGGTTGGATTCGCTCTTCGTCGCGATATAGGCGTACCCCGTGTGATCTCAGCAGACGACCGAGCATAGCGGCACGCTCCTTGTCCTCGTGGGCGTACGAGAGGAACGTCTCCATTTGTTGCGGTGCTTCCGCCGACGGCGTTGCTGCCCGAGCGTTCAACGCAATAGCGTTGAGCTCTATCGACAGTCGTTCCTCGAGCTCCGCCGAGAGGGGCGCAATTGTGCGTGCTCGCTGCACCAGGGCAAGAAGCGTGAGGTGATCGTTTCCCCCGCAGAGCAGGGCAACCAGCCGATGCACGGCTGTTAGGGGCGGCTCCGGTTTCCACCACTTGCGAAGCGGGTCGCCCGCGGGGAGCATCGCCTCGATATTCTCGAGCCCGAGCGTGCGTCTAAGCCATGCCGCCAGAGATTTCTGCAGCTCGGCAGAAAAGCTCGGCGTATTCATACTTCAAGGTCTCCGTCCGCCGGAAGCCGAGGTCCTGTTACAAAGTCCATGAGCAGCGCCAGGCGCGAGGCTTCGAGATCGAGGTTCGAGAGCGCTCGCACTGCTTGCTGGCGGCGTCGCTCGATCTCGCTGCGGGCACGCGCGAGGAGGTCGGCGCCGGCTTCGAGACCAGCGTGGTGATTCTGTGCGGCCCAGATCGACGGCAATGTTGGTTTCTGCGCGGCTTCGTGGCCGCGCCGGCGCAGGGCCACGGTTAGGTCGTGGTAGCCGGTCCACCCATAGGTGTCGCCGAAGTCGTTGAGGATCTGTGAGACTACGGAGAACTCCGCCAACAACTCCGCTATGGCCTGTTCAATGCCCTCGTATCCGGCCCAAAAGGCGGCGAGAGGACCCGCAACGTTGCCGAGCGCCAGCTTTCCGCGGCAGACTCGAAACCAGTGCTCTTCGTGGTTCTTTGGCTCGATATGTTGCCAGGTTGCCGGTTCGTCAAGTAGCTGGCCTGCGATCATCTCTTCCGTGGCGCGGGCCAGTCGTAGGGCACAGCCCTGAATTCGGTCGTCGGCGAGTTTTCCGAGCATGGCTAGTGCGCCGGCTAGAAGCCCGTCGCCTCCAAGCAGCGCAAAATTCAATCCTTGAGTTGCCAATAGAGTTGGTTGCCGTCGGCGTACCTCGTGATTGTCGAGGATGTCGTCGTGGATCAGGCTCGCGTTGTGCAAGCACTCGAGTGCTGCCGCGACCGGCTCGATCCCATGCGAGGCTTCTAAACCTGCAAGCGCCTCGACCCAGAGGATCAGGAGGCTTCCTGGAAATAGTCGGCTGCGCACCGCTGAGTCGATCCCCGGCTCACACGTCGAGAGCCATGGGGTGCAGCGGACACCGGAGAGAATCTCGCGGTCCGCTTCGTCAAGTAATGGCTTGATCCGCCGCTCAAAGCAATCGAGGCTCCAGGCCGAGTACCTTCCGGCGGTATTGCCGTTGTCGCGGCCGGGTATCTCAATCATGGATGCAGGCCCCTAGTCAGTGTGTCCCTTCTCCCCGACCATCAAGGTAGTGGTCCCCTCGACGTCCGCCTCCTGCCGCCTGGTCGTCCTCAGCTCGAGGGCTGCCAGCGCTTTTTCCAGGTGCTCGAGTGCTGCTGCTTGAGTCTCGCACGCCCAGGGGCCGGCCTGGAATGCTTTGAGTCGGTTGATCAGCACTTCCATGAGTGATTCATCGCTGATTCCGTTCACGTTCGACCCGTCCGCGCCGACGGCGCCTCTTTGAAACAGAAGGTCGATTTCCAATGAATCGGAAGGCGCTTTGACGGGAAGCCTCAACTGGATCCGATATAGCGTCGGAGCGCCCTCGTCTTGGGGTTCCTCTGCCATGATCGTAATAGCCTGATTCAGGATCGACGGGCGCTCGGCCTCTTTGATCTCTTTCACGACAACTCCCTTCTTCGAAGACAAAATACAAGGCATTGCTTTTCAATGCGAGACAGGCGATAATTGCGAACTGTGCGTCGACTTTAGCTGCAACCCGACATATTGAGGCGTCAATTAAACGGCATCATTGATCATCCGTATACCGAAAGCGGGCTTTATTGTCAACTTCGGGGCGGCCGACGATTTATTGGTAGTCGAAGAAGTTATGTGTTATACAACAAGAAAGGAAACTAATGGATATCGATCTGACCGGATTCCTGAAAAACAACCGGATAACCTTTAAATTCCTTCGGTATTTGAGACGATAGATCCGATGGCGGGCAGGAAACAAATACGACGATACAGTCCTTGTCTCCCTCCAGACCCTGGCCGACGCCTTCAACGCCTTCGTAGGCCATCCAATCACTGGCTTCATCCAATGCTACCAGAATAGTTGATGTCATTTGTTGTATCCCTCATATTTGGAATAGATAGGAACAAAATAATCTTCAATTTTCAATACCGACTGGTCCGGTTTGAATAAACACGGGGAGCATATCCAGCGGATTGCCCCCCGAGTATACACCGGAAACACATCCTATACAACCCGGATTCCAAGTAATGACTGGACGTACCGGATATCATTGTGAATGGTGATCGAAGATGAGCCGGCAAACAGCAGTCCAACCGCATTTTCGTTCATATCACACAGCAGACTGCCCGAATCGCCGCCGGCCGACATATTTGAGGTAATGATCTGCCGGCACATTTTAGCAACCTTGCCGCCGCCGAAATTCACATTTACCGTGGCGTTGACGGCCGTTACCCTGCCGGTGGTATAGCTCGTGGTGCGGCCGGTCTTTTGGACAATCGAACCGACTTTCACCGTGGAAATACCTTTCACATACCCAATCCAGTAAATTTCACGATCCAGATCATGGAATTCACCGACAGCAATGGCGGCATCAACATAGTTGCACGAGCCGTCAAAACGAATGGGCACGAACCGGTACAACCGCGCAACCATATCCCGCGGATAAGTGCCGCCATCATACGGTCCAGGCTGCAATATGGGATCGCCGATTCTGGCATTATTCGAATTTGCCAGAACATGGTTATTGCTCAGCATATAATAGCGCCGCGGAATGCCCGGAAAGGGAGACCGGTCATAAACGGCGGTTGCCATTGTCCCGGCCGTAATGCGAACATGGCCGACACTGTACCCACCTTCAACCGGTCGAACCCGTTTTTTAAGGGTCTGTATGCCGACATCGGTCTCCTGATCTTCCGCGAAATCCTCCGCATGATGCGGTTCGGCAAAGATGGGTCCGGTCTCAACCACATCGGTTTTAAACTTCTTGATGGTTTTAGGTATTGCCTGATCCGATCCCAGGAGAGCGGAATCCAGTTTCTGTTCGACAAACACTGTCAGGCATGGGTCGCCGGTGTCCTGTTCTTTTCTGATTTTATGACTCACAGCGACGCCTACGACGTTAGCTTTGTTCAGGATTTTTTCCTGCTCATCATCCTGAATTTTGGAAATTTCGAGATATTGTCCTTTAAGATCCTGTTCAAACATAATTCACCTCCTGATAAATTTCATTTAAAGCGATGTTGAAGATATGAGCTATTGATAGTCGTTATAGAATTTCCGACAACCCCCTTTCCTGCGCTTGACTGACAACTTCATTTTTATCGCAGATCACTTAGACTGAATCAGGCGTGATTCGAACTTCGGCTTCGTGAAAAGCGCAAATTTGAATTTTGGACTGCAAGCGGGCAATCTCATCGTCACTTTTTGCCGGGTGTAACCGGTTAATACACCGCCAAGCAGCAATGAACCAATGAACGAAGTTTAAGTATACCACGCTGTAGCAGATATGGTGCCAACTTATCTTCGGTCAATGCAAATGCTCAAAAAAATCAGATAACTTAATGATATTCTGTCAGATAATTCTTGTAGTAGAAGGGAAAAAGGTCCAGCGGAGGTGGAAAGGATAGAATTCTACTGTAAAGCAAATTGGCGATTCCCATGGCATCGTGTCAATTAGCTTTAAGCCAAAGCAATATCGGTCAATGGCCGTTTGGTTATAGCGGTCGTCGCACTATGCTGAAAAATAGCTGTACCGAAATACTTTTCTGTCATTCGATGGCCGGATACATCCAAACATTTTAGGACCACAGCATAATTGGAAGCCACAAATGTGAAACCATCTGCCGTCCGGTAATGGAAGATGGCTTCACTGACCTACGACTCGTCTATTCTTGAGGCTGGATCAAACGGAATTTAGTTGATAGTGCCGGTATACCCGGATAGGTCCTCCGAAGCCGCATGTTTTGCGGATAGCGAACGTGTCCGACAATGTCTTCATTTTTCTGCAAACTCAACAGGCGGTTGACTCTTTTCGGAGTCGGCGGGTGGGTGCGCCACAGTTCGGATTGTGCCTGCCACGGCTTGAGTGGCCAAAGATTCCGCCCGAAAAAACTTCGTTGAGCCTGGTCTATTTTAACCAGAGCGGACGCCAGCGCGCCGGGATTCCCAGTTAATTCAGCCGCACCCAAATCAGCCTGGTATTCGCGCGTGCGCGACAAAGTCAGCTGCATCAACACACTTACCGTCGGCGCAAAGACAAGCGCCAAAATGAAGATCCAGCTGATGGTGTGTCCGCCGAGCAGAAGCAGCGGAAGATTGAGAAATAGTAAAATTTGTCCAAACAATGAGAGCATTCCGGTCAAACGACCAACCAAAGCCGCAAATCCCATGACCCGGGTATCATGGTTTCTTATATGGCTGACTTCGTGAGCCAGCACAGCTTCAACCTCCTGGCGGCTCAGTCTTCGAATCAGGTCTCCCGACACGGCGATCGCGGCGCGCGAAGCGTCGCCAACCGTAAACGCGTTCATCGGGTTGCGGTTATGCAGATACAAAGCCGGCTTGACCGGTAAACCGGCGCGATTGGCCAGATTTACAATCATAGCGAATAGCTGCGGCGCTTCACGCGGATGCAGCCGCCGTGCGCCTAGCGATCTCAGCAGCATTGCAGGTGATATGACCGGGTTCATAAGATACAGAAAGATCGTAGCGCCCACCGCTAACAGCGCCAACAAGCTTCCACCCAATAGCCAGCCGATCCCTCCGAGCAATGCCGCCATCGCTAAAACAATCCCGGCTGATTGAACTCTTGTAAGCATTTTATCTTTTCGCCACTTTTCTGTAAACATTTGATATCCTTTGCAAATTAATATAATTTAAATGATGATATTAATATATAACCGGCAAATGGCATGTCAATAATAACTCATTACTTTTTTACTTAATGGTATATAAGTAATGAACCATAGCGTTAGCTTTAGAGATGATTATGGCTAAAAGACGATGTAAAATTTAGATGATATTCAAGATTAGCAGGAAGGAAATGATCGGTTTATTGAATTATGCTCGTCTCTATAAAATTCTTCACATCGTCAACAATCAGGCGGTCTCGAGTTTCCGGTGTTTTTGCCGGACCCTTACGTTCCGGGTTTTGACACTGTGAACGAGCGAGCAGAGTACCGGCACGACAATCAGGGTCAATAGCGTCGCAAATCCCAGCCCGAAGATCACTGCCACGGCCATCGGCCCCCACCATTGAGACGACTCGCCGCCAATATCCAGAGCCATTTTGCGGAAGTTGAAACTGATCCCGGTGGCCATCGGCAACAGCCCTAAAATAGTTGTTATGGCGGTCAGCATGACTGGACGAAATCGCACCGATCCGGCCCGAATCAGCGCATCATAAGATTTGAGCCCCTTGTCTAATAGCTGATTGTAGTAATCAATTAAAACAATGGCGTTGTTGACCACAACCCCGGCCAGGCTGATGACGCCGATACCGGTCATGATGATGCCGAATGCGGTACCGGTCACCAGCAGGCCGATAAATACACCGACCAGTGACAGGATGACCGATGTCAGAATAATAAAAGGTGTGATGAACGAGTTAAATTGGGTCAGCAATATTAGCAGAATGATGGCGATGCAGGCAAAAAATGCCTTGCTCAGGAAGGCCTGGGCCTTGGCCTGCTCTTCTTGCTCGCCGCTGAAACGATAAGTGTAGCCTCGGGGCCATGTCATGTGCTGCTGTAAACGGGCATCGATCTCCTTGATGATATCATTGGCCAGGCGACCGGATACGTCCCCGGTGATGGTCACCACCCGCTTCTGGTTCAGGCGCATAATGGCGCCGATACCGCTGCCGAGTTCAACCTGGGCCAGGGAGGTCAGCGGGATGGGTTCTCCCCGGGAACCGGAAACCGTAATGCGCTTGAGACTTTCTATCGATCGGCGGTCACGCTCCGGCAAGCGGGCGATAATATCGTATTCATCTTTGCCTTCCCGGTAAACTCCAGCCTTGGCCCCGTTGATGGCGGCTTTGACGGTGTAGGCGATAGTATAGGTGTCCAACCCCATGAGAGCCGATTTTTCCTTATCTACCCTGACCTGGATTTCGGGTTTTCCTTTGACGAAGTTATCCTTTAAATCCACCAGTCCGGGTATATCTCTGATAATCTTGCGCACCTTGCCGGCCAATTCGCCTAGCTGGAGGATGTCATCACCCGTAATTTCAATGCTGATGGGCATGCCGGTTGGCGGGCCCTCCTCCTCCTTTTCGACCTGCACTTCGGCGCCTTTGATAGTGTTCAGAATCTTCTGCCGCACTTCATCAACGATCCCGGATGACAGGCGCGAGCGATCGTGGAAGTCTTTAAAGTCCAGAACGACTCGGCTGATATGGGTGCCGGTGCCGCCCTGGGAGAAGGGATCTCCACCCATAGTGCCGATGTTGGATATGATGTATCGAATGTCTTCGTATTCGGAAACAATTTTTTCGGCCTGGGCCACCAGTTTGTCGGAGGTATCCAAATTGGTCCCTTCCGGGGCTTTGATATTGATATAGGCCCTTTTGGGTTCTGTTTCCGGAAAGAATTCCGTTCCCTTCCCGAACATACTGAAAGCCATTATAGCGGCAATGAGCGCAACAAAGCTGACCAGCACCACCAGCAGTCGATGGCGCAGGCACCATTTTAGAATAAACAGGTAAAACCGCTTGACCAGGGGATCTTTGAATTGCGGATTGCCTTTTTTCGCTGTAAGCGGCTTGACTTTCTGGTAGCGGGCGGAAAGAACCGGATTGATGATTAAGGCCACAAACAGGGACGCACTCAGGGCCATTATCAGGGTCATAGGCAGATAGCCCATAAACTCGCCCATAATACCCGGCCAGAACATCATCGGTGAAAAAGCGCCAAGAGTCGTCAGGGTGGATGTGATCACCGGCCAGGCGACCTGGTCGGCGCCGACCCGCGCCGCTTCCTGACGGTTTTTTCCCTGCTGCATGTGCCGGTAAATATTTTCCACAATCACAATGCCGTTGTCCACCAGCATACCCAGAGCCAGAATCAGCGAAAACAGCACCACCATGTTCAGGGTCACATCAAAGCCGGTCAGCAGGGCGAAGGTGATAAACATGGAGTAGGGGATAGCCAGAGCGACAAAAATAGCCGATTGGCCTCCGATAAAGGCAAAAATCACAATCAGGACCAGGATTAGCCCCGAAATAATATTGTTTTCCAGATCCGCCACCATGAGCCGCACATCGTTGGACATGTCGGCGGTCAGATCGATTTTCAGCGTTTGCGGCAGCTGGGGACGCATGGCGTCCACGATCCGCTTGACCTCATCGGTAACCCGCACAATATTCTCGCCGCTGCGCTTGGACACAGCAATGGTAACGCTTTTGTCCCCGTTGATCCGGCTGCGGGTCAGTGGATCTTTGTGGGAATCCTTGATGAAGGCGATATCCCGCAAGTACACGGGTTTGCCATCCCGCACAAAGGCTACAATAGAAAAAATCTCGGAAGGGTGTTTAAAGTCTTCCGGAACCCGCACCAGGTATTTGCCTTCACCGATGTCCATGCTGCCGCCGGGCATATTAACGTTGCCACGTGTTACCGAGTTGATAATGCTCGAAAAGGGCACATTATACGCTCCCACCCGATCCAGATCGAATTCCACATGAATCTCCCGCTCCAATCCACCGCTAGTGCGTGCTTCCAAAACACCGGTGATGGACTCGATCTGATCCTGCAGATCTTCGGCCAGATTCTGAAGCCTGCGCAGGCTGAAGGGGCCGGATAGGACCACCCGGATGACCGGCATATCCGAGAAGTTGACCTCCTGTATGGCAGGCTCATCCGGTAGGTCAGCCGGCAAGTCATTTTTGGCCTGATCGACCTTATCCCTGACTTTCTGAACGGCATCGTCTAAATCCACCTTCGGTAGGAATTTGATGGCAACCGTGGAGATGCCTTCGGCCGAGGTGGACCGGATTTCTTCAACATTATCAATGCCTTTGAGCTTGCGTTCAATGGGGATCGTGATCAGCTGCTCCATGTCTTCAGGCGCCACACCCTCGTAGGTGGTCGTGACAAAGACATAGGGTATGGTGATGTCCGGAAAGGATTCCCGAGGTAAAGTGGCGTAACAGTAAATTCCGGCAATTACAATGATCACCAGCATGGCCAGGACGGTAGCCTGTCGTTTAAGCGCCGTCTGATTCAGTATCATTTTACGATCACCTTTATACCGTCTTCAACTTCAGTATGTCCTTTGACGATCAGGTGATCGCCGATATCAAGGCCTCTGGTAATTTGCACCCGATCGGCTTCAATCACGCCGATCGATATAACCCGTGACTCGGCGACGCCGTCCTTTTCCACAAAAACAATCCGCTCCCCGCCCTTGTCAACTATGGCAAACAGGGGCGCGGCAATGGCATCGGGTATATGCCGCCGCAAAAATGCCACCCGGCAGATCATTCCCTGGCGAATGTCATGATCGGGGTTGTCGATGACGGATCTAACGTGAAAGGTTTTGGTTG
>JAAUXT010021373.1_pt1 | contig 13756 bp, 20 predicted proteins | sample 7278171 | NCBI WGS metagenome assembly JAAUXT01 (sample SAMN14350112, study PRJNA611818) | marine sediment metagenome | isolation source: surface marine sediment (1.8m) | place: French Polynesia: Moorea | collected 2018-08 | reverse complement strand
CGCTGGCCTTTGGCATTATGATTTTTAGTAATGCTCTCAGAAAAACAGCCTTGTCGATGGAATGAGCAAGTGGGTTGAACATATGCTCTTGCTCCAAGGTCGAAGGAAAATGACGCGAAAAATCCTGCGCAACATTAAGTGGGGCTAGACACGTCGAAAAATTATGATGTCACGAACGTCGCGCACCCAAACAGTCGCACATGGCTACGCACGTGGTTACGCACGCGGTATGAACAGTGTTATGCACGGTGCGCTGGAGCATCGCCATCGCAAACGTGCGCGTGAGTGCGTATGCGCTCGGTGTGAACGAGGGGTCATGGGAGGTCGGACGAACATTTCTCACTGTTTCTGTCATACGTTTTTGACGCAGTCTGTATTTCCCGCCAAAAAAACTCTGCCAGCAATGTAAATTCTGTTCTTCACTGCGGGTATTCTTTCAATCTGGCAGTTGACATTCAAATTCGAGATAACGGTACGACAGTGACTTTTTCGGTGCAAATGTGTGGTTGTCTCCACTTTCGGTGTCAAATCCGGCAGCTCGCATTTGTAGCCAACCAAAGAGAACTGGGCTTGATCTTCCCAGGGTTCACTTCTCTCGTAGTCAGACCAGACAACGATTTCTTTCAAACCAAATTGTCAGCTATTTGTGTGAACTTCATCGGTGTTTGAGAGGCCACAGAAACACTTCGACCTTCCTTTTTTGATGTCTCACTGCTTCAACCGATGCTGCTTTCTGCTGTGACTGTTTCAACCGTCGTGCTTCCGAACAACAGCCCTCAACAACGCGGCCTATCCAGTTGCCAAGTTTTCTCCACCCAGAAGATCACAGGAAGAGGGAGCAAGATATATTTCAGTCAATTGGCCTTTCCACCGCCGCGTTTGCCCGACACTCACGAGTGCTTTACAAATTGTTGCTGAGGTGCCTGGTCTTGACGCCATCCGCAGCAACGGGAGCTTGCACCAGACAAACAATACCTTCTTGTTGGAAAGTTGGAAGATCAGGCTGGTCCATTGTGAAGGCAACCTTGATTTGATCATTCCTACACACACAATTGACAGCAAAATGTTCGATGCCAAACTCCCGATGTAACAGGACCAGACAACGATCAGGACCAGACAACGACCACACTCCGAGGTCATTATGTGGTCCTAAAATTTCAGGACCAGGCTCTGACCTGCCAGGACTGCCAAGCAGGTCGGAACCTGGTCCTGAACAAATTTTGGGACCAGACAACGATGTCGGAGAAATGTTGCGGTCGGGCTCTGGTCCTGAGACACCGAGACCCCACTCCCGGATCTGGATCAGAAGTTTTCTTTTTCTGTTTGTCTGCAAATCATTGGAACAGATCTTAAAGTTGCGCACTTACCCAAATCCTCCATAACTTTGCTCTTCAACATGAAAATCTTTCTGTGATCAGATCAACAACATTCAGACAAAACTGTAATGAACACAAAATTTTCAGCTCCGCGACTTCCAAACCGGAAACAGGAAGTTGCTGCAGTGTCACAAGAAAAGTTTCCTCAGTGAATCTGCGAACTGTGTCCTTGCGTGAAAAAACAAAACAAAACAAAAACAGATGACCGGAAAACACACAACCCAAATTGAAAACGACACACCACGCATGACGAACAATGATGTTTGTTTGTTCCTGAAATTATGCAGAAACAGGTAGAAGTTCGCTTGAGTGATTTCACGATTTGGAATCCCATTCACAGATCTCAGCTGCCGAAACCAGAACCGAACAGATGTGTGTGGAGTCCACAAATCCGGATCACCCTGAACAGAAATTTCGTTTTTGACATCCTGTTTGCACGTTCACACTGCTTTGATGTGATGCCAGCAAACTTATGCCTTGACAACACGTGTACTCGTGTGGTGGCACCCACATCACTGTCCGTCCGAGGAGCAACACGGAGCCAGATAAAACCATCATCAGTTCGTTTGGTTGCAGTGATGAGAATCCACGTCCAGTTGTTGCAGCAGACGCGGTCCAGCCTCAAGTTTGTACCACCGAGCAGACACGTCACGGGTCGAGACGTCAGCCAGCTGCAAGATTTTCTCGCGGGCGGGGGGCGTCTGCTCGTCATCACAGGCGCTGGTTTGTCGACAGAAAGTGGAATTCCCGACTACAGGTCCGACGGAGTCGGACTTTACGCCCGATCAACCAGGTCAAATTGAAAATTTAGTTGTATACACACCGCAACGAACATTCATTTTTGGAGATTCCGTTTGACGGCAAAAATATGTGAAGTCAACAGAAAGCCGAGACATTTACAAGTAACTTCACGATGTGTTGTGGCTGTTTTCAGGAGGCCAATGAATTTCCAGGAGTTTCTGAAAAGCCACGAAGCTAGGAAGCGGTACTGGGCGAGGAACTTTGTGGGATGGCCGCAGTTTTCTTCTTTTCAACCGAATTCGTCTCACAAGTTCGTTCACGTCACGTGTTCTGTCCACGATGCAACTTGTGATTTGCACTCAACCTGACAGAGAAGAAGTTGCGTGATGAAATTGTCCACTTCTCTGCAGAGCTCTCAGTGCGTGGGAACGTGACGGGCATTTACAGTGGCTTGTCACACAAAATGTGGATGCGCTTCACACGAAGGCTGGAAGTGAGCACGTGACTGAACTTCACGGCTGCACACACAGGGTTGTCTGTCTTGCTTGTGGAAATGTCAGTACCAGCGAACAAATCAACAAATTTTCTCTGACAGGGCCAGTGCATAGAGGTCTTGTCACTTCGCATGTTTGTCGATCAGTTTGGCGCAAGTCTTGGTCGTGTCATTTGCAGTTGACCAAACGATGGGACCTACAGAAGGCTTTCCAAGACGTGAATCCTGATTTCAAGGAAGAGTCTGTTGAGATCGCACCTGATGGAGACGTTCAGCTCTCTGAAAATCAAGTGAAGGGTTTCCAGGTGAGCAAATATGGAAAACAGTCATTTATTTTTTGGTTCAATCAAAATCACAACCAGAATCTTGCCCAATCAGCTTTCCAGAATGTGCCCTTGCACGAACGCTGACTTGCGTCTTTCTTCCAAATATTGTCAGGTCCCAGAGTGTGCAAAGTGTGGAGGTATTCTGAAGCCAGATGTGGTGTTTTTCGGAGACAATGTTCCGAGACCCAAAGTGAATCAGGTGTTTGACTACGTCGACAAATGTGACAAAATCCTCGTTGCAGGATCGTCGTTGTATGTAAGTGTCTTTTGTGCCAGATTATTTTGCATGTCAGAACGTTTTTGTTGGGGTCAAAGAAATGTTTTCGTGAAGGAGACCGTTCGCATTCCAGGTGTACTCGGCGTACCGCTTCATTCAGCGTGGGGTTGAAGGCAGCAAACGAATTGCCATCGTCAACATTGGCCCGACGCGTGGAGACGAAGTGGCGCATCTCAAAATTGCCGCGCGATGTGGTGACGTGCTGCCTCGAATTCAGTTGTGATGACGGGGCTCTGTAGCACAAACGAGCTTGTCTGTGATCCGCAAAGTGCGTTATGTTACACTTCTCGTTTTGGAAGTGTACTGTGTCGGGTAGAGAGGAGACGGAAGAAACTGACACCCACGCGAAATGTCTTCGCACTTTTTCAGAGATTCTATTCGCGTCACTGACCAACAGTGGTCTGTTTTCATTTGGGACTGAATACGCAGACAACAATACACTAGCCGCAGTTTATTTTTCAAGGATAAAATGTACATGCACTATATTTCAAAATTACAAAGTTCTTAAGTTCATTGTGAAGTTAGTAATTTTCCCTCTGACTCGTCGTGTATCACGACACTCGTGTGTCACACTCTACCCAAGGGACACCTTTCTAAATCTCGGTTGAAGGACACAAATTTGTCATCATTGTGATCAACAGTGGAGAAAAACATGCCGACAATCACCAGGATTCAACACAAAGCAATGTGTCACTGCAAGTCGCGTCCAAAGCGTGCCCTGGACACAGTTACACAAATGACCACTATGCAAAAGAACCGGTGTCCTATGGTTTTTCATTTTGCGTTTCCTTGTTTTCAATGCTGTGTTCCGCAAAAACAAACACGAACAAGAAACAAATCTGCAAAAAACGTTTCACGTTCTTACGTGCTATTCCACAACACTTCGAAGGGAAACCACAGAACGGCAAGCAACACTTCATGACCCGGAAAGTACGTCAACCACAATTTCAACACCTTTTGATTTCAAAGCCAGTACAAAAATAAAGAGTATTCACCGAGCAGTCTAAAACAACTCTACAAGCTCCAGTCGCAAACACGCAAAATATCGGAAGAGTGATTTGTCGTTTGTTCATGGCACCGATTGAACAAAGGGCATTTCACATTCTCTCAAGAACGTGAAACAGGAACTTTCTCATTGTACGTCTGATCGCACGCCTTTGAATGTTGCACCTTCGTTCAACGTGTTCTTCGGGGGTTCAATCAATCGACAAAAGTCAGCACTGCTTCAGCCGCAACCGACAGTCAGATAAAATGTGTCAAGAGTCCCCTTGCCCAACATTCACTTTCCCAGAAACAAAACACGGCGTGTGTGTATAAAAGTAGAAACCCGTTTTGTATGAACCTGAAAACGCAAGGACGTCAGATTCAGCAGATGAAGAAACGTAAGACTTTCCAACAGAAAAGGTCGCTCTCACATGACTGGCAAGATTTACAGGGAGCTAAACCGGCAAACCGATTGAAAAGGCACGCACGCACTCATCCGATTCTGCGCCTAAACTACGAGTATCCCTACCCAGTTTCGTATGAAAATTTTGGCGAGTTACGAATGCGCGTTTGATTCACGAGGGGAAAAGCTGACTAGAATGGAGAGTGCTCATTGCAAGAGTGTATGTTCGCATACTCATCAATCAGATGGACAGGATTTCTTGCACGCATGCTGCCGGAAGGAAAACCGAATGGCACTGTAAGGAGCGTCCTGACTCAATCACAGAAAAGGACAAAATTGCCGCATTGACATTCAACATTCAGTCTTCGGTCGGGAACAAGAAAGGCTGAATGCACATTTCAACAACAATGGTCGCAAAGGCCAACTTAATCTCGGGTTGGTGGGAACTACCTTTGTCTGTCAAGCCTTTTTGTACGCACAAAAGAAAGTGCAGATGGGGACAAAAATCTGAACAACTACAATTCAAATAAAACTCAATGCAAAATCTTGAGGAATAAATCAATTAAAGACATTCACTTGCATATCCACGCTCATCACAATCTTACGGCAATGCTGAACTTGGTATTTTTAGAAACCTTAACAAAAAGTTGCGAGAAACAGGACCAATGAATTCATGGGGTTTCGTTTGAGATTCGGTATCGAACCAGACGGAAAACAAACGAAGAACCATTTCGTTCAGACTGGAACTCCATGAAGTCTTATCAGTACTAAAAAAAATCTGATTTTGTGACAATGTTACAAACATGATCAACAATAACATTCAAAGGCAGAACGCTCTCTGGTTTTCTCGGACGCCTCATAATCGACGCCGTGACCCTCTACGCGACAGCACCCGGCACCTTCGTTAAAACCTGCAACATGACAAATCACAACCCTTCAGCTTCACATCTGCCATTTTCAGACACAAAATGAAATCCTGACCGCCGAAGTAATAACATCTGAATAAGATTTTTAATCACAATCAGACGTACCTTGGACAAGTCGACGCCTGTAAGCGCCTGCACAGCCGGGGGCAGGTTGGTGACGAGTCGGCTCACTTCGGACGTCGTGCGATCGTCGCCCAACAACACTATCTCGTCCGTCTTCGCCAGCGGCGCCGCCACCTCCGCTGCGATCTGTCACAAACGTTTATCGTCAGTAGCATTTTGAAACTGAAGAAATCAACACCTGCTCCGAAGCAATGTTGTAGCTCTTTCTTCACCACTGTGCACGCCTTACCATGGACATTTCTGTTGGCACAGTGTGGCGTCATAGCAGCCGAATGACGTGACAGATACATTATCACCACTGACCTTGGGCAGCGTCTCCAGCACGAGGCTGAGCATGGCGGCGTCGCCGTACTGTTTGTACGCCGCCGCCTTCAGTCGCATCTTCTCCGCCTCGGCGTTGCCCACAGCCTCGATGGCGGACGCCTCGGCGCCTCCGATCAACCGGATCTTTTCTCCGTCAGCACGAGCCGCCTCAACAGTCTGCGTCCTGCTCAAACAGCGCCACATTTGGTCAACAACTCCTTCAGATATCACACTCAATGTCGTATCAGTTTTTCACTGCCACAGTAACTTGACTCAAACTTGTTCTCCTTCCGAAACACTGACCTTGAACCCTCCGCCACAGTCTGCATCCTGTAGGCCTCGGCTTCAGCCGGCAGCCTCACCGAAGCGATCAACTCTTTCTCCTTCCTCACGATTTCCTTCTCCTCGATGTCGATTTGCTTCTTCCTCTCCACGACGTCAATCTCGATTTCCTCGCTTCGAATCTTCTGCTTCTCCTTGGCACCCTGCAGCTCGTAGGCCAGCTCAGCCTCTGCTTTCTGAAAACAACAATCTTCTTGACATAAACTGGCAGACAGATGTGCTTCAAAACGAACAAACACGCGTACAGTTCCACTCGCAAATGCAGATTGTGTTTGATTGTGTTCGACATGATTCAAAATTGTGCTGTCGCCAAAATTGTTGTTGTCTTCGAAAATACCCTGAGAAATGTACGGTTGAAATGCAAGTCCAAAAGCAAACAATTTTCAGACAACAGCAATGCCCGTGTGCCAGAAAGGAAAATCAATTTCGATAGCCTTCAGCTCGACACGCTGGAGTTCACAAACTCGGAAAAGAGACGCTTGGCACAGCAATCAGGAATGAGAAGCACTCTCCACTCTCCCGGGTGATACGGAAATTTAGAATCAAAGGTCAGAGCGGTCAAAATTGGCACTGAGAGAAAGAACACAATTTTAGAATGCACAATGGGTTCTATATTACCATGTGACCAGGAATCAGGAAAAGAAACGGCGCGAATGGAGCATTGGGTTGACATTTCCGTTCCAAATCCATCAGCCGAAAACACTCCGAACGCAAAGAAACGCCTGTACGCACCCTTGCATTGACTTCCATGTCAAAGTTGGCCTTCTGCATTTGGTACATTCTCGCCGAGTCAGCAATTTTGGTGTCTGCTTCGAACTTGGCATCCATTCTTTGTTTTTCGCACTCTGCTTCCTGAAAATGTTTGTGGTATTGTCAGTCACAGGTTTGCCTTCAATGTGACACAAAGAGGTCTGTCTCAACGTGCAACGAAGGCACTGCAGGCACGACTGATTTTTTTTACCCTGATGCCAGCATCTCGGTTGGCTTCTGCAACACCAATATCCGCATCTCTCTTCACGTTGGCTGTCTGCGCTCTGCCGAGAGACGCCAAGTATTCCACGTTGTCGTACACATCCTTGATGGTAAACGAGAGAATTTCGATTCCCATGCGTCCCACGTCAGGCGCAGCCACCTCGCGTACGAGTTGCGCGAACTGGTCTCGATCCTGGTAAATGGCCTCCACGCTCAGGGTCCCTGAGGGAAGAGGCGAAGGTCATGACATCTCACGCAACAGGTTTCTGAAGTCTGCGAAACCTTCGCTGCAGCATCCGATCAAATCAATCACAGTTGAGAAAAATATATTTACCGAGTATAGCACGAAGATGACCTTCCAGAGTTTGGAGAATGACAGACTTGATGTGTTCCACGGACTTCCCAAGGAACTGTTCACAGGCGGTGGCGAGAAGCTCCGTCTCCGTCATCACCTTGCACTGCGCGACTCCTGTCACGGTGAGAGGAACTCCCTCCGACGTCTCCACGCTCTCGCACACCGGATTCAGGGTCATCACCTCCAGCGAAATCCTGCCCAGCGGAATCGAGCAACACGTCAAGCTGAGCACAAACACGACGTGAAACGTCACGCGCCGTTCACGAAAATGAAACTTACTCTTGCACGTCAGTCACCAGCCACCACGCCCAGCCCCAGCCACCGATGATTGTTTTCTTGGTTTGGGCGCCACAACATCCTCCTGTAAATGCAAATCATGCAATTTGAGACACGAATGCTGCGAGGGGGTGCCAGTGCTAGCGATTCGGTGAAGCAGGTTGTGTATCACCTGCAGAAGTTAGGACGCCTGAAGTGCGCTCATTCATCAATTCGCCGGCAAGTAACCTGATATTTGCATTTGCAAGGCTCGATAATGTCCTGTGGAAATTTCGAGTCATCGCACGCAAACTGGCTGCGTTGATCGCAGGGATCTCCCCCCCCCCCCACCGGTTGTTCGTCAAAGTTTGGATTGGCTTCTTCACGTCTCCCGCGAATGTAGATCTCTGAGTCTTGTGTTCGCCACCCTAACAAGTTTCAATCGGCAACACAGCAGAGTCTGCTCGAATGCCGGCAGAAGCGACAATCAAAACTTCGGACTCAGCATTTTCTCGAGAAGGGTAAAATCTGAAAAAAACTCACCCGAAATGACTGAAGCCAAAAACACACCGAGAGACTTATTTCACTGAACCACATCCCACTCGTTCGATCAGTCTGACATTTTCAGCTGCAATGTCTCGTAGATCTGAAAACAATTTTTTTCTGGGACAGACGGATTGACCAGAAGTTTGCGGTGTTTCAAGCCACTGCAGCTGAAAATTCTAAACAAGTTTCTCGGTGTGTTTTTGGAAATCCGATGCCGGATGCAGTGCTGACCCAAAGCCTCGTTCGGCCCAACAGTGTGGATGTTTCCCATTCTCGATCTTCAATGCAAAATAACGAAACACGAAGGAAAAGATCTGATGTTGATCGCTTGGTCCAAAATGGTGATCGGCCCTGGTCTCCCTCTGGTGGAAGTGCGATGCCGCCGCCATCTGTCAATATTTTGTTTGGTTAAGGTAACCACCAAGGACTTTTAGCTCAGGTAAGTCTATGTACACACAGACTTTAAAACCTGATTTGCCGCAAAATAGTTTAGCACAAATTTCAATATGCTGATTAATTTCAAAAAGGAGTGAATATCTTTCCGTGCGAACGCACAACATGGAGGTCACTACAGCATTGTAGAAATTCATGCGGCAAACATTTCTGAAACACCACCAACAGGAAAAGCGTCGTGCGAAATTGTGAGTGAAAAACATTTTTGTCAAATTTGGTGGTTTGTTGATGTGGAGGTGGTGTTGAAAATGTTGTGGTATTGTCACTTGTATTCTCCAGATCTTAAGAGATTCATGGAAATGCACTTGAACCCCACAGATGTGTCCAAACTTGACTTCTGAAAAACAGTTCATTCAAAAGGCGGACATTCCTTCTGAAGGAGGGAAGCGATGGCTTTGCGTAGGAGATCATTTGTCACGACGTTTGACATTTATTCGTGTTGAAATGAATCCGAGCAACAGGACATGGACATATTTCGTGTAGAGGCCGTTGTGGAGAGGAAAAATTGTGACTCCACTCCGGAGTGTTCCTTGTTGGATGCTGATCAGGACCGCTGACAGCTGTGTCAAACCAACAAACCTGTTCGCATCACACTGAATGTAATCGCGTTAAACACAGCAACGGAGGACCGAACACTTCAAACTAGGGTGTCGAGCGGACAGATTCACTTCAGACCCTGATCTAGAATCTACACATCCAATTTTTAGGTGTTTGAGCGAGTCAGTTGTCATATTAAAGCAGTTTTTCACGGACTCTTGCTTGTCATTTGCAGGCAAATGGCAGACACCAGTGACCTAGATCGACAAATAGAACAACTGAGACGATGTGAGGTCATAAAGGAAAGTGAAGTGAAAGCATTATGTGCCAAAGCAAGAGAAATCCTGGTGGAAGAGAGCAACGTGCAGAGAGTGGATTCACCTGTCACGGTAAGGACCCATTGAAATGTTCTGTCCCTTGCGAACTCTGCCGTTCGTCAGTTTGACCAAAGGCCCTGATTCTTGTGTATTTGCAGGTTTGCGGTGACATTCATGGTCAATTTTATGACCTGAAAGAATTGTTCAACGTCGGAGGAGACGTGCCAGACACGAATTATCTGTTCATGGGTGACTTTGTCGACAGGGGTTTCTACAGTGTGGAAACTTTCCTTCTACTTTTGGCACTCAAGGTAGTTTTTCCATGTTGTCGTTCACTCGACGTCTGTGCAGGCGAAACACACAACTCGTATGTTCTTGCAGACTTATAATTACTTATTCTTGACGCTTTTACTTTGTTCAGGTCCGGTACCCAGACAGAATAACACTGATACGAGGAAACCACGAAAGTAGGCAAATTACACAGGTGTACGGGTTTTATGACGAATGTTTGCGAAAATATGGTTCGATCACGGTGTGGAGATACTGCACGGAAATATTCGACTACCTCAGTTTATCAGCCATCATTGACGGAAAGGTGAGGGTGAATTGTGTACAACACTCCAATTCTTGACAAAAACATTTGAAGTTCTTTGAACTGAGGTCAGTCCATCTGCAACAGTAAACGTTTTGTGTTTTCAGATATTCTGTGTGCACGGTGGACTTTCTCCGTCAATCCAAACTCTTGACCAAATCCGCGCCATCGACAGAAAACAGGAAGTGCCCCACGACGGTCCCATGTGCGACTTGCTGTGGTCCGATCCAGAAGGTGACTCAGCAGCACTTTTTTCTGCACATTCATTTGAGTACGAAAGTGCGTCGATTGTGCACTTGAAAGGTTGTGACCTTTTCGTCCAGACACACAAGGCTGGGGTGTGAGTCCTCGGGGTGCTGGCTACTTGTTCGGAAGCGACGTTGTGGCGCAGTTCAATCTGGCCAATGATGTCGACCTCATTTGTCGAGCACATCAACTAGTGATGGAAGGCTACAAGTGGCACTTCAGCGAGACGGTTCTGACTGTTTGGTCTGCTCCAAACTACTGCTACCGGTAAGTCGAGGAAATTGTTCGCAAATTTGAAAATTGTCTCTGCCCATCAGGATTTGGGTTAACTGGCAAAGTCTTGTCTTTGTGTTGAGGTATTTCGTGTATTTCAGGTGCGGCAACGTTGCAGCTATTCTTGAATTGGACGAACATTTACAGAGAGATTTCACAATATTTGAAGCAGCACCGCAGGTAAGCATCGTCTCGTCGCATTGTTGTTTGTTTTTCGTTGGCATAAAAAAAAACGAACAAAACAACAACAACAACAAGCAAAAAATAATATCGCAACTGATGCTGGGCAGGTCTTTTGAACTTTTTGTGTTTCTTTTGCAGGAATCCAGAGGAATACCTTCAAAGAAGCCACAAGCAGACTATTTCTTGTGAGCTTTCCCAACACCCAGACCAACTTTATTTCAGTGAAACCACAATGGGTAGAGGCTTTTGGGCGGACGCCTGTGTGCAGTCTTGTGCGCGAATGCAGGATGCCAACCAGACACAATTTAATTTCACCCGACTTCGTTTCAACACAGAATGAACCTGTGATTTTTGTGGAGCACAAAACATGTTCAAATTCTGCTGAGCAGATTTAATGTGTTTGAACTGTAATGCCAAACACAGCAGCTGGTGGAGCAAAATGATTATTTATAGGGAGGTGCACAGGCTTGGTTCAAGTTGTCAAGATTCGGGTATTTGGACAACAACAACTGTGTTTTGTTGTTGGAACCGTTTGCAAAGTGTTTCTTGTTTTATTATTTTTTTTCTTCATTTCTTGCCCCGTTCTTCCAAAGAATTACAAGTCTTGTACGAGTATGAAGTTCACAAAGAAATAAAGCAAGCACTGGTGTACATGCGATGCCCACTTTAGAAAATAAATTGTCTTTTTGCATTCTTCTTGTTTTACCGGTGTGCGCGCAAGGTCCGTCTTTTATCACTTTCGGCCCAAAGTTGGTGACGAGATGCTTTTTTTAAGTCCGTCATTGCGAATCCGACAAGTTTGTGATGTGTGGATGCACTGCGCGGAAGTGATGATTTGCGGAGGGAGGCACCGAAACAGCCACTTTCCCACGCAGCAGAGAGCAAGCTCGTTGATAACAAAAATTCATATTCTTTCGATTTCATTCACTTGTCACGGGACGTCAGTGAACGTACAGACAAGGTCAAAACGCGCGTTCCAAGATTGACGTTTCTGTCTGTGGAAAATTGGAGAGGAATTCGTCATGTCTCGCCAGACTCAGCCACGACAGAATTACCACGAGGAGAGTGAAGCCGCCGTCAACAGGCAGATCAACCTCGAGCTGTACGCCAGCTACGTCTACATGTCCATGGTACGTTCACCAGGAGAATCTCCACGTTGTAACGCATCTTTCAATCCAAAGTGGCAGCGATCTGTGTGTTGCATGTCGGCTGAACAAACTGTGGTTTAACATAAATTTGGTGGATTTCAGATCGTGTGCATGGTGTTAGGTCACAAACTTGTTCAGAACTGCCGTTGATCAAGAGCATGTCCATTCGAAGACATGTCACATGTATGCAGAATCTACACAAGTTCTCTTGCTCACAAAATGTTTGTTGCAGCAAGAAAGGCGGAGGGGACAGAATAAATTTTATCAAAAATTTGGAGGCTGTTCCGTCTATTCGTCATCCTCCAGCCGCCTGTTTCAATCCATGCAATCCTCGAATTGACTCAGCCGGAGGGCAATTTTCTTGTCGAATGAATTGTGACTTTGAGTTGTCTTCATGTGCGCATTTTCGTTTTGTTTTGGTTTCAGTCGTATTACTTCGACCGTGATGATGTAGCTCTGCCTGGCTTCGCCAAGTTTTTCAAGCATTCATCCGACGAGGAACGAGACCACGCCGAGAAACTGATGAAGTTGCAGAACACCCGCGGGGGCCGCATCATGCTCCAGGACGTCAAGGTACGAGCGTGCACCACAAACTTTTTCCACCCTCTTGATGAAAAGCAATTGTTCATTCCGTGGCATTGAAGCGTATTTGTGACCTGGGGGACATGCGACCAAGCGTGGTCGAGACCGAAGCCGTGTGTGAGCTTTGAAAGTGGTTCATGAACGTTCGAGGGGGCGGGAGTGCAGGACGCTGCAGATTTCGAAAGTGGACAGAACCTGGCGACAGAAATCGAAGAAGGAGGGTTGGGGACAGAGGGGTTTGTTCACACAGGCGCGTCCGCCGGACAGGCAATCCTGTGTTTTGCTCTGGCAATTTCTTTTGTACGGGGCGTTGTGTCCTGGGATAGGATGTACTGACGCCCTGGTGGCGGAGGTGGGGGCAGGACCTGCCTGCCTCGTGGGTGGGCCCTGCACCCCTTCTCTCCAGAACCTACTGGTCTGCCCAGTGGGTTGGTCTCGCCCACAGAACCTACTTACCGTAAAATCCCGCGTATTAGACCCCTTTGCGTACAAGACCACCCCACTTTTTAAGCGTGTGGTCCCGAAGGGTCTCGACCACACACTTAGTGTAATCACCATCAGTCTGTATGTGTGTGTGTGCACAAAAGTGGTCCCAACCAGGGTGGGGGGTACAGACCACCTTGGGTTCAGAATGGTCAGTTATCATTCCTGACCATTTTATGGAAAAGTGGTCCCCCCTGGTTGGGACCACTTTTTGGAAAAATTGCCATATCTTGCTTCTCACTGAAATTCAAACCATTTTGCACAGTATTAAGCATGCTGTTGTTGCCAGAAAATTTTATTTGCCTATCAAATCAATAGAAAAGATGTTTGTTTTTGGCCCATATCTCGGAAACCAAGCACTTTTTCAAAAGTCACTGAAATCACTTTAAAAATGATCAGTGATCATCCCTGACCATTTTTGATTAAGTGGTCCCAACCCCCCCCCCCCAACCCCCACCCCTCTATGCCTGAAAGTGGTCCCAAAAAATTTTTTTCAGAAAATGGTTGCAAAGTGATCAGT
>JAAUXT010022266.1_pt1 | contig 13760 bp, 13 predicted proteins | sample 7278171 | NCBI WGS metagenome assembly JAAUXT01 (sample SAMN14350112, study PRJNA611818) | marine sediment metagenome | isolation source: surface marine sediment (1.8m) | place: French Polynesia: Moorea | collected 2018-08 | reverse complement strand
TTAGGATAGTGGCTCCATCTAGGGAATGATATGATTGGCTGTGGCTGTTGCTGTGGCTATGGAAGGCGATGGCAGTCTTAGGGGGTGGTCATGGTAAATATATATAACATTATTCACAGGCATCGCGTGATTGTAATTCTGGTGCACGCGTAGCTCCAAAATCTGAGCACAGCTCTGTACTCTCAATTGAAGTGCACGCTGCTTCAGTTTCTTCTTGTTTCCCTCTCCCTCTGTCAGCAACGAGTTCCAGACCTGCAAGAACTGCGGTGATTTTGTTGCACAATCACACTGATTCATCACAATAAAAGGAAAGTGTCGGTCGAAATCCATTAGCGGTAAATGAAATCGGATGTTTCCTTCGGGCAGCGCTGGACAAGGGCCTCCTGTTGTTGGTCCTGATTTCCAACGGTGCTAAAAAGTTAGTGCGTTTGTTGGAATTGCATGTGCCGGATTGAATTTTAGTGTGTGGCCCGAAAACATGTTTTGCAGTCACCGACCGGTTGACATTTTCCGGAGAAATGTTCAGCGACGGCTGGTTTTGTTTCACCTGAGCGTCTATTCACATCAATACGTAGATCTAGCGGTTGCACGTCCAAAGTACTTTTATTGGCTGTACAAGAGTGTCACAACAGAGATGACGTTGCGTTTGTACGTGGATAAACTTGAACAGCAGATCAAAGGCCCCGGCGTTCAAGAAACTGCGAGCGTGGTATATCCACGCAGCTCGAACAGCGACGGGCTGAAAACTCAGAACAATGTACATTTACCAGGTACAGTGGTAACCACTCAGCGATGAATTGTGTCAGCCAGCGTTCGACCCCAGGAGGCGCAAAATTTGGCTTACAAATCATTTCTCAAGAGTCAAGGGCACACGCGTGCCGCAAAATTTTTCACGTGGGGGGACACGGCCGTCTGCTGACTGGATCCGCTCAAAATTCACCACCAGTGACAAAATCGATTTGAGGAACCGACACGTGCAACGAAGACTTCTCTGGTTCCCCCCTCCGCTTGTGTATCTGCCTCACAATTTCTTCTGCAGACAAAAAATCTATTTTCTGGATGGTAGACGAGTGTGTACAGAACCGATGTCAGTCTAACACAAGCACAAGCGGAACTTCTCTCGCACCCTTCCATTGCTGCCAAGAGGTTGTTTGCCTGAACCTTGAGTTCAAGCAATCTGGTTTGTCCAAAATGAATCTCTCATGTCCTCATAAAGGTTTCAATATAATTGAATAAAGAGGGGAAAACTTCACCTCTAAAAAGAGAATTTGCTTCAAAATGATTGTATCAAGATATTGTGCAAGAGGGATGATGCCAATGTCAAAAGAAGCGAAAGAAGTTGGCCTTCTAAACCATTAGATGAGGTGGGATATCTTTTCAGGCGGTATCGTACCAAGCGGGACCGCCTGTATTTTCCACCAGGAGCCATATGAGATCAGAGGTGTACCCAGAGTGTCTGTTCTACCAGGTCTTGTGCAGTTCCTGGGTGAATTGTGTTCCTGTCATTTGTTTGAATTTTCATTTGTTGGAATTTTATTCCTTGACAAGAGCACACGACACAAAAGGTCACCTGAAAACGTGATTTGGATCCATAAAACATGCGTTTTACAATACAAAAGTTCTGACATTATCAAATCTTCTGAATGGGGAGTGGAGCATGTTCTTTCTATCTTGGTACCAAATCAACAAGAGCAAATGAGAAACAAAAGAACAAAGGAAACATGTGGCAGTACAATGATGTGGTTCGGCTTCAGAAGGACCTCGCAGACCTTGTGCGCAGGAAGAAGTTGTTCGGGCCCCACTGCATGGATAAAGCCGACAGTGTTCTCACATTTGGTTCCAGTCTCCTTTCGACCCCAAGCCAGACGAGCAAAAATGACCACGACGTCGAGAAGATCAGGAACCAGAAACAGCGAGCCTCCCACACAACACCAAGGATTCTGACGAAGGCTTGATCAATACGGGTTGTTCTTCGCACGAAGATAATCTTTCAGAATGCCCACAAGTTTTTTCAGCTCACCCATGCTGCTTGAATGCGTGTCGTTCCTTTTGTGCCAGGGCAGAGGCAGAGGTGCCGACCATTTTTCGACACTGGAACTGAGGTTTGGAGATTCGATCTCGGACGAAAACGGCTGGATTCTGTCTTTCGGTAATGGTGGTGGTGGTCGCTTGATCTTGATTTCGTCGTCAAGTTGAAACAGAAGCTCGACAAGTTTGTCAAGATCCCTTTGCAGGCGGTTGTCATCTCGTTTGTTCCAGGGAAGAGGGGGTGGAGGCCGATTGTTGACAGGAAGGCGCAACCTTCTCTTTTCAGCTAGAGGCGACATTTCTTCCAGCAACTCATTGATTCGATCAGGTGCAGATCGAGAGGCCTCAAGGTCTTCCAACACCCAATTCCGGAAGGAGCCGATCGAAGCCGCCGCGGAGTAGCCCGCGCTGACGAGAACCAGAGAAATCACCGTGTGCAGGTTCATGTTTGATGAGTCCTGGAAGTAAACACAAAGGGGAAAGTTTACCAGGCTGTGTTCTTGCGAGTACCGTAATCAGCCGTGTGTAAGTCTCACCCAAGCGCAAGACGTAACCCCAAAATGTAACCTTTATTTCAAGGTTTAAGTTTCCTTTGAAACAATGGGAAACTCAGGCCCATGTGTGGGATGATGCACCCCTCTCTGGGCGCCAAATTTCAGGCACAAAGACTCGTCTTGTTTTCGGGTTGGACACGGTACATGATGAGGTTCATACGTGTTGTGCGGCAGAGCGCAGATCCGTAATCTGCACCATTAAATGTGTCTCGATGTGAATAGACCACTTGATCCCGATGACGAGTGACGAGGCTGCACGACACTGAACAGATGCGCGCAGCTCAATCAGCAAATATCGGGGTGATAAGTATATAGTTCGCCAAAACACCATTTCTGTGCTGAAGCTGCGCTGCTAGGTTGTCTGGTTCCCCTCTGCCTGTAATCCAGATGCAAATGATGGATTCGAGATTTTGTCAAAGCTTGCGATATTTTTCAGACAAAGGTGACGGAATTGAAAGCCTGTCAACAACAGGTCCATCCCTGCATGACGTTTCGCCTGGGCAGTTTCAACGATCGGTGTTCAAGTTTCTGAGAGATGGAAGCATCGCGTGAGTGGTGTTTCACAGCAAGGGAACCTTATTTTAGGTATGTGCCGTGGCCGTGGTGAAAAAAGTTTGTGCTGTTCTCAGCATCGCTGGATGTGCCCAACGGTTCTGTCAGAGAAAGATGTTCTCTTGTCTCTTCTTATGCATCAGCACAATTCCAGCTCAGAAGCTTTTTACGATCAGGTGCGGACCCAGAAAACCTGGCTCGAATTCGATACTCGCGCACTTCCAACGATCACTTGCAGGCAAAGAGTTATTCACGCAAAACTCCTGCCCTTGTAGTTGTTCCTCGACGGTTTATTCGTCGATAAGCTCTTCAGTTGCTGGTTCACGAGGCACAAACGTCTCGGAGACAACACCAGAAGGTGCACAGGTGCCGGGTACTTTCATATTCAATTTCGTTAATCTTTTGAGCATAATTTTGTCTCTGTCTGTTTGAGTCTCTTGTTTTCCTCGTGCATTGGCAATCACAAAATTCTTGCAAGATTGTCATGCAACACTCTCTGTAGCTCAGGGTTTAGATCTTCCGGTTTACCGATGTTTCTTGCAGAATCCCTTGACGACACAGAATGTATAATTTGCTGGCACTGTCTTTTAGTCTCACTGAGACTTCAAAGACCAAAGGTATATTGTGCCAAGACGCGAGCACCTGGATTCGAACGAAACCAAAAGGCCCACAAGAGTGGAGTCGTGCAAGCCTGCATGCGCTTCATAAACCCGATGTGACGTGGCAAAGAACTTTCATACCAGGCAAGGATCTCGAGGCCTGCAATATGTCAATCTTCATCACAATGCAGTGAGCAGAGGCGCACTCCAGAACGCTTTAAAATTTTCAACATTACAATGAGGATTCATGAAAACTTTTTGCCTTTTTACAATGCCTGTTGTGATGAAATTCTTGTGACCCAAAACTCCAGACTCAAAATTTTCTTTCTCGGAGGTCAGAGGCCCCCAGAACATTCGCTGAATCCGCCAGAGTCCCAAGGAGGCTTTGGCCGGTTGTCTCAGTCCTTCCTGCATCCCGGTGGCCGATGGTCGCTCATTTTTCAACTCAAGTTGATGTGATATTTCTCGAAAATATTTTTTTCATGCATGAGCCATAATTTCTGAGCTATTGGCAAGGCTAGGCTGGAGAAGGTCGCAATACTTCAACTTTCAGTTTCTAACGTCGTCAGACTAATTCAGACTGGTCAAGGGAAGGGACCGTCGACTTCAGAAGGCAGGCGATGAGGATTCAGCTGCGGACAGACTGACATGCTGCAGACACACAGCGGATTCATGGTTGTCTGCGGCAGCACGTGAATGTCCGGAGCACTCACGGTTACACGGTTTCAAGTCTTTGTAGTCTTGGACACAGGTAAGTTCTTTTGCCATTGGTTCTTCTGGCTTGCGGAAGAAAAACAACTTGCAAACAATTCCCACCACCAAATTGCCAAAATCAAAGCAAAGCAGCCTCAACTAAATTTTGTGGACACCACCTCCAATATCTGCTGATGTTCGTGTACTCACCTGGGTGGATTACTTGCGTTCCTTGAAATGTACTTGTTGCTTTGTCTCTCTCTGGCTTTGTACCATTTATTGTACTGACTCAATTGTTTTCACAACTCCCACGATGTTTGCTGTTTGTGTTCCAAATACGAGACACGGAAAAGTCACTTGTCTGAGCCAGACGCTCTTCGGGAACGTTGCGAGTCACAAGTTGAACGTCACATTCTTCCTTCATCCGGCCGAAGGATCAAGAATCACCTGCTAATTGCTGAATGTCTACGTCCGGTTGGTGAATGAATAATTTATACAAAATAAAGCTGCTTTTAGGGGTCGATAAAATTTCAAGGTTTGCATGCTGTTCTCGGAAATCTCCACGGATTTCAATAATGTATTTCACACGAAAAGCCCTTGTGTTTCAATGGAGAAAGCACGTTCGAAGCGCGTTTTTGGGACAAAGCTGCTGAAACACACATCACTTCAGCATTGTTAGCTCGCTGTTGTCACTTTTAATTTTTGCTCCGGAAAGTTTGTTTTTGAAAAGCGAAGCCAAAAATCCTGCAGTGAAACGAAACCACCACCATGCAGACCTCGTAGATCATGGAGCCGCACTGAATATACGTTGAACGTGCAGCAAGAAACGTCTACCGCAAAAAACTCCGCGTGTGAGTCCACCCACGTATAAGTCGCACCCCAAGTTTGACACCAAAAATCTGGTACTGTACCAAATGTTTTCTGTCATTTTTGCTTATTGTGCAGTACCACAGAGAAAGCAGAAAAAAGGTTCTTTATTTTCACAATTCAAAAAATAAAACCAAAAAAAACAACATTTCTTGTTATGTTTGGCTTGCAGGGAGAATTAAAATAAGTTTTGAAGTACCAAAAAGTACAAACAAAAAAGGCTGACTTGTCTCTACTGTTTGGTCAAGGATAAGATTTGTCAAATAAAGTTCCTTCCTTCAGGGCTCTGAGGGTCAGAAACTGGTAAATAATGAAAAAGATAATTCCCCTCCTATAAGTCGCACCCCTACTTTTGATGTCAAAAATAGGTCCAAAAAGTGCGACTTATACGCGGGGTTTTACGGGTAAGTCCTGCCAAAAGTTACGAGTGTGTGGTTACCAAATTTCTGCTGAATCTCAAACCCCCAGGACATGTAGTTTAAAATTTCGTGGTGCTGACAAAGAGTTATCCGTCAGCACCATCAACTTCCGCCGGAAGAACGAGCTCTCACCTGTGGTACGTAGCGGTGTGTGTGTGCATATGTATGTGAGTGTGTGCCAGTGAAAAGGTACGCTACTTGACATTTTGCAGTTTGTCAAGCATGTGACCAAAACCCCTCCATTCGCGGACAAGAAATATTGAGAGAAAAACAGATTGCTGTGTGTTCAAAGGGGTCAAGGCAGGAAAGTACTCATCAGTCTGTTGATGCACGCTTCTCAGAACCTTCTGTTTGCCGCAAACTGGGTCTGGCTGGAGATGGAGTTGAGACATGTTGCAAAAATGCGAGATTCCCTGAAGAATCTCTTCTTATGCAACCACAGTTCTGGCAGAGCTGAAGAACTATGAACCTCCTCCAAAGTTTGCCCAACATTTCTATTTTTGGGACTTGTAGTGTCGGAAAGGAAATCCTTGGTCCTGTATTTTGGCTTTGACACCAACACAGACTATGAGGTGGGGTGAAGCAAAGGAATCGACACGCGTGCAGATGCAAGTACAGATGTACACGCAGGCACCGCACAAGCCGCACAAAGTACTCAAAACGTACGGATCTCGATTTCAATCCACCAATCCAACCCACCTCGAATAAGGTCCTGTTGAAATCGTACAAAACTAATACCCAAGGACAATTAGATCTAAGACACGCATTGCTCTGTCTGCTGAATTCCAACTTAAAAGGGCGTGTCTTCATTCCTGGGTGGATTTCGGTGCACGTGCGCAGCATTTTCTCAAAAGTCAGATTTGATCTTTTCTTGTTTGATCCAGCCCTTCCCTGCCGGACTCATCATGGACTCTACAGGGCCCACACAGGTGCGTGGTACATACGAGTTTCCACAAGCTGTGATCCATTTGTTCACCGACTTTCACAATGAAATTCCCCCGCACATTTTTCCGCAGTGCTTTCAGTCTGCCTTGCCTTTCACGGCTGTTGTTTCCCCGTCAACGGGCAGCGCTTTTTGCCAGCGAACACAATCAACCTTAATTGACACGAAGACTCATTGATGAGACGGAGCAGCTCGCGTTGCTCTGCACAAAAATTGAGTGAAATGTTGAAAGTGATATGTGCAAAAAGGTTCATTTCATTGATTTCTTTGTTTAGTTTCAGGAAACGAATTCCATTAGGTGACGTGAAGGTTCTTTTCTGCCATTCTTTGCTGCCTTTGAGTAGTTTTCAAGCTCCACATGGAATTCAAATTTGAACTTCACGGAAACAAGAACACAGTTGTCCTGTTGTTAGCATTTGAAAAGACTTAAAATTGAAGCTGTGTGCCTGCATAAGGATCAACCTTGAAACGTTCGAAGCAATTCTACCTGCACAGCCTTTGTTCCAAACTTCGAACAACAGCTACTTTTCAAAGCTCAAGATTTGAATGGAACACTTGTTATTTGAACTTGGATGTGTATTTGAAACGTCTTGTCGCTGCGTCGAAGCAGCCTACTTACCTTCATGTTGCTTGAAATCTGCCTGTCACTCTGATGGGTGTGTGTTTGTCTGCATCTGCATGACCATTCAACATCTCGCAAACTCTATGCGCTTCGAAGCCTCATGTTTTCCATTTGCTGTATTGATGCATGTTAGAATTTCCATTTGATGATCCTTTTTCGGGCAATATCAAATCACAATCCCTTTAACAACCCATTTAGTGGTGTATGCAAATGAACAACCAGGTAAAGCTCGATACATTATTTATTTGCATTTTGCAAAGTGAACAAGTTGTTTCAACTTCTCACCATGATTCCACACAAAATGGTTTCTCCCGGCAAAATTGATCCCTTTTGCAAATATGCAGCGTGGTGCTTCGTTTGTTCTAATTACAGTAGTCTAATGCATTTTTTCACAAAAATCGTGCTTTTGAATTCAAATAAGTTTCTGTAAAAAACAGCTGACAGGTAGAAGGAGATGCTCGTCCATTTCAAAACGGTCTGTCGATGTGCGATTATTGTTTTCAGTCCCTTGGAAAGTGTCTGTCAGAACTTGCTCGCAAACAAAATGAGCGAATTTTCGGACTTCCGTGACATGTTCGGGCAACAGGTCCGGTCTTTCGTTATTTTGCCTTCAGCATTCCTTCAAGAACCAGTTGGTCAGTCGGCGATTGGAGAGTTTTCTCCTGTCCTAATTCAAAGACACGAGATACAGCTGCAAACTGCTCAGTGCCAAATGGGCTTTTCTTGTCTCTTCAACCAAAGAAAACATATCAAAGGAATCTCTACTGTGGTCAAAAACAACGCAAGATTGCAAAGTGGCAAACTCACACTACAGGTTTTTTTTTGTTCCAGTCGGCTTCAATTGTTCCAATTGGTCTCATTCCCAACCTCTTCGGAACCTGTTTCTAGGTTTCCTTTTCCATTGGCTTGTTCGGCCGTGGGCTCAAGGCGTATGCCATGTTCAAAAACTGTCTCACTGCTTCTCGGTTCCCCCTCTTATCCCAAGGCAAGGGCATTAGTCTCTTACTCAAACCTGTGAGAAGGGAATCTTCGAGTTGGTTTTCCCCCAAATCCTTCTTGTAGGGAGGCAATGACGGCAGTCGCTTGTTGAGGGGTAACGCTGGCAGTCTCTTGTTCCAAGGCAGGGAAGGTAGCCTCTTGTTCCAGGGCAGAGCGGGCACTCGTTTATCCAGGGGTAACGCTGGCAGTCTCTTGTTCCAAGGCAGGGCAGGTAGTCTCTTGTTCCAGGGCAGGGATGGCACTCGCTTGTCCAGGGGTAACGCTGGCAGTCTCTTGTTCCAAGGCAGGACAGGCAGCCGTTTGTCCATTGGCAGAGCGGGTACGCGCTTGTCCGTTGGGAGAGACGGTACGCGCTTTTGATCGTCGGCTGTTTCCCATTCGGCCAGTAGAGTCGTCAGTTCCCTCAGAAACTCCTCTTTGTCCAGTCCTTCTGGTTGCATTCGCTTGTCCCATGGAAGGGGCAATAACATCTTGGATTTCTTGTCCCAGGGCAATGGCAGTGGAGCTTTCTTGTTCCACGGCAGACTCGGAAGTCTCTTGGCCCAGGGCAGCGGTGGCGGCCTCTTTGTCAAATCATGCTCATTGGTCCCATCTTCATCTTCGACAGCGTTGCCTCCGTGGTCGCCTTCCTCGTCGTGTAATGCTTCCACCGCGGTGTGCCTGTCTGCACCCGTCTCGGCGTCGGACAAGAGGTCGAGGATGTAGTCTCGGTGTTGTTTCGTGGAGTCGATTGGAGCGCAATGACATGTGATCACAAGCAACGCGTGGAACATCCAGAGAACATTGCTCATTGCTCCCATCTTCAGTCTGAAAAAAAGAAGTGAACCAACTTCGTCTTTGATTATCATCAGCAGTGCTTGAACTCCCAAAGTAAAGAATACCTGAATGAAATGAGGGCATGTGCGTGTTTTAATACTTTCATCCATCACACCAGACAAAAGGTTCCCCTTTCTTCACGAACCAACCACAGCTTTGCTTTATTGATCGCCACGTTGAACCCAGGAGCATTGCAATGTTCAAGTCTGCAGCGTAGTAACGAGGATAATCTTGATTTGCTGAAAAATATTGAATCGAAACCAGAGATTTTGAGCCTGTTTGATCGGTACTACGAATTCTGCAATGTAGTTTCCCTCTGAGACCGATGATCTGAATTTCAGCTGTGCGAAAACAAACACTGCTGAACCTCTCGCGCGCAAAATCAGTTTCTCAGGAAGTGTCTTCTGACAGTGATTGGCTAATCTTCTGCTTGTCCGCCGGAAGAAGACCATAATCTCCCACAAAGGGGAGGGGCTATGCGCTTCCTGAATCATCGAAGGTTATAAAATGAGCCTTCATCAACCCAAGGAACAACAAAAGGAGAGAAAGCTAACTTTCGCTCTCTGTGATCGGGGATCGACCGACAACTGCACGGGGGATACAGCTACCTGCGTCCGAAACGTGAGGTTAGAAGTACCAAAGAGAGGCAAAGTTCTGCTGATGACAAAACAAAAGGCGGCAGTGCCTTCAAAAGGTGCGAGAGCCGTTTCCCGTCCATCCGAGCAACTTCTGTTTGTCTGCATGCCTGGGTGCCCAGAAGGATGGAAGGACACAACAATGGCCTGGTGATAAATTCCTCTATCTTTTGTGTTTCGCACGAAATGCTTGATAACAAATTTACAATTTGATCAGGCTGATCTACCCGCGACAGAGTAAAGCGTGTCGCAAACGGTTTATTGATGTGTCAAACTCGCTTCACGCACACTCAATACCAATGTCGGCTCATGCATTTTTAAACTGCATCACACTTTACCTCTTGGGTGAAAAATTCGGCATTGTGGAATTCCTTCTGCAAAACCCGAGGCAAAACGACACAGCTCTTGCACGAAACGAAATCACAATCCGCTCGATTGGACTGCCATTTCCCTGGCACATTTTTTGCAAGGGTTTGCCAGGTTTTTTTCCAGAGCTGAACTTCCTGATTTCTGAAGATAGCAAAGGCGATTGTCACATTGATCGACAAACCTGTCCAGAAAGCAGTATCGATTTCAAACAACGAGAATCTATGACATGTTGATTTGAACAAGATAGCGATATTGATCGAAGCACAATTGGTGCTTTGCAGCTGTAACAATTGACCTCTCCATTGATAGCGGACATTCAGAAGTTCAGCTTCAGAAAATTTCTGGACTCTTTCAGACTGTTCAAATTCTGCCAAATTTGCATCTCGCACTTTCTTTATGATTCAGGAATCTGACGAAGATCTTGTTTGGTAATATTCGGAGCAGTGTTGCTCGTTTTTATTGTGTCCATTCCAGAGGACTGCAGTGGTTTGGGGAGTCAAGAAACACGTTCGCTTTGGGTTTTTCTTTGTTGCTGTACGGTTTTCATCAAACATGAACAGACACCATATACCTCCCTGTTCCCGAGTAGATTTCATCCTTGCCCTCATAACGGCGAAAAACGGAAGGCCTCGGATGGATGTAATTTAATTGGAGTGAACTTTACAGGAGACAAGCGTCAATTACACACTTGACGAAAATGGATTGATAAGCATTCTTTGACACAGAGCAACACTCTGGAAAGCTGTTTTGCGCCAACTGATAACAACAGCCATGCAAATTTAAACACGTTTTTCTATTCAAAGTGGAAGCAAACAAGAAGTTCGTGTCATAAAGCAATCCCACAGACACGAATGTGGGCAGAGAACTTTCATATTTGTTACACCATTGTTGAATGTCGCCATCACCTTGAACAGACATCTTAGACATATTGCGCAGAGCTTTGATATTCCTGCGGAACACAGGGAACCTCCGGACTTTCTGTCTGTGATACCACATAATCTTTTCATTGTTCACGGAGTGAAATCTTCGCCTGAAGGGACGGTACCGATTCGAACAACAACGAAGCAATGCTGTTCCGCACGTTTCATTTCTGTGTCCCTTCTCGGAACAGGAAGCTGCTTTGACTGCGTGCGTCAAATTTCATCAGGCTTTTCCTTGGATTTTGGAGTCTTTTCACACCTGAATTTTACAATGGTGGAGAGTTGGAATGATTTTCGTGGAAACCTTGATGCCACAGGCAAGACCATTTCACTGAAGTAAATTTTCCCAACAAGAGATTGGAGATCTGAAAGCGAGGGCCGCTGGACACTCCACAAAATCATTGCCCTTTTCTGAGAAAGTTCATTGCTGGAAACACTTTTTGACAGGTGGGAGGGAGCCAAAAATACTTTGGTGAACGGTGACTGGTGATTCACGCTTATTTGTAAGGATTTTTTTGAAATAATCTTTGTGAAACACACCCAACCTTTTTGCCTCGTTTTGTTTTTTTCAAACAAAGCTTTGTTTGAAGAAAAAAAACGCTCAAAAACTCACCGTGATTGGGAATCATTTTTGACGTTTTCGGAAACGAAACTTTTGCAGATCCCCATTTCAACTTGCAACACCTGCAGCTTTTACCTACGGTCTGTCCTCAATTTTACAAAGGCGTGTCCTTCAGAGCGAGCCTGTATCATACATGGCCATTGCTGGAAGCATGAAGTTCGGGTGGGGTGGGAGTGGGGCGTTAGCCTGCCATTGCTTTCACCCTCTTCTCCCTGTGGGCAGAATTTTGTATTTTCCTGTTTTGGTAGTACCCATCCCAATTTTAAACTGGTCTTTGGGGGTAAAGGCGAAGCTCCTTTCCCAAAACAAAATACCCAACCCCCAAGGTCTTTCGGGGAGGGCCCACCGGGCCAGGAACTTCTCATCCCCCATAGAAAAAACAGGAATGTATTATCCTGGCACCTGCCTCAAACAATCCCGAAACCTCCAGACGCGCCTGCGTGTGTTCAAAGCCCTGCTTTCTTATTCGTTGAAGAAAGCCACGCACCCGAGTCAATCGTTTCGCCTCATACAGGCACAAAGCGTCACTTTTCTCTCAGAACTTGACAGAAAAACAACAGCCATCAGAAAACTCTCAACCCAAACTCCTGGCTGCAATTTCTCTCATCAACAGAAAATACGGAAACTGTTTGAACGAGAAAAACTCTCAAATCCTCATCGACAATCAGGACTGCAAACTCCTGCACTTTTAAAATGAACGAAGATTGAGACTCTGAGCTGAATGACGCTCGAAGAACAACTTTGACCCGTGAATCCAAATTTGAACATTGAGTCTTCAATCACTCGTTCAAGCCTTGCTCAGATGTCATTCTCCATGCAGTCAGATCGTTCCTAGGTGAGCCGTTTAAGATAGAGACCCTTCACTGGAGTTCCAGACAAATTGTTGAGGTCAACAAGAAGAACCCGAAGATCTTTCTTTGGCAATCACGAGAAATCTATTTGTGTCACAAGCACAGACCTGCGCTGTGTGTCCGCTGCTTCTGCATGGTCATACTGCACCCATGCAGTGAAGACAGAGGTGATCCAACCATGCAGGCCACATTTGTTCCAATATCCCTTTGCTGCGATTTTTCTGGTTGTGAAAAATGCTGGAGAAGTGAGGGTCTGGTCAGGAATGAATGTTCCAATTCAACTGAAGCCATGGACTTGAAGGCAACCTTCAGTGACACCACCAGGTATTTTTGTGCATTTCTGCGTTGATGGGCCAGATGAGAAAACTTCCTTTCGAGAAGAAATCATCTCTTCAGGAACCCCACCCCCTCCCAAAAGAAAAGAAAACGAGTGTGAGCACTTGGCAAAACAAGAGGGCTCATTGTCTTGGGTGGCATGTCCACGATGTCTCGAAATTACGAGGCAGTATTTTTAAGTTTTGACTCCTCTGCGATTTTGCTGAGTAAGAACCTCTATTCATTTTCCTTTATTAATATTGTTTCAAGATCATCCTGAGCAATCTTTTCATTTACTTGGATCCTTGTATGTTGATCTTATGATGACAAACATAAGGTCAGAAGTTTGGATATTTTATTCCCATGATTAAATAATGTATCATGCAAATTCCTTTGTTGACCCTCCTATTCTGACTTGGAGGGGATCACAAAAAAGAGACAAGCCTTCCCATGAGATGGAGAATGTGTGATGCTGTTCAGGGAGAGTACTTTAAAGGGTGTGGCTTCTAACAACCACAGGACTCTTTCCTTGAGAATTTGTCAGAATCACCCACAGAAAACTTGGATAAGAAGGAAGATTAAATGGGCATAACACTCTAATTCTTACAGTTTTAGTTACTTTTATTCTGGTAATGTGATTGGTTTTCATAGTCATGATAACTAAGTATTAAAATTTGATAAAGACTTTTCCATTGGGTATTTGCTTGTTAATATCTTTCTTTTTATCTTATTGGCTTGTTGGCATGTTGTGTTCTGTTGTATATATGAGTGAAGCCCCAGTAGTGATGTTGTAGTATAGTTTATTGTAGAGTATGAGATGGAGCTCAGTGGTTTAGGCTACCTTCCTCTATGGTGTCTCAAGCTATTGTGTGTTGGCAGTCTGGGTCATGTGCCCAGCTTGGGATAGTGGCTCCATCTAGGGAATGATATGATTGGTTGTGGCTGTTGCTGTGGCT
>JAAUXT010088357.1_pt1 | contig 13761 bp, 10 predicted proteins | sample 7278171 | NCBI WGS metagenome assembly JAAUXT01 (sample SAMN14350112, study PRJNA611818) | marine sediment metagenome | isolation source: surface marine sediment (1.8m) | place: French Polynesia: Moorea | collected 2018-08 | reverse complement strand
GTGTGTGTTTTTTGCCGACACTCTCACTCTCTCTCGTCATACACACACACACACACACACACACACACACACACACACACACACACACACACACACACACACACCTCAAAGCCGACCAACACCCTTCTCTGTCATTTCATTCTGGATCTGTTTTGTTTACTTTTTGGGAAAATGCACAAGGACTCTGGAAAATGAAACATCCAACCACTTCAATTTCAGCACAATTTGTTTTATTAATTCAGCTTATTGGGTTTCGGTTTGGCGCCTCCCGAGGGCACGAAATATTGATGAATTTTGGGCAAATTAGAAGAGCAATTATTTCATCAACTGACAACACCCCTTGTTCTGCTGCGTTTTCTTCTTCCCATCATTGTCATCTGTAACTGTTCTGTGCCATGACAGATGCCATTCGAGGATTGTAACGACAAATTTCACCTTTGACGTGAGGAAATCTGGATATCTTGAACTGTTGTTCTCCAAATCACGGATCGAGAACCTCTCAGATGACTCTAAAATCAGAACGTGCACCAAAATGAAGGTGTGATGGTGGGTTTTTTTTTCGTGGAGACCTTTGTCTGTCATGCACATGCGTGTCGCCTGCATGAGAACAACACATCGTTGGATCTGCTTAAGAATCTCATAAGCTCATAAAGTTCAATGAGCTTTTATTATTAAAAAATTACCTTTGAAGTCGTCGTGCTTTTGTTTACTCAACTGGGATTTGGCACCATATTTGGTCAACGTGGTCAAAAATATGAAAAATTCATTACCAGGTCTCGAAAATATTATTAAAATTGGCCGTGAGGATAAAGGCTAGAATCCTCTGAGTAAGCTTATAAATTTGAAAAGATTGCATAAATTTTTGAAGTTTCTTTGTTCAAAATGTCAGAAAATTCTTTGGACAAATATTCTCCGTTCGAGTTCAAAAAAGCTTTGCTTTGTTTGTGGATCAAAACAAATGTGCGCTTCTTCAGCGGTGACAAGACATGTTCGAGTTATGAACTGGGATAATTTCAACCTGACCAGCTGTCCCTTTTACAGGCTTCACGGAAACAAGATTGTTCTCAGCAGATCGGCCGGAGTGACAGAAGTTGGGCCATTAATTATAATCCACCTTGTGGGGAAGAAAATGTAGGACATGTTGGCGACTAATTTCACAAAGTCACAGTCGCCGGCTTGTGATTGTGTGCGCACAACTGGTCATTGTTGGCGGTGGGATTAAAATCTGGATACAACAGTGACGGACAACGGACACGGCCCTCTGACCAACAACACTGACCGACCCCTCCTCACCGATGTCGTTTTCGTGCTGTTCTTTTGCAGCCCACTCCCCTGTTCCAAAACAACTGTCGTGTCGTTTTTGTGAGGCTCGGTAGACGGTTGGGGCAGTTGTGTGAACCACGTTCTGCACGCAAACTGACATTTTTTGTGGGAGTTTGTGACTGTGGCTTCACAGTGCGTGATGATGGGCCAGTGGAGCGAGGGTGATGATTCCATTGCTGAAGGATGGTCATTGATTTCAAAGGAATTAACGGGGCCGGGTCTTTGATTAGTCATTTTGTTCATTTCACGTCGGAGCGAAGGCCTCAAATTTTGGAGCGCGTATGTGATTTTCAGACATTTGGAGCGCGTATGTGATTTTCAGACATGATAAGGACATTTCCTTTTGCTCTTCTCTTGAGACATCTTCGTACATTTGGCAATGGAGCTTCCTTCCAACACCTTGCTGCTTGGTGGAAGAGAGGAAGAATTTTTTTTGAAACATCCCAAGGTAAAAGTTGCCTGCTCGTAGGACTTCTCGGCTCAGTAAAACTATGAAAGTTCACGCGCGCAAAGATTGGTTGAGGAACGGTGAAAATTCCCCAGCCCCATGTCTCCCACCGCACACCACTCAAAAACCCAGTTTGCAAGGGAAAGAACAAATGGGACAAAAAGGCACAAGTTGGACACACCCGTTTTCCCAGCCTTAAGGCGGCACCCTCCAGACTGCTCCCCAATTCGGGTGGAGCCCTCCCTCCACTTGACTCCAGGCAAATTGCCTGCTGCCGCGGCTGATGTGTTTCCGCTGCAGTTTTTACGAGGTGCGGATTATTAATTTGCGCACATGCGCCTTTACGACCATAAAGGGATGCACGCGTGATAAGCGGCAATGGACACGACAGGAAAAAAAGCCGCTTCAAAAACGCAAAACAGAATTGTTGTTTCGCAGCAATGCTTTTAAAACTCCAGCAGTTCGCATTTGCAACGTTTGCCTTAGTTTGACCGCATCTGCATCACAGTGATCCGACGAAAGTTGGGGTAGGAACTTGCGAAGCATCGAGAAAGTTGGGCTGTGATTGACAGCTTCTGACAGCGTCGATGTCCCGGATCTACCAGGATCCACCAGAGCACAGGTTGGACGGCAAAGCGCCTGTTTAAGGCCATTTGCTGAAATGTGAAGAACGCTTTTGGATTTGGTTTGTGTTGACTTGCAAGTTCTTGAGATGAAGGAGACATCGAGCAGCATCCAGGATGTCCAGAACCTCGCGTGGGACATGGAGTGTCAGTTCTGCGGTCCCGGGGAATTCGTGGAGGTACGTACTCTCGTTACATGTGCAGTCTCTCTGCGTCCTGCTGTGTGGTGTCCTCTGCCTCGTGAAAGTTTCCGTCAGGAAACACGGTCTCCGAGCCTTTCTGCTTGTTGTCCAAGTTTCCCGTCAGGAACACGGTGATAGTCAACAATCTACTCTTGCGTCTTTGTTTGAATTTTTCAAGAGTCAAGTTCCTCTTTGTGCCAGACGCTGACAACACCAACCCAGCCCAACAGTACTCGATGACTTCACGGAGTTTAAACAAACAATGGGACTGAAATGACCAAAAGGAATGTGCTGAGTAGCCTCCGTGGGTTGCACAGAACACAGCTGAAAAACGTCGAGAGTGCAAAATCAACATCTTGGATGGCAGATCCAGGTTTCGTCAAGGCTTCACTGTTTCAGTCGTCTCTGAAGCTTCTTGTTTTGCGTCAAAGTTGACAAGTTGATAGTGAGAGCACGAGTGTCAGTGGTGCCTGCCCCCTTTGCCTGGATCGTTGAGAGCACAAGTGCGAGATCAGCACCTGATAAGTCGGTGAAATTCACGAGAAATTGCGCTTGAAGTTTGAACTCATTGTTTGGTTTTCTTATCTGTCGAGTGCTTCGACTGATACTTGGACGGTGTTGGAGATTTTCACTCCCACCGCATCAGCCTTGACCAGCGCCCAACGTGCCAGACACATGATACATGTGGTTCCTCAGGAGCAAAGTTGAATTTGCGCGCCACCGTCGGAGCTTCAATGCAACTGTTGAACAACGGATCAACTTTAGAACTCGTCTCAAGAAAGTTCTCTGTTCTCAGTGGCAGAATAAGCAGCCGATCAATGAAGCCGCTGCTGCAAAATTAACGGTACGACGTGCCCAACGGCACGAGGGCCTTGGTCTGCCATGAAGCTTGCGGACCTGATGCGCACGTCGAGACGAACCCGCAGACAGAGCTGTCATTGCTTCCAAGTCAGAATTGTATCAAGGCTTGAAGTGTCCCTGTCTGACAAGCTCTTGTGATGAGGCACGAGTTACATAATATTGAGCTTCATACGTTGCGTTTGAGGGGATTTCATTGAATCCGGGTAATTTTGAGCATTTTATCTTTTGGTACTCAGTGCATCAAGGCACCAGACCAGTGCGTCGTTGCTGACAAACAGCGGATCTTCTTGTGTGAAAAAGTCATTGCGGCTCGTTTGACAGACAGGTTGATTTGTTTTCGATGTGCGTAATTGTAACAGGATTTAAGATAACACGCAGACTGAAGAGCCCGTTGAGTACCAAAAATGATATTTTTTGCCAAAGGTTGCGCAGCACAAGAGGGCATTCCGTCCGCCTGCAACGAACCTGGATTCGAGTCTTGTATGCGCACAACAACACAGGTCTTTGCCAGTCGAATTGAGCAACTGGATGAATTCCTGATGCAGGGGGACTTCAGCTCCAGAACAGCTTCTGCTCAACACGTGAGCAACCACAAACTGGACATGTTACCCAGTTGGTCTACTGCTGAAGCGTTTTGATTGCAATGACAACAGGGGGATACGAGTATGGATGGGTACGAGGTGAAGAGAGCAACCAAAAACGGGGAAACTCTCCACACCTGCACATCACTCCGTCACAAAGCCTGGAGATCCTGTGATGTTCTGTACAAATGTGGGTGCATTGAATGTCTGCATTGAACACATACACGCGTGCACGTGTGCTTGTGTGAACTTAAAATTTATGGGGCTGAAACAGTTGATTATGCTCGCTTGTGTGTGAAATGAGAATAAAAACTTATCTGCGGTCCTGTTCATATCTAGCTTCACATAATTGATTCACGTGCTCGCAGTTCTCGGAACTCGTTGATTTCTGACAAAAACGAGCTCAATTTATGTATTTGAACCACACGTCGTTGAAATAGCGGCAATCATCATAAATGTAACGGCGCATAAGGATACGGCGTTCTCTCTGTGAGAACTGATAATGCCACGAAGCGGATCCAGAGAAGGCAACAGCTGGCCTCCTCGTGCTCCTCGTGAATTCTTCCGTTCTGTCTCACAACGCACCTGTGGACCATTCACGCACTGACGCTCGCTTTTTTTCGGCTCTTTTACCATCCTTGGAAGTTCGAAGTCAGTCTGATCGTGCATCAGAAGAGATGTGCTGCGGCAGCAGCCGGTTTTGGAAAGGGTCACAGATTGCCAATACACTTTGAACGGTGCACGTTGGTCTGAACACAGGCCGACAAACGATCACGTTTCACAATCACTGTCTTTTATCACACAAATCGATGAAGTGATACAGTTCATGGAAACCTCAAGTCAAAAGAAAAGAACCAATAGCTTTGGAATTTGATATCATTCTCTGCATTGATAAACGACATTGCGTGTGTTCGAGTTTTCAAACAATTCCTATCAACTTCAGTGGAACTTGTCACACGCCAAATCGATTCCAACTTCTTCGGAAATCTTCCCAGGGTCCATTCATTGTGAACGACAGCACTTTTTAAGCAGTTGCACTGGGAGGACACACCTTTCATACAACTGTTACGTGAGGAGAAGGAACGTTGATTCACAAGTGCAGTGAGATCATCGCAAAACTACGCCCCAGCAGAGGCTGAAACTGATAAACAAACTCAGTGGGAAAAGGCCTATCATTGGTCAAACACAATACCACAAAATATCTTCAAATGATCTTGATTATCATCAAGTGGAGTCTCTTTGTACACATTTGGTGTCGAGTAAACACAGGAACTAGGAACTATGGCCACAGGAAGGGACTGAAGCTTCAGGCTTTTGTGGATTCGGTCCAAGATCGCTGTGGTTGGGTTTGAACGCTGTGAGAAATTTTTTCATCCTGCCGTCAATTCTCAAGTTAACATCTTTCACAAGTGCTGAAAAACAATTTTAATCTGTGGGCACAACAGGAGACAATATTTAAACCAGAAGATACTCACTGCAAAATTGACCACTGTTCATCAACAGCAGAAAAGACGCATCAGGAAGACCGCGTTTTCACAGTGTGTCCGTCCGCATTTGTGCTTCTGGCTGAAACTTTTGTCACCACACTCGCCTGTACAGGAGATCGTTACTGGTGGTTGACAGGCTGTTGAACTGTTGGCATCGCGGTGGCCTCGCACATATGTTCAGTGGACACACGTACACTGAGGAACAAGCGAACGGAGACGGAAATGGTCATGGCAACAGATTAGCCTGTGGAAGCAATGATTAATACACCACCAACCAACCGCAAACACCTCAATTGGGAAGTGGATACTGGAGGACTGAAAGATTGCGAGATGTTTCGCGGACAACGTGAAGCAATTGTGCACTGCAGTTGAAGTTCTGAAGATGGCAAACTCTCTCCCACCAACTTGGTTCGGTTGATGGGATTTTGTTTTAAACTTTTCTGTCAATCAAAGGAATACCTGACTCTACGCGCACCACAGAACGAACATTCTGACACAAGTTCTGCTTGCATTAATGTTGGATATCATCGCATATGTATTTCCAGTTTATGTTTTTACGAGCAACAATCACCCACATGCATCTGTTGCCATTGGTTGGAAAATCACGTGGATGAATGTTTCTGATTGCTTGATGCCAAATAATTAAACTGTCCTGCGAAACAATGGGAGGACACTTGACGTGCACAAAGACGTACTCAGACAGTATGGATAGACGCAAAGCGGGTCGCTCCAAGAGCAGCAGGAAGTACGGACCTCACCACTGCGCTGTTCTGGTGAGTATCGCAGCTTTGCACCAAGCTGCCTCTTCAGCCAGATTTGTGTTTGAAGCTGATGATTGTCAACGTGTCTCCATTCCTAGGGACACAGTCAGAAGCAATGGTTGACAGAAAATCTTGAAGTGGGCAACTCTCAATGCATTGTCTTTTTGTGCTTCAGCAAGCGTGATGTTTCCCCTTATCATGGACCTTTTCTAGTTGTGTCTCCACTCGGTGGAGAAAAAATAATGAGGAACATCAAGAATGACACATCGGACTCCATTGTGCAACTGTGACCGCCCCGGTCCTGTCTGAATGAAAGCCTTGGGAAGAAGCTGGCATTTGGCTCCCACCGCTCTCCTGTGGGCAGCCACACAGGAACATTGATTGGTGGTCAGAATCAATCGCAATTCATTAGTCGGATATGTACGTGGCTGGCAGAAGGCGGTCATTGCGCCTCGAGGCATTGTGTCACAGCCCGTGTGGTACAGATAGAGCTGCACACGTGTAGCTGAGACTGATCCAAGTCCGACCTCAGCGCACTAGATTTCCTGTTTGCGTTGCCTTCTGGTCTCGAGTTCATTGAAAAATAGATCTATCACCAAATGCTCTGTTGTGCGTGGGGGAGCGAAGATTCCACAGTAGAATCTTCGAAGGTGCCAGATTTGCGGTTGCCTCAGTGGAGGTTTCCTTTTTGGTCCTCAGTGCATGGTTTGTGCCATTGGCTTTTTCAACGTCTGACGTGGTCTTTTTTGAACAAGAATCAGTCGTGAGTTTTCAAAGTCCCATTCGACTCGCCTCATGACAACTGTTCCTCATCCGTCACACACGGAGAGGCCAATGCGTCACGGCGTTCCTTTGTCGTCGAGTGCAGCGGTCAGCCGTCACTAGGAACCAATGGACCCTTGGAGCGCTGTCTCCGCCCTCCCGCTTCTCCCCAGACTTCTGGTGTAGCAGCTTCACAACCCCACCTGGTGGAATTGACACCACACGAACCAGCCAACTTCCTGATTGTGCATAGAACGCCAGCTGCTCAGCTTGGTGGAGGCAAAATTATGTTCAGTGCCTTTGAAGAACAGAATTGTGACCAGGCACTCACAGGGCAAAGACAATGATTGGTCGTTCTAGGGTTGCAACAAAGTTTTTCTCACATGGACGTGAAGCGTCCCTGGAGTCCAGGCCAAGAGAGCGACTTACTGTTGTTGAGCCCCGTGGTGACTTGGCCCTCCGGTTTCAGCAGCGCGCCCCGTCTCGACTCCGCCACACCGGGAGACGGAGCTGCTGTTCCAGGGAGAAACAGGGGAAATGGGCAATTTTCCGATAATTTTGAAGCGCTTACTGCAAGGGGACCTTGATTCAGGCGATCAGACCCATTCTCCAAATGATTGTGCTCGATTGCAACTCAATTGCAAAAATTGCATTCAGCCGCTTCGGAGCGATCCGATTGTGGCCTTATCATTTCATACTGGAGCATCAGTTCATTCAGTTTTGCTGAGACTTGAGTGGCTCAACAGTTGCATTTCAAGGACAGAGGATATTAGACGACGATTTTGAACGCTCTGAGAATTCGTCGACGTGGTTGGCTTCAAGGTCAGTTTTGTGATTTCTCTGTTTGAATTGTTGATTCGAAGAAGCAAAAGTTTGGGAATGCAGGAATCGAGTACGAAAAAAGTGGCTGTGGTGGTTCAAAACTTTCTTGAGGACTGTCAAATGTGCGCAGACTGAGCAAACTCCTTCAGTTCTTTGTCTCAGAACATTCCAACATGAACACAGATATTTAGATTGCCTTTGGAGCCCAAGGGCAAAGTGTTCTAATAGCCTTATTGATCAGACCCTGCAGTGGGCGCACAGCCAGAGAAGTGATGCTCACAAATTTCACTTTTTTACGTTATTCTGAAGCAGAAATGGCAGACTGACATCGAACAAAGTCCACTCAGTTCATCATTTTCATGTGATGTTTGGTCCTGTGTTAATGAAGTTGCGAAGCAGCTTCCAGCAAAAGCATGACTGGTGCGCACGTTTCTGCAACGTCCTGTCATTCTTTCCTTTTCTGTGCCGGCAAAAGTGGAAGTTTTTTGACGTCAAGAATACAGCCAACGTGGGAGAATTTTTGACCAGTTGACGTCTCAGACTTTCCCAAATGACACTCAAATTCTGAGTTGAATTCCAAGAGTCGCAATCGTGTTCCACGTGACTGTTCTGCTAGGAGTGCCAGTTTTCAGGCTGCTCTGGACGAACCTGTCGTCACCTGCAGCCTGTTCGCTGCCCGGTCGAGACGAACAGCCTTGACCTGCAGATGCTGAGAGAATTTGGGTCAGCGACTTTTTTACGTGGTGGTGATTGTCGGGTGATAAATGCTCGTGATTTGACATCATTAATGCAGATAGGCGATCACATAGATCAGTGGGTTCTGCCCAGATCAAAGGGATACCGCCTGATCACTGCGCTGCATAGATCATGCCTTATCTCCGCTCATGGCGAAAATAAACCCAGTAGTACTCCAGAGCACCGCTAACGTTTGTGGGGGAGATACTTAGACCACTCCATGCAGTTAGAAAAAGCTAACGTTGACGCAGGCACGAGAGTGAACGAAATGAAAAGTGCACTCGTTGAAGGTTTGAAGATCCAAAGTCATTCCGGCGAGTTTCCAGTGATCGCCTCCTGGACAGTTGCGTGCGCCGACATTCGAGCCTCCAAAGCTTTCTGTCAAACAACTTCTTTTGGATTTTGCCCGTATTCAAATCTGCACTGCTGTGCAATTTGCAGAAAATTCACCGAGCTTTACGCACTCAGCCTCTTGTGAGACGATTAGGCCACTTTTTGGCGTTTTTCATAAATCCTCCCACCTGTCCAAATGCATAATGGCAGCGCGGCTTTCCTTTTGATCTTCCGCTCCGCTGAAATGTGGCATGTTTAACCTCTTAAAGGAAAAACGACACCTGTAATTATTCCTTACCGCAGTCAAAGTGACTGAAGACGAGCAAAAGCACAAATGCCAATTCTTAAAATGTGTTAAATTTGTTATTACAAGGTTGAGGAAGCGCCAAACTCTGGTGGTGAAGCAGAAAGGAATTTTTCAAAAAGGTGTGGGACCCACTGAGTCTGACTGCCGGGTTCGTGTTTTTTTACAAAGAAAACTTTGAAGGATTGACTTCGTCTCCTGATTCAAAGTCTCCTGACGTCGCTGAACAAGAACAATGTTCTGGCAAAGCTTCGTCAAAAAAGATGCCACGGACACACACACACACACAGACACACTGACACACACACACACAAACATACACAAACACACAAACACACACACACACACACACACACACACACACACACACACACACACACACACTTTTCCTTCCCCTTTCGCCCTTGTGAACTGTATCAAACATACATGAAAATTTGTCAACAGAAAGCCTTGCAGGTGACCAGAAATGCCTTGCCAGGCGTAAGTGTTTGAGTATAGACCTGTTTGTGTTTGAGTATCTGTTTGCTGGTGCAATTCTTACTCGAACGATTTCACATGACAGTTTCACCATCTGCACTGGTCAGTGATTGAAAGTTTGGTGAGTGCCATGTCTGGGAAAGAACCACAAAATTTTCACATTGTCAGTGAACCCTGGGAAACCGAGAAGGTGTTTTGTTCTCACGCTTGAAGTGCCCGCCAAGATACGAGTCGCTGCTGGTATCTGGGGCTCCATCTGAGAAACACCAGTTCAATGCGTGTCATCTGATTGCCGTGATTTATGTTGAATGAGAGTCGATACTCATATTTGAATCATCTGCATTGCAATACGTAAATAACTCGCCAGCCCGACTGGCTTGACAATCAAACATTTGGATGAGGTTGTTCAGGTCTCGGAGATTCTGCACCTGCCGCAACAGAAGGAATGTCCGATTTGCGTTCGGTAGTTCACTTTCCAGAGATACACACCACATCATGCTCTGTGACAGTCCTTGTCTGTCCATGACAGCAAAACTTTCTTTTTTGGAAAACTAGTTCAACTCTCTTTGTGTTGATGGTAATTTGTAATGATCATATAAAATCTGACTCTCAGTATCAATCACATGCTAAACTGGGCGTGAGGCACCCACACAAGAGAAAGCTTCTTTGCGCCGAGGAAGCCGAGAAGAGATCGGCTTCACTTCAAAAGCCTCGGCTCAGGGAAAGTTCAGTCGCGGCATTTAACAGTCATCCGAGGTTTAAGTGGAGAGTACTTTGCTGTCAAATAAATCTGATTCTCAGAAAATCTTTGTGCAAAACCTCCGCACCAAAATGCAAACACTTCGAAAGTTTTGAACCAAAGTGGAAAAGTGCTGATGTGCGACGATCATAACCCGTGCAAGGCAAGACAATTTTCGGGTCTTGTCTGAAGCGGCCACGCACTTCTGCAGGGCTGCTGGTCGGTGCGCTTATCACACGCGCGCGCGTGTTGAAGCTGCGCGCGCGCGAAGATCCGTCGCATTGCCGAGAATCTGCTTCAGAAACATCGAAAAACAGTTAGAAAATTGCTCATTTGTGCAGTTCGTCCAAAAAATACCCCGGGACTTGTTTGGCGTCGGTTACAGTGGCAAAAAGAAGCTCGTCTCCATCGTGTACCGCGAGCAAAAAGTCTTGTTTTGGTCTGGCCAAACTCCCCCGAACACGCGAGAGGCCAAAGGGCTTCCTTTGAAGTTGACCACGACCAGAACATACAGTGCAAACCCGCTCGCACTGTACAATCAGCCTCACACGCACGATTTCCCTTTGTCGCTGAAAGTTTCTTTTCGTGACCTGTTGCTTCGTCGCATTTGTGAAGTGGGAAAGAGGATTTCTGTCCGTCGCACTGGTCACTCGGTTCAACACACATCGTCAGTTCAGACAGGAAAACAACAATGAAATTGAAATAAAACGTGAAGTGACGGGTCCCTGGCGTTGCACAAGTGACGTGGATCAGAACTGTCAACATCTTTGACAAATTTACGAGAGAATGACGCATGGCAAATGACGATGGCAACATGTGTTCGTGGACATTGCGATGCAAATTGATGGAGCGTTGTGACAATGCGACAGACCACAGCAACGTGACACGGGATCGAGAGCGCTGCAGGAAGCCATAAACGTTCACTCCACCTGTCAAAGATCAACCAACGCAAAACCGGAGGGATGAGAGTGTCACGTAACATTGCTCATTTCCCTTAACTATTGAAAGAAACATCAAGCGGTTGGGCTCGCATTCAAGCCCAACTTTGTGTGTGTGTGTGTGTGTGTGTGTGTGTGTGTGTGTGTGTGTGTGTGTGTGCGTGCGTGGAGAGAGAGAGAGAGAGAGAGAGAGAGAGAGAGAGAATGTGAGTGAGAGAGAGAGAGAGAGAGAGAGACAGAGAGAGAGATAGCGTCTTTCCTCCAACCTCCTCGTTTTCACCTGTGGATCGTGACCTTCCCAGCAAAACACCACGAAACAAAGAACACTGCAAAACGCACACACACACACACACAGCTGTGGTGAGCCGGGAAGTACCCAGAAAACATTGCCAACTCGGCTAATGCGCCTCCGTGTATTTAGCGACGTCATTCATCTCTCGTTGTCAAGTTCGTTGCCAAGAAGCTATCGAAAACGTGTTCACTATTTGTTGTTTATTGTGACTAATAGTTTCCCGGGGGTTCCGGTTGCAGCGCGATTGACATAACGACCTTTTGTCATCATAAACACACAGCGTGTTGTGTCAATCGGGGTCTTAGTTATTGATCCGAGTTTTCTTGTTTTGTCGTTTCAGGTAAGTGTTCAATTGTTTTTGCTGAGGCAACGCGCTCAAGCGGTGAAGCTGGCGACCTGATCGGTGAGTACGAGAACACATTGCGTCGTTGCGCACGAGCTGCACCAGTTTCTGCGTCCAATATGATATCAACATTGCTCCCATGACTTACAAAAGACAACCAATCTTCTTCCGCAGTCACATTGTTCAGGGGAACGACGCACATTGCTCACACTGGAAAGAATTTCCCGTTTCGTTTTTGCTTTGCGCGCCAATGTCCGACAGTGCGGGTGTCAAATGAAGCTGGCAATGCAAAGGTCGGAAATGACTGAGGAAGTGCGCGCATTGAGGGTGTCGAACTGGACAAACACTCGCGGCGTGTCCGCGCACACGTGATGAGACACCGACGTGACCCGCCGCCCACAGTCAGGATTGCGCTGTTGTTGTATTTCCTCATCGGCTTTTGTGATTTCAGGCTATTTGCATGGAAGTGCGAAGTGTTAATGAATTTTTAAGTGTAAAGCAATCTCCCACATCCTGGTCGCTTTGGATTCTCCAGCGATGTTTGTTCCATTGGCTCAGGTTTACGTCCCTTTTTTGACTGGGGACAAAGCACGACAGAAGGGGACAGTTTTGGGTGTACCCTGACCAAAACACCAGCGCGAAGCTTCCAGGCGAAACAGCGGTGTCGAGAATTCTGGTCGGACGCGGTTTTGGCTCAGATGGCGAAGTTTGCAGTCAGCTGACATCACCAGCCGTGACACAGAACCTGGGGCTGGAGTGACACGTCTGCGACATCCAAACGTCCATCTCCAGTTCTGTGTTTGGAGGGCACATGCTCCCAGGTCCCCAGGTGAACATACGCTGCTCAACCCGTGTCCACCCATTGTATTCACCACATGCGTTGGCTGCAGTCCCAGACCAACACCATTAAGGACAATCACAGATTAATCCTGTCGTCCAAAACGCCTCCAGCGGTTTTCGCGCAGATCCAGCGGAGATGTTGGGCTCTTTGAGATCAGTATGCAGTGCTGGTGAGAACAATTTGTTCTCTTAGCTCGTGTCTGAAGCCCAAATATGGAGAGGCTCAATTCATGCGCAGATCAGCACGAAGCTTTGTTCTGTCTCGGGCCGATATGTGGGGGAGGAAACCGCGTGCATGCGTTCATGGATCATCAACACCAGAGTGTGCCATCATTGCACGGAAATTCCCCAGTCAAATTACAGTGGACATTCCCATTAAAAAGCATTAAAGTCGGATCGCAAGCCAAGATTCGTGGTTTTAACCTCGTGGTGGGCTGGTCAACGGGCAGCGCTCTGTACAAAGCCTGTGCTCAGTCGAAAGGCAACACCTTGGCAACGGACACAAAAATCTGTCACTTCGGTGCATCAGGCGTCGCACTCGTTCTGCACTTAAAATTGTGTGTGTCGCATCCTTTCGAATCAGAAAACTTCAGGTTGGATTTGTGGTCAAGAAAGTTGAAGGAAACTGGGATCGGACGTCGCACACTTGAGTTTGATCCAGAAGAAGGAAAATGAAGAGCACGATCATTCGCGACGGATTCCGACTGTAATTTTCCAAAACGTTCTGCCAGGACCATGTTCTGTGCATGGCCTTCGTAAAAAATAGCTCCATGGAGCTCACGGTGATTTGAGGAAATTCTGATTTCGCTCCCTCTGATTTCGCTCCCTCTGATTTCACTCACTCTGATTTCACTCACTCTGATTTCACTCACTTTGTTTTGTCAAAAATTCTTACTTTTTCACTCAACAT
>JAAUXT010013602.1_pt1 | contig 13762 bp, 11 predicted proteins | sample 7278171 | NCBI WGS metagenome assembly JAAUXT01 (sample SAMN14350112, study PRJNA611818) | marine sediment metagenome | isolation source: surface marine sediment (1.8m) | place: French Polynesia: Moorea | collected 2018-08 | reverse complement strand
GACAGGGTTCTCACACTGCACAAAAATGGTTCCTGTTCAATCACACAACTCCTTTCTCGACCAAAGGTCTCGAAAAGTCATTGTGTGATTTCACAGGAACCTTTTTGTGGGGTGAGAACCCATTTCTACTACGATGCGAGCTCATACGACATGTTTAGAGATCGCAGAGTTGTAGAAGACTGATTCTTTGATCAATTCTGGTGCAAGAACGAGAAAGGATTCACAAGCCTCTGTCGTGCATAATTTCCTTCCAACTCTCGATCTCTTTGTTCTTTATCACGCGAACTCCGCTTTTCAATTGGTGACAACGACAACAGCTGAAAGTGCTCGTCATTGATTGGCTGACTTTGAAACAGAAAAAGGTGTGGCATGCAATTTTCAGCTTCCTTCTGAACCTTCTTGGAGCAAGCATCTCCTGGTCCGGTGAGTTATTCAACATCGATTTCCATGCACAAGTCGAAGACCGAGCAGTCAAAACCTCGACTGCCCAAATTGACACATTTCTTCTTTCTTCTTTCAAGTTCCGCGGCTGCCACCGAAATGGGCATCCTATTTCTGGCCACTCTGTCGGGCCGCAACTCCGTGTGGGGAGATGAAACTTGTTTAAAGTTCCATTTGGTTGTCGAGAAGGCCTATCTGAGAGGCATGATTTCCTATTTGCTTCCGAATGAAACTCAATTACTCACCACCTATCTTTCGCCTGCCAAACACGTTTCAGCGATGACTTTGGCTGCTGGCTGAAGATATGGCACATCAACAGAGGCGAGAATTGATGTTTCAAGTTCCAGCAAATCCAGAATCAAACCGCAGTTGTGGAGGCGAGGAAGCAATGGGTGGGATCGGAGCCATGACCAGAGGTTTTTAGTTTCTGCCTCGTACAAATTTTGCAAAGATTCTCATGACAAACGTTTTTGACACACCTGCCTGTGTCTCGATTTTCCAGACAAAACACCTTGTCAAAGAAAATCGCATCAATCAAAAACACGTCAACCAAAAGTTTCAAAAATTCAAACTGTCACGTCAAAAACCTGACCTTTGCGCAAAATCGTGCATCATGATGAGTGATCACTCACAAAGTTTGCACAAACGCTGTGATCAGCTTTTCAAATTTGGCATGGATGCGAAGAATTGTTGGCAGGTTTTTGAGCTTTGTGGGCATCCCTCCTTCCAGACAACTTGAGTCGTCAAGAACAGTAGATAATTTGAGGACTGATCAATGTGATAATTGTCATGAGACGGGAGCTGAGCGATACCCGGTGATCTCGGAGATCTTTGTTTGCTTCCCCACCGTCTCTTTGTGATGCTCCCCTTTGGCTACGACTCACAATCACCATTAGGCCGCCAGACCCTCAAGGTTGTCTTTGCCAGATTTAAAGCCATAAAAGTGACTGAAGTGCTGAGCGGGCGATCCAGAGATGGACACCGCGGTGGTGTCTTCCTGTGTTTCTCTGATGTGTCTGGTTCTCTCAGAACAAACTTCAAGTCTGGTATTTGTGTTTGTGGTGTGAGGTTCGTGGTCTGGATCCGGATCTGGGTGTGAGAGTGAAGAAGCCCGACATTGATTCGTCTGAGACGCGGACCTCACAGCGACACGGACCAGTGTCTGATCGGCTGATTGATGATTCCCTCACCTGAGTTTCCTGTTGATTGCTGCTCAGAGACTTGTGTGGCGAACTGTCTTCAACGAGTCGTGTTTCTCCTGTTTCTGAAGCGCGGGTCCATCAGAAAGCCTCAAACCTTGACTCAACATGAGTGAAGGAGGAGCAGGAGGGCAAAGATTACAACCGGCTGCAAAGAAGCATTTTTGGGTCACACTGTGGGAAACGAATGATTGCTCTTCAAAGCTCTGGGTGTGGGGGCTGCACAACTATCAGTGCACGTTCAATCTTGCATGAAACCAAGTTTTGGGGTGAGAGCAGATCAGTGTGCTTCGGTTTGTGGGTACGAGGACCTGGGTGGGAAAACGGACATCGGAATGAGGTTGCCTCGAGGTCTCACTTCTTTTCTCCTTGGAGACCGAATTGTCAAACCCAAAAAGTGAACAGCGGGAGGCTGGTCAAGTACACGATCTATTCACACTGGACGAGAAGCTTGCAGTTCATTTCATCGCATCTCACCCGGTTGTGGAAGTGGCGGTATTCAATGATAAGAAGCACGCAATGAACCACTGGGCGGATTCTCGAGGACCGTCCTGGTGCACCCGCGGGCTGATTGGACCAGCGAGGCATGTCTTGTCGCGGCTCATGTGCTTTTCCCTTCTTTTGCGCCGCCTGTTGGACAAATTTGATCACATTTGGCTCGGTCTTCCTGGTTTGTGGCAGTTACTGTGCTTGTCTGTGAACTGTTGGCGCCATTGACGCAACAGTTCAACCAGGCACAGGGTGACCTCCACGTTGCGCAGGGATGCGGTTCCGTTCACGAATGCCAGTGATTTCTGTTTCGCGTTTTGCTGTGTGTGTCTGAAACATGCAGTTGATGTCCGTTGATTTTGGATCCGCGCCTAATGCAAGGATAGCAAACATTCTTTGAAGAAGAAATGTGCAGCGATACTCGTGTCCTCGGGCACCTCGCTCCCACTGCGGAGAAATGCATCTCGAGTTCACTTCCACAAGATATCACCGGGGTCTTCATGAACGTGGATGGCTCGCAGACCCAGGGCTGTTGCAAAATTTTGTTGTGTAGATCTATTCCAAAGACCCATTCAAGCATTAATTTTGTAACTTTTGGTCATCTTGCAGCTTTGTCCGACTGCTCGAAACGAGTGCGTGTTCCCGTTGAGTAGCTTTTCGTGTCTTTCCCGATACAGTCCGGTGGAGCGACATGCCCACACACAGGTCCGTTCCAAACACTGTCTGGCCAGTTCAGGAGAGCCAGACACCACACATGAAAGGTTTCGAGTACACAATATTCCTTTCAGAAATATCAATGACAAATAATTTCGATTCGATTGGTGACGGTGGAAAAATATAGAAAAATACATGTACAGCTGATCCGTGTGATGGTTGTTTGTTTGTGTGTGTGTGTGTGTGTGTGTGTCTGTGTCTGTGTCCGTGTGTCTGTGTCTCTGTGTCTGTGTGTGTGTGCGCACTTTCTTGGGGGGCAGGTTGAGGGGGTTGAGGTGCAGGGGCCTGGTTAGGGAGGGCCCAAAACCTGGGTCCACGTGTCTGGCTATTTTAAGTGTCACACTGAAATCGCCAGGGCGGGGCGTCTCCAGGTTGCCGGGTGACCCTGGATTCCAGTACACCAAGAACCTCACTGCAGCATTTCTCGCTCGGACGGTGCAATGGATACCCTGTCCAAGAAAACTTGCCCTTCTTCTGTTCGGGGTTCTGGAAAAATGATTTCTTTTGACTCTGCGGACAGGGCTCGCTGCCTTGAAGCATACGTGGGCAACTTTACGAGTTATGAGCTGGGAGTTTCTCGTCTATTCAAATCGCATCCCCTTGCTGGTGTCAAGATTCTCCGAAATGCATAAGAGGCTATTGCACAGAGCTCCAACCCTGATCCAGACTGACGAAAAAAGTGGAGACATTTTTGACGAAATCACACCACCGCCAAACACTGGAAAACTAAAATGCTCGGATTCGGCGATGGGACCCAACAACCGCAAGAAGAGGGTTGACAGTAGCCTGGCCCACGTCCTCGCAAGAGTTGCATCGGTTCTGTACAATTGGAATGTGCGACAGGTGGTATTGGGGAAAACCACGAAACCCGAACCATCATGAGGAAAAAAGAGCAACGCTTCTGGATGAGGGACGGCTCCCCGTTTCAGTGTTCCTTGGACAATGCAATGTCACAGAGAATCCCGCGTCTCGGCTTGGGAGGGATTCCCCCACTGTCTTCACAGCGAAGATGAAACCAAATATGGAAATTGTCAACACCGGGAAATCTCTATGGCTGCGTTGATCGGATCTCCAAACTGGATCAAGTCTCAGATGGAAGATGCGTTGATGAAGGACCCCGAAACTGCACCTAAAGTAGAGGCCAGAGAGAAAAGTCTCGATGCGAGTCTGGGGCATGATAAAGAGAAGCGCGCCCATTGGAAGGGAAAACGTTATCAAACTTAACATCTTTATCTACGCCACGGGACGCCCCTTTCAATTCCATTAAGTGCCCACACAGAATTGGAGAATCTCTTGAAGAATTGGCCATGTTGGAACGCATCGTAAATTTGATCCTGGAGGTCTGCGCACATTCTGCGCTGGTCTAATCAAGTACGATTCTATTCGGAGGAAAAGACCGTTTGGATGCTGGTCAACTCGTCGATGTGTCTCTTCGTGCAGACCTCCAGTTGCCCACATTTGAGATCATCGCCGCATTCTGAACTTCTGCCTCTGACTTTGTCCAAACACGACCTAATGTTCAGGGTCCACAGCATCTGAGGAGCCAGTGTTCCATTCATGAAGGAAACTGTCGTAGCGTAACCTCAGGCCATAATTTCATGAAAGTCCAGTATACCCCCTGTCATGGACTGGCACAGAGCAACATAAAATGACCTGAGATCAATAGATGGGAGGTCCGTCGTGGAATTACCTCAGATCATTTTGTGATGAATGCCAATTCTATCCGTCACACCGGTCCTGCCGCGTATCTTCATTCCCTCCGATGCTGACCCAGCTGGAAGTGAGGTTTACCGGGGAGACTGGATCATGTGTGTGTCTGCAACGGGAGAGTCGCTTATCCTGCACCTGTCTGTCAGTCTGTCGCGGATGGAGACGGACGATGAAGTGATCGGCCGCTCATCAGCGAACACGTCCATCATCCCGCGCCTGAGAGCGAGCGAAGCGGCCTTTCTTCCCTTCTGCTGAAAACCTGCACGTCCACTCAATTCCAGACAGAGACGAGACAGTGCAGATCCAGCTGATGGCGCGGCTTGGCCTTCACCTCCCCATCCCGCCTCCAATGACATTTCTCACAGATCAGCTGTGTGTGATCAGCATCGAAATTGCCTTTTCCGAAACGCAAACTGAGTGTCCCAAACCAGGTTGTTCGTTCACGGAAACAAAACAGCTTTGACCTCGACTTGGAAGCCTTGCCTATGGTTTTCCTTTTCCTTCAGAACGTAGACCAACAGTTTCCAATTCTTTTATCGGAGTTTGACGTCAACTCGTGAGTCTAGGGCCAGCCGCAGAGACGTCCGAGGACTGAGCAGGACCCGACGCGCAGTGGATTGCGCGAAATCCCACCAGAAATTGGATCGTGTGAACGAGTCCCTCTCCCTCTCATCTCTAATTCATGGTCAAATCAGGCACTCTTGAGCAGCCCACTGACGAATTTGCCCAGAAGGTGATGCTGCCTTTTCCAGATCTCATCATCTTCCGAAAGTGATCATTCACCAGAGGGTGACGGTGACGAGGGCAATCGGACCGTCACTCGTTTCCAGCAGAACAAGACGGAAACCACAGAAAGTTCACGAAAACAGTGCTTTTCAAAAAACGTGCGTCGTGAGTCAGACTCCAAACTCTCTTTGCGACATGAGTTCCAAAGGCTCAAACGGGAAAGATTGAAATGGAACAGGTCAGTGGGACAATTTTATGGAAAAACTCTGACATATGATTTGAACCAGGTTCAGCTGCCTGATTGGTCCTGTCACATGCAGGGACAGAACTTTCAGATAAATTCACAACTTTATTGCCTGTCCTGTCGGTTTCAATGCTGTGAACACAACAGCTCAAGCAATTCAGCAAAATAACCAAAAAGGGCAATTTTCCGAATTCGCTGTGAGCTCACACCGTGCACCCGCAATGTTTGGACACCCGCAAATGCGAAGAACAAATGAAACATGTGTTTTGTCCGGTTTATTGGTTGTACGAGAGAAAACACAAAAGCCTATTGCAGTTGTCCCTGGAAGAAATCTGTTGGAAAAGAACTCTGTACATTGGTTGGATCAACCTGCGTCCAGTATGTTTTTGAGACGGACGATTTTTCTCATGAGTGAGTTTCTCCGAATATGGCAGCTTCGTTTCTCTCCCGAGCTGACATCGGGTAAACATACAACAAAACGACGGAAGAAATTATCACCAGACACACGAAAACCATCAGAAAGAAACGATCGAGAATTTTGGCGACATTCTTCCAGTCTGCCTTCACTGTCTTTTCATTATCCTTCTCTTTGATTTTGTCCGTGATTTTCCTCAAATGTTGCACCACTTCTTCCAGCATCACTTTCTTCTTCCCGCTCTTCAGTAAATGCATCCTCTGCTCATTGATGCCATTGTCATCAAAGGACGACGGGGTTCGATTCAGCAGTGTGTTTGACTCAAACCCGGTGCCCACGCCCTCCTTCTCCGTCTCGTTGAAGCTGGTGCCGACGGCGAACTTGCCGGTGAACTCGCAGAGGCGGAGGACGCTGTCGGGCTTCTTGGGCTGCGGCGGACTGCGCATGCACACCAGCGGTGCGAGCACGTTGTAGGAGAGGCGACGCAGCCACGTCGGGACGGGCGCCGAAGGGTCGCGGTGGTGCAGGTTCAGGACGACCACGCAGATGAGGATCGACGTCGCCGTCATCGCCATGATGAGGGTCAGGTAGATTCCTGCAGCAGGAAAACACAAGGGTTCGCACTGCGCAATCTTTTATGCAGGAGAACTTGTTTGAAAATGCAAATGTGGCGAGTTTGTTTCCGACGCCTCATCTTGAAGAAAACCAGAAGTTCATGAAGTTCAGGTGGAAATGTCAAAAACGGAATCACTGACACGACAACAAGTTTTTCCTATTGTGTCCGACGGCATTGTTTGAACAGCATGTGTTTGTGCTTTTTTGGTGTGTTTTGGATGCCTTGTCGGGTTGAAAATCTTCGTGTCCCTTCAAAAGGTATTGATTCTGTCACTCTAATTGGGAGGTGTGCTTAAAAACCAGCCCAATCGCAAAGTTGGGGATTGTTTGAGGTGGTTTTGTTTCATCACCTGCGTCGTACTCATACAATTTGCAAGGGTTCTCTGTTCTATAATGCAGACGAACCAGTGTCTCTATGGAAATTCAGACACTGAACACCATGATTATGCGGTGCACGCGTTCAGCTGGCAGCAAACAGCGAAGGGCGCTCCTGACCCTCTCATTTTCATCGCCTTCTGTGCGGTAAATGTGCCTCTCGACAAATAACATTTTCGCCTCTGGCTGTCCCCACCACCGAGGCGGTGTTTGCAAACGTCTCACTGCTCATGTTTGCCCTGAAGCGGATCAAGGTGAGGATTTTGCTGTCACGAAAAGTCGTCGTACGAGTAGAGACATTTTTGGGCTGGTGTTTTTTTTAGAATTCTAATCTCTGCTCGCAGGTCTGAAGTATCGTCCGAGCAAACACTGGGGCTGCGCCCACTCCACATGAGGACTGATGGTTTTTGTGTTTGAATGAGAGTTTGGTTGTGGACGGACTACAAGATGAAAGAATTGGTGGAACCTCGCAATTGGACAGAGCACGGGACTCTTCCTGCCCGGGGCCTGTTGAGCTGGGGCCCGTCGAGATATCACTCTTCATAAACTACCCGAACGGAAATTGAACACGGAAAGTTCAAGGGAATGGTGCAGTGGTCTTGGCTTGTCTGAGTTAGAATCATGCACATTTTGCACAACTATCAATCTACACAAAACGCTTTTCGCTCAGTTCATGCACAAATGCACAAAAAGGACTATTCACTTGTTTTTTGATGAGGAAAAAAAAAACAAAGATCAAGAAGGCCAAGTTTCTTCCACTTACCTAACAGGGGGACGAACTCTGAAGTTTTTGGCACGTTTTCAGCAACAAGAAGGAGGAAGACGGAGAATGAGAGGAGAACGGTGATGCCGAGGGAGACTTTCTCCCCGGAGTCCGGAGGCAGGTAGAAGACGAGCAGGGCGAGCAGCGACATGGTCAGGCAGGGTGTGATGATGTTCACCGTGTAGAACATCGGCTGCAATGGAAACGAGCAGCAGTGAGAAGGCGACGCACCTGCTCTGGTGAACACCGCTGTCCGTGTCCGTGTGTGTGTGTGTGTGTGTGTGTGTGTGTGTGTGTGTGTGTGTGTGTGTGTGCGTGTGTGTGTGTGCGTGTGTGTGCACCAGAAACAGAACACGTGTGCAATTCCCGTATTCTCACCCCTGTGTTGGACGTTCCCGTGCCTTGGGTCATGGTCTTAGACATCCTCACAAGATGGCCATGTGTTTGACTCCATCCTCTTTTCGATGTTGAATTTGAGCCAAAAGAGAACCTCTTTTGCATGGCTGAATGTGATGTCCATTGTCTGAATTAATTTCATTTTCACAGACACCAAATGTCTTGCACCAGGTGCGTGCTCGTCCGAAAGATCCAGGCGGGAACGAACATCTTTGCCCCACACAGCTCAGATGTTCTCGGTCTCTCCAGCGCGAGGTGTGGGTGGACGGAAAGACATAAATTACGTGAGACAAGCTAAAATCCTCTCATTCATCCTGCTTTGAATTCATTGAGTATCTGTTGGCTTTGTGCTCTCATTTGGTAAACGGTGATGGACTGAAGCTGAGGCAACGCACAAGGAAGCCATTTCACAAGCAACCGGCAAAACTATTCATCAAATTGTCACAAGTGATTTGGGATTCGACAGATATTCAGCACAGATCCTTCGAGGAAAGGAAGAAGATTGCCGACTGGATTCAGCGGCTTCGGAACGCCTGGTTGGGTGCGAGGACGTTTAGCGGAATGAGAATCTAATTGGGTGGAGTAAGATTGGAGACGCATTTTTCTGTCGCCACAAATCAATGGTGAGGTGCGAAGCTGCAACTGTCTCGACCAGCCTGACGTGGTTCTCCCACATCGACTGAATCTAAATTTGGTGGGTAGACCCCGTGAACCTCAACCTCCCAAGTTCCAGTTGATGACACATGCGCGAGGTGACAGCGTAATTTCCGCTCACCTCACGGCCCCAGCTCCGAGCCGCGTTCCTGATGAAAGGCTGCGTCACAACAATGCCTCGGCGCGCTTCTCTACTGAAGCTAATTTGGCTAAAGAGCCGTCCCAGTCCTTCTGCCCAAGTCAGATCACAGGCCACGACCCCTTCGTCCTGTGTGAATTTTGCAAGCCGTCCGCCTTTCAGAAAAATAATGGCTCGTTTGTATTTCGCACCTGCTTGAGCTCGCGCAGAAAAACAAGGGCTGTGATAATCCCAACGGGCAATTTTTCACGCGAAATCCGAGACATTGCTGAGTCTGCTTTAAGTGACATTTATTAAGTTTAATTTTCACGGTGCCAATTCATTAAATTTTTATGTCAGTGTGTCAAAACTTCAAAAACTCTAAATCACACAGGGAAAGCAAAGAAAGAATCAAGAAACTGAATTCATGTTGCAGAAGATGAATTGTCAAAAGGAAAAATAACCTCTCTTCAAACATACAGTGAAAACAGAGCTGTCAAACCGAAGCAGCAATTGAAGCAGGCAGAAATCAGAGAAAGCTCCTGGTCCCAAAAGCGTGGTCTCTGGTTTTCGCTTCATTGGCTGTGTTCGATTTACGCGTTCGGCTTGGCCCCTGGCTTGGAGATCGGGTGAAATGGGCAATGTCAGCCATTTGGGCTCACTCGGCCAGCCTGCACAGGTAAATCGAACACGCCCACTGCAAACCTCACCTTCCGTCGGAGATAGAGAGTGAAGCGAACGCGAGGGAAGGGCACGCCCGGGTCCGACTCGTAGAACTGGTCGCCGCTGTCCGCCATCGTGCGCAGAATCTGCCACTCTCCGCTCTCGGTGTAGGCGTCCAGACCGACCCGGTCCGACCCGTTCAGCAGCGCCACCTGAGAGAGAACACGTGTTCAACGCCAATCAGGATCCACGTGCGACAAGAAGCCGACATACATGGAACTTGGGAGACAGAGTGATGCACAAGGTTTCCTGGGTGGTGAGAAAGGAGCCTTCAGACAGCCAAACTGAGAATCAAGGCACAACATTTTGATCGAAAGCTTTTCGGTTTTTGTTGAAAGACCTCGACTGGCAGGCTGCCAAAATGGTCGTGGACATTGTCAATGACAAAATTTTGCCGTGTTTTTGGTCTCTCTAAAACGTGAAAAGTTCCTCTTGGCAGCTTGACTCCAGAGATTTTTGTTTTCGTAACAACCGCAAAGTTGCTTTGAGCTGGTTGAACGCCCTGACGGTCATTGACGAAACAGCGCCCTTGGAGACACCTTCTCTGAGCAACTCAATTATGCTCGTATTGCACTCAATTTCCATTCAGAGAAATGTATCCAAAGGGCACTCTTCACCTGCAGCACAACAAACACAGTTGACAAAACAACACGCAGCATGTGTGTTTCAGCTCGTGCGCCTGAGGGACATCACAACGGCGGATCAACGGACACAGCCCAGGGTCATCAGGTAACAGGAAACTCTCGATGACGCTTGGGATCCTTCTTGCCTGGAGTGTCCCCCGGACAAGTGACACACCCGTTTGGCCACTTCTATCTTGCTAGACAATGAATATTCTCGTCCCTGGGGAGTCGTCGCGCTACTTGAGTTACCAACACTGCGGGAGGCTGTCTTGTTATCATGCTAATCTCGCCGTGACAAGACAGTGAGAATGACACATCCGGATTGTGGTGTCTTCCCACAAGGAACTTCCAACTGTGAAGAACCTCTCACGTTGCACGCTGTTTTTGGTTTGCCTCTGAACTCATCGACGGAACTCACAAGTTGTCTGCCCTTCGACAACGAGCAGGAAAACGCCTGCAGCTTGGTGGACACGAACTTCTCAGTGGCGAGGTTCAGCAAATACGTCCGATCCTTTTCCGATATGCCCCAATTGCCAGATCGGTGACACAGGAACCATTTGGTCACTTGTCGTTGGCTCTCAGTGTAAATTTAGGGCAATTTTTGGTCATCTGTGGAACGAATCTGGCAACAGGGGCACCGCGCGCTTGGAAATTGCGTGCTAAACCTCCCCAGTCACTTGACCACCCACCTGCAGCCCATGGTAGGCCCAGTCCACCAGGTCGATGTGGCACTCTTGGTCGTCGAACGGATAGTAGGTGATGTCGAGCTGGCAAGACGTGAGGAACTTGCCGCCCGGGACCCAGTTGACAATCCCGTCACTCGACACCGACACCCGGAACCGCTTGAAGAACAACTCGTCGTAAATCGACTTCGCACTGAAATTGAAAAATCCATTTGTCAAGGAGGACGGCAAGAGAAACATGGCAGACCAGCTGACAAGAAACGTACTCAACCTCAACCTTTTGGGTGGGAATTTCTGCCAACAAAAATAATTGAAAATCGTTTTTTCTGTGGCATATGGGTGGAAACGATCAGCAACGGGGCGCACAGGCCGCAGACAACTGTAGAAGCGGGCGTGCTGGGACTTCGAGACATTTGATTTGAACTTTTTTTCAGCATAAAATTTGCATTGTGTGGAAATCTATTTGAGGGACAATTTCTGTTGACTTTGTTGCTTCCCATCTCAATTTCTCTGTGAGGCCCGCATGTTTTGTTGCTGTACTTGCACTGGATGATTGACCTTGGTGTACAACATTGGTGGAACATCCCAATGTGCAGCTGTGGGGGCAAAAAGTGTCAAGACAATAAACGATTCCCACCAGTTGGTGTCTTCGCTCTTTGAGTCTGACTGTACAGCATTTTTGTCAAAACTCCAAATGACAGGTTCAGTCACATCTGGAAGTTTTGGAATTGATGTCACAAAAGTCCCAACACCCTGATGTCTGCATCGTGATTATCACAACACAATAGGCGTATCACATGACAGTTACTCTGCTGTCTTGCATAGAAATCAACCGCACGAAATTGTACTTTTCTCGGGGACATCTTCAGAGGAAGGATTTCAATTGTTCTGCCAAAGCTTGTGTCTGACGATTGAAACCTAAAACTGGGAAAAGTTCAAAATCGACTTGGGTGATTGTGAAAATCAGAAATATGAGCTTCCCTCACACCAATTTTGATTGTTGAAGCAAGCTGGAAACAATCCGAATTTTTATGACGGATGAAATCATGAACAACACAGGAAGTTGTGTCAAAGTATTTTTTGCTGACAAAGTTCTGACGCCCTCTTTCAACACTTTCTTGAGTATTTCTCCTCTTTCTCCACGTTTCTGTGTGAGCACGCCTGAACGGACACAACACAACACACAACACACCTGTTTTCGATGCCGAAGTCGGGCAGCCAGACGAGTTCTGGAGACAGCACGATCTGGGTGAGGCCTCCGTACTCAGTCTTGTTCCACTGCAGGTAGTCGTCCTGCCAGTACTGCAACACAACGACCAACACGCTATTGGCGAGTCAGAAGGTACCGCCTCCAAAGGGTACAAGACACTCTTTCACTCTGCGATCGTCTCTGTGGGAAGGTTCCTTGGTACCTTTCCACCCTTCAAGGTACCTTGCGACACGGTATCAGAAGGCACTGTGGAACCTCTCAACACAGACGACCACAGAGCGGAAAGGGTCTTGTGCACTTTTCCCTCCAGGTGCCTTTTCACACTCTGCTGTTTCTCACTGGTAACGCAGGGTGGAGTTGAATCTGCCCAGGGACCCTGCTGTGGGGCTCCAGATGCGGTATCGGAATCCGAGATGCATCAATATGAATGGATCAGATAAACGCAGCTCAATCTCTCGCAGATGTACTTCGCCTTTTTGTGAGCACATCCACGAGCACTCCCACCACACTCGCGTTACAAGAACTACCACAGGTCTCAAATCTTATGCTCTCCGACAGTGATCTTTTTTCCTGCGGTATGCTGTTCTCTTTACGGATTACGTTGCTTCCAGTCCATAGCTCTTTTATTCATTCGTGTGCTCTGTGGTTCGGACATCGTTGTTTGTCGCCGACACAGCACCGCTCATGTCACGCAGGGTGGACCCAGGGACCCGCGAGTCCGTCTCACTCACCGTCTCCAACCAGCCGAAGGTCGTCAGGATCTGGTGCTTTTCCTCCTGAAAACAACACAATCACCAAACGGAGTATAAGCATTGAGTTGTTCACAATGCCCGGTGTGCACACAAAGACGATATACTGTACAGGAACTGACTGAATGATGAAGGACACAAATTCATGCCTTGTGCAGAGAGATCGCCAGGTCACCGGCCACTCCAAAGTTTCCGCCTTCTGGAGATGGGAATGCAATTTTCGAGGAAAGAAATTAGTTCAGAGCAGATGGAGCTCAAGACTTCGTTGAGAACGATTTTTACAAGCAGACAATCGTCATCTCACTGGAACAAATACGGTTTCCAGCAACTAGGCGCCTGTCCGGGAAAGGCAACAGACGGTACAACTCCACGTTTGGACTTCAAAACAACCGCAAGCTCTGTGAATCAACCGTGCGCGTAGTCTGAGTGTTGAACGCCGTTGATTGAAAGATCTTCAGATTATCAGTCTGGATTTTCAGCAATCGGCGGGTTTTTTCTCAAAGGAAGTTTTGAGTTGAGTGTGTGGATCTCTGCTTTTGCAAGAAATACTCTGCGACCTCTTTCGAGATGAAGGAGTGCTTTTCAGATATGCAGAAGACAATTGTGTTGTGTCCATGGGAAGAAAACATTGACAAAGACAGAACCAACCAAACCAGCGGGACGATTGACAAGTGGCCACTTGGTGACTTGCCTTGGCGTTTGTCACCATCGCAGCAGACGCTGGGAATACATGCAAGTTGTGAAAGGGAGATATGTATGAAGGGCTTTGGTTTGCCCGTCCTCCAGATCTTGAAAGTCTTGACTTTGTTAGGTGATTTGAGGTGGGTTGCACGATTTGGGCTGATGAGCCAAATCGGTGCGAGCCAAATCGAAGCACCTATAGGCAGCCTCTTCCAAAAGTATGTCAGCAGCACT
>JAAUXT010133388.1_pt1 | contig 13763 bp, 9 predicted proteins | sample 7278171 | NCBI WGS metagenome assembly JAAUXT01 (sample SAMN14350112, study PRJNA611818) | marine sediment metagenome | isolation source: surface marine sediment (1.8m) | place: French Polynesia: Moorea | collected 2018-08 | reverse complement strand
TCGCCTATCTCTACATTAAATAAAAACTCGCCGCCCGGGTGGGGTGTGTGTGTGTGTGTGTGTGTGTGTGTGTGTGTGTGTGTGTGTGTGTGTGTGTGTGTGTGTGTGTGTGTGTGTGTGTGTATGTGTGTGTGCGTGTGTGTGATTGACGCTGATGGCATTGTGAACAAACGCGTTTGCGGTTGCACCTGTCAGTGTCAGTCCGTTAAGCGGCGTAATTTCCATTCCAATGCCTTGAGGTCTGATCCCGCGTTCCATCTGAACGTACAACTCAAGTCCTGAATTTGTATTTCAACCCGATGCTGTAAGAATCTCGCTCGGCTCACTCACCTTGCGGGGTTGTAGTACGTTTTGGCTTGTCTCGGTCCGGCGCCGCTGGCGCTCATGTGGTTCGCGACGTTGTGGTCGGGTATGTTGGGCATGAGGTGACACAGGGGCGTGCGCGCGCTCGCGCTGCGACACCGGTCCGCGGATCCGCAATACGCCGACATCCTGCTCCTGAAAAGGACCAAAGGTCGTAGCTTTTTCAAGATGAGGCCGACAATTAGTTTTGTGGGCCCGCCCCGTAGAGCCACCTGATTTCAGATTGTGCTGAACGAAAACAGACTCAGAACAGAACCACAGTCAAAATCTTTGGCCGAACGACAGTGAACATTTGGCAAAGCAGTGGAGCTTTGGTGTTTCTGAACTGAACAAAGCTTTGTTGCAAACAAAAAAGCTACGTCGTTTTTGTTCAGAAGTGTGCGATTGACACAGGAACTTTGCAAACATTACACAGACAGCAAGACTGTTCTCCAAGTGAAAACACACAAACTTGTGTGAATCTTACCTTGCAAACCAAGAATGGAGTGGTTCCAGAAGTGACAGTACACGTCTACCACGAGACAATCAGTTTCACTGGCATGAGCCGCTGCACCTGTCAACAAGCGAGAGCCTGGGTAACCACGGAGATTGCCATGGAGCTGTACACTGTGCATCCTGTGAGGTTCCCAGACATGCGGACTGCGCGTTCATATTTTATTGGTTTTCGCCAAAAGCGTGACGGCTCTTGTGTTGACTGGTCGCCTTGTCAACCTGAAATCTAGGAATCTTGTGTCACTTGTTGTGTGAAAATTGGAACAAAACGCAATCACGGGAAGGAACGGGTTGAAAATCCATTGGCATGGACTTTTTGGACTCAATTCCCCCCCAAAATAAGTCGACATACAAGCAAAATGTGCCCAGTGCCACAATGAAATGAGAGAAATAATCTTTTTGCAGGAATGAGAAGTTTGGGCATGTTTGTTTCCAGTTGCCCGTCGGCACGGAGACAGCTTTGTCCACATCTCGCGGTGTTCGCGGCACTGTGACCGGTGGCTGTGACAGGGCGCGGAGCTTCCTCGCTGAGAGTCGCTCAATAATTCACGATCGCGTGCGATCGTCCACTTTCTCTGGTTTCTTTCACAACAGACAAACGGTGACCCCAATCAAAGCGAGTGATCAAACGGACGTACATTTGTATATATTTCCGAAAAAAAAACTGTGAATGCTCAGAGCAAATGTGCGAGTGGGAAAGAAGTGCAATATTTTCACTGAAGTCTGGTTCTCAGCACGGGTCGGTCTACCAAGAAGAAATTCCTCGAAGTGGCGCAAGTTCTCAGCGACACTGATCTTCAGCCTCTTGGTAACACACAGAGACAGAAACACAAAGAATTGAATTGGTCCAAAACTTACTTGAAAAATTGATTCAACAAAGTTGCTTTTTCATGGTAATGAATAACAATATTTTCCTGTACAAAGTTCAGGTACACAAGGTTCAGTACAAGCAACACTGTTATTGTGAAAGTTGCAAGTTATGAGCAGATAACTGACTGAGAATGCCCTATTATTGCAGATGATACAGCAAAATGTGTTCAAGAATTTACACAATTCCGTCTCAAAGGCACATGAGACAAAGACAGGAAAACAGGATAACAACTTCACTCTTGTTCGTTCCCTCAAACAAAATAATTTCATTGTTCTTCATACGAGGGAGGTGTTCAGAGAATGGTTTAATCGCCAACAATTTTTTAGATAATGAAACTTGCAAAGAATTGTCAGACAATACAGAGTATTATGAATTGAATCAGTTCAGATGCATCAATGTCTTTCAAATGTCGTCCTTGTGTTTCTCCCCCATTCAATTAGCAGGCTGCACTCATTGCCTGGACCATGTTTTGGGTCCAATTAGCGACCTTCTCCTAAATTTGCACAAACTGGTCGGAGAACAGATGACCCCTGGAACATCAATCATCGTGCGTTTCAGAGTTAGTGCTCCGGTAAACCGGGCTGGGATTTGCACGCTACACTCGGAAATACTCGCAGTTCAATTAATTTGGACTGAACGAAGTTCGTGCAGCAAATCAAACCTTATCGAGGAACCGTATCTATTGATCCGATCAGTGAACGGTTGAGATTGAACAACTGGTCGACATTCTCTGCTGAATGGCGCTTGGTCAAAACCTGAGCCAGCGTCATCTTTACTCTGGGGAGATTGAGACGGAGAGACGGGTCTCGAATTTGTCTTTGAAACAAAGTGTGTGATTTAAGAAATCTGCACACAGTGCGATGGTTTCTTGAAACACGAGCGCCCTTGTTCTGTGCACATTTCTAAGACAAAAAAAATGGCAATTCAGGAACGGTGATGGCGTGACTGGATCACATAAAACTGCGATTGTCCAGTGCAAACAAATGTCCTGATCTTCTCAACGAAGCCGTTTTCAATGTCGCAAGTATATCAACCATTCAATTGTGGCTTTCCATGCAAGTGTTAGCAGTCACTGCATGTGAAAGGCTCGGCGGTTTGGAAGACGTCGTGGCTGTGGGAATTGGTTTGAAATTGGGGGAAAGGGGGTCTGTTTGCTCACTTACCTGTGTCTCGCCAGTTGTAACGTCGCAAACAAATGAAGTTGCGTGGAGACACCAAAGACCGTTTTCTCTTTCCGCTGGAAGTGCGAGTGTAAGTGTGTAGTGAGCAGGGGAGCAGGACGAGCCTGGTCATTTTATGGTAGATCCCTCTGTGCAGTGAAGTCTGCACGTCACCGTGTCCGATCTGGTCTGGGAACACCAGGTGTTTTCAATGATAATTCTTTCTTTGAACCCCACACCTCCTTTCTGGTGGTGCTGATGAAGGGTGTCGAGTTGATGTCTCCCACAAAAAAGACCTTCAGTTGCAGATGCGCGAATCGTGGACGCCTTTCTTGTCAGACGCAAGTCTCAGATTCAGCGGAGTGTTGACCCTTCCTGGAATCTGACCGATTGAAACCCGTGACCAGTGCAGAGAAGAGAAGGTGTTTCGTTTGACTCGATTGACAATGGCCAATTTCCCTCTCTGAAACTGCTGCTCTTGTGGTTGTGTGAGATACGATGAACAGAAACAAGGAGCCCTGGCACTCTGGAAATTTGCTCACGGTTTGTGTTCACGCTCCTGAGGAGCCTGAGCACTTCTTGGATTCACACGCTCACACCGCATATCATGTTGCTGTCTGTGATATGACAAGTGCAGAGAATTACTTTCGAATGGAGCTCAAGAAAGAAAATCAATGGGTTTTGTTATTATGATCCAAAGATTGGATCGAATCCACTGTCTGCAAACTTGATTGGTAACAAAGCCGAAACAAATCGGCCTGATGTGTGGTTGGCAGGTTCTTTGTCATGTATTTTGACACCGGTGAATCTGTCATTGAAATTCAGTTGCTGTGCCGAGAAGAAAAGCGCAACGATGACCAAAAATAAATGTCGCAATAATTGAGGCCTTTATCGTCTTTCACTTGCCCTTTGAACAACGAGTTGTGTGCCCCTGTCTCAGCTTGTGTCTCTCAGTCTCCTGCATGACGCGGGTCTTGCCAAGGCGCAAGCGTGTCGTTTCCATTCTCTTTGACTTCGAGTTGTTCGGAGAGCCACGCATGTCGACGAGTTATCCAGCACAAATCCATTCGTGAACAAAATTGGTTCTCCATTTGGTCGTTTTGTTGCCGCTCAGTGACAAACACCAAAAGTGTTGGGAGACTTAAAACAGAACAAAGATCTGCGTTTGAATTGCATCGCATGTACACACTTGTGTGGTGTGCTTGCTGTGACACAGTCAAATATCACTATCACCAGACATAACATTTTCTTGCAGAAATTTGTCAATTTGAACAGATTGGGTTCTCACAAAAAAGCTGAAGGTGTCGCAAAACAGTTGGTGTTTTCTCTCTTGTGGTGTACTCAATAATTTTGGAAGAACTCGGTGGCCAATCTCGTCTGGCAGACTTCATAAAATATGCACAGAACTCCAAAAGAAAGAGAATAAGGAGCAATTGCCCAATGCCTGTTTGTGTTCATTTGGCTGATGTAGAAAGACTCGTTGAAACCAAGCATACGTCGCGTGCGAAGCGAACTGGCGCACGGAGATGCAGATTGAATGGAGAACTGGCGGACGAGAGGTGGAAGAGGCCTGAACTCAGCAGAGGCACAACTGTACTGTGATATGTATGTTCATTTTTGATCCGGCCACTTTTTGTGGTATCTTGGTCACATCTTCTCTTCAAAGAGCAAAGCACCCAGCAGGATACAGAGAAGCAAGAAAAGTTTGACATGAGTTTTATTTTTTGCAGACGAGGAGCAAGAAAGGAAAGGCACACGACCGAGATGATGTGGACAAAAGAATCGAACCACGCTGACGTCCTGACATCTCTTCCATCACGGGATTGGGGAAACTGCCGACATCACTCGCAGCCTTGACTGACCGGATGTGCGTCATTTGTTTGGAGATCGAGAATCTGAATCACGGTGGGCTGACTCTCAACTTGAGCTCAAGTCAATTTAGGAGGCAGCTGTGTCGCATGACAGTGCTCTTTGAGGCCCATGGTCATCTGGCTGGTCACAACCCTCTCTTTATCTTCATGTTCGCAGAAGCGGTTTTACCTTTGCTTTCTCAAATACAGGTATATCACAGCTTGCAGACGTTGGGGCGTCGATCCAGAACTGGTCTGAAAAGATTTTGCTTCCTTCACCCCCATCGGCCCAAAGCTCAGCTGTTCGTTCCTTCCTTCCTCCTGTCCCGGAAGCAACTGGGTCTTTTGGCCAGAAAATCAAGTCCAGTGTTCGGGCTGCACAAGGCCCGACGAATCCTGTTGATCATTCGATCTGTTCGACCTCGGCGGTTCGCATGAATTTAGCTCAAAAAGCTTGTCAGGGACACCTGGTTGTCATCGTTCTTGGGGTGTAAGAGTTTGCGTGTGCTAAATTGCAGAATTCAGCTGATTAACGGCAGCTGATACAGACACTGACCATTCCCAGTGGTGTATTTACTCACTAATTGATCAGACTGGCAGGTCCAAACGGAAAACAAACACCGAAGTGAGCAGGCACTTGACTTTTATTGGTGTGCAAAGTCAACGAACGGTGAGTAACGCGTGCACGTACGTTGCGAGGACAAGCCTGTTGCAGGGACTGGGCGCGTGCGAAACAGCCACAACACTGCGTCATTGGGGAGGATTCTGAAAGGAACCTGAACCTTTGTACTCGTACGAGTTGTCGGATTTGATTTTGGTGAAGTGTTCCAAGAAAGAGCAAGACGCAATATTCAGTGACACGCACTGCATGAATGCAAAAAACACTTCTCATTGGCAAAGAAACATCCGGAATTGGGTACCCTTCCTCTGTTCCTTGAGTCCAGAAAATTTGTGCAGTCTATTTCGTGCGCAAAAGCCCGTGGGTCAATGGGACATGCTTGTTGAGTAGTCCTCTCCAAGAATGTCCAAACGGAAATGAAACATTGCAGGGAGCCACTCTGGCAGATTCATGTTTCTGTAAGTGGGTGCCACCGTGGCCCCGAATGAAGGCCGAACAAACGGTAAGCTGGAGCCTCAACAAGTGTTCGAAAGCTCGGGAAATTCCGTACATCCAAGAACGGGCTGGAGGTCAGGCATGATCAGAGCGGGTTTGTAGTCGTATGTAGTGCGCAGTGACTGAGTGTCTTGACCAAACAAATTTTGTCACTCTAATTTCACAAGAAACGCGTTCAAGACCTGATACCAGTGGGTCAAAACCGAAATCTGCCGTGAGGTCAGAAGTGACATTTTTCCCCGTGCGTTGGCGTTTTTGCAGAGATGTCTCTGCAAAGTCTTTCTTTTGCTAAAAGCGAAGTGATGTCGGCAAAAGATTGGGTTTCACGTCAGATATCGCCTTTGTTTCCCCGTCACACTCGAGTTCAACTGAAGAAAACCTTCCCTTTGAGACCAAAATTCTTCTGGTCCTCACTCACTTCGTCGTGAAATTTTCCTTTCAACACGATTTTGCACACGTGCATTCTCCCTTTCTCCTCGTTCGCTTCTCATTGACATTTTTCCAGGGGCGCGATGTTTTCTTGCCTCTGGTAGGAGCACGAATTCTGACCACCAAGTTCAGTTTGAACAAACAGAAGCAACAGGCTTGGAACGCGACAATCCGGTTTGATCCCGCGGATCAGCCGCGGGGGCGCGCCTCCTACGCCGAGTCTGCCGCCGCTCCTACAAAATGAGCAGCAACTTCACCTGATGTTCAGAGCCCAGCGAGGATAGAAGCCATACTTCTCCAAACCAGGTAGGATATATTCCATTCTTATTCTGTTGCTTTCAGAAAGTTTGTCAAGGTTCGATGAGTTGGAGTGGTTTGCAGATTTTCTTGCAACCACTTCGATTCAGTGAGTTTTTGCTGGGCAGATTTCAATTGCACTTTGGTGCACATTATTTGTGTCGCTTTCTTTTCTGCAGGGTGCCAAAGGAAACTCTTTCAGATCAAAACGATTTCGGAATTAAACAAAAAAAATTATCCAACGAGCCAAGAGATTTTTGATCGAGAACAGCACGACAAAAACAAAAAAAGGAAAAAAGAGGAAAACTGAACATGCATCCTGCAAACGGATAGAGCAGCTTGCTGCTTAAAAAGACAGCTGTTTCCCGTCTGTTGAATGCTTTGAAGCATTTCACTTACGTGAAGCGACATTGTTTCAATCAAAGACGAGAAAGCGTCGTTGTCTTTTGTTCCCACCAACTACCGACGATCTGAATGAGCTCGTTAATCTCCACGTTCTGACGGATATTTGTGACAACAATCGCTCGGTGCGGCTCCCCGGAAATCTGACGAAAATTCGGGAGTTTGTCGCTTCCACGAGAGAGCTGAACATGTTTGCGCTCGGCGAACCTGGATCAGAAATGTGTGTATCCGACTCACAACCCGAAAGTGCACTCGTTTTGACCAATCCTGCACCAGCTGCAATGTTTCCCCGTTGTCCAAAACCGAGACGCTGTGTAAGAGTCTTGACAAGGACTTCGCTTTGCCTGTCTGCTGTTCAGTTTGAGCAGTGAAATTTTCAGGTGAGGATGATTCGCTGACACAACTTTGTAGTGCAGTGTGATGGAACCAAGTCCCCGGAAAACCGGCATAAAAGTTGGCTTCCTTTTTCCGAGTTGACATGTGACCCCAAGACGAACTCCTGCATGATTTCGGCCACGCGTGACGACAGAGCAAAGGTCATTCTGGACCAATGCTTCTCACTTGTTTGTTGTAGGAGTTCAGGCTCTCAGGTACCTTTGTGTCCACGATGCTCTTGCTTCAATGTGCACTTTGCGATGTAGGAGTGTTTTCTATTTGGCGCAGAAGGTTTACCAGGATTGTTCTGAAAATGTCATGCTGAGCCTTAAAAATTATGATCACCTGGTGTGCAAGAGTTCGTTCTCTCACAAAAGTTGATGCGTGTTTCGTACATGAACACAAAAAGGACTGTAATGTTGCCTGAGCAGTGCCGTGGAGCAAAGGAGTTGGGTGGCAGAAGAGACCAATGTCTGCACGTGTCAACCACTTGCCCTCCCAACCCAATGCGTGGGCCAGATCAAGACGATCAGAAAGTCACAAACACACACACACACACACGCACGAACGCGCACACACACACCCGCATGACACTCCAAGGAATATTAGCTCTGCAGACGTACGCATTCTCACAAGAAAGGGCTCGGAACACCCACCCGGAAGGCTGAGCCGGTTGTGCTGCACTTCCTAATCTTCCTCATCCAGTTAGATGAGCTATGAAGTGACCTTTCATGCGGCGTGACCGAAGCCTCTGACGGATCCAGAACGGTGAGTGGGGAGGACCTTGGGTTCGGCCACTGACTGACCCTCAGAGGCGCAAATTTGGGGGCCAAACATATTTTGAGGGTTTGGAGGGTGAGGCGTAGGACAGAATTTGGGGTGACAAAACCACTGCAAAACAAAATAAAACTTTCCTTCCGGTGCAAAAACAGGGAATAAACAACATACGGGATGAAGGGATCCGGGCTTCCAGACCATCCCTGGATCCGCCAAATTCTGCGAAATTCTGACCCAATCGGACCGACCACTCAAAATGTTACTGGTCTGCTTGGTCCAGTAATTGCACAAAAGAACCACGACAGACTGGCCAGCACTGCCCATCTGTTGAAACAAACATGACTGAAACCCACCAGGACTTGGCGGTAGATTTGCAGGTTTGTCCGACTGTCTTCAGACGTCTGACAGTTTTCATAATTGTGATCAGTGTCTTTGTCATTACACACGAATCTCCATCTTCAAGTGCAAGTGCAGTTGTCTGTCGTTGTCTTGGAACTGTTATGACGGCTCCAGGCCATGAAAGCATGCCTCAGGATTCCAGAGAAAGACGAATATCCCACCTTCATGTTTGTAGCGTTTGATGACTTTGAATGTTGCGAGCGAGTATATTTTCTAGCTGCATGTACACTTTGCCCGGGTCGCACCCCGTCGGTTGGCCTCCCCGGCACCGATTTGAATCCGATGGAGGCGCGTCTGTTGGTCCCGTGGAGAATGAGACTCGGAACACCTCGAATTAGCTGCACACACGCGCCACGAGTTGCGACTTAATTTACGATCATACCCGGCAGGCTGACAACTTAATCTGATTACCGACTTCGGTCTGGATGGATTCCAATAAATCTGAAGGAGTCCAGTCTTTGATTTGGTAATTGGGCAGTTGCGCCGAGATAATCTTCAGTTGTGGTCACACTCAAGCACGCAAAGAAAAAAAAACATCAGTCATAATCTCCTTGGGAACCAAACGGTCTGTTCCATTGGCCCTGACTTGAGCACCTTTCCTCGTCAAAGAAAATTCGCAAAGGGCGGAAATTCTGATTGGACTCAGAGAGCAGACACACCGAGCGTGTCAAACCCACCTTGGAACGTAATTTTTTGGGGGACGGGGACGCAGGACAAGTAGTTGGGGACGCTGAACAGATTGGAACATAAAATGCACCTGAATCACTCACATTGAGTTTCAATTGACCTGTTCACACTGTGTGTCCCCAATATTGTGTCCCTGGGATGCTCACAGACTGATTCCCTCCTGATGGTGGTGTCCATCCCCAAATGTCTCCATCCCCAACCACACAGAAGGGAATTCCTATTACTTCCTATTATCTCCCAAATTTATCACTGCCTGGTGATTACATTTCATTTCTTCCTGCTCGTCATTCAAAAGAAGCAACATCTGAACTGATATGTTCAGTGAGAGCACATTTGAAATGTTTTCATTGGAAGGATACACAACATCTGAACTGATTAATTTTGTATGATGTGCTCTCACTGAACAGATAAGTTCAAATCTTAGATCGTTTGAAGGATGAGCAGAAAATTTTCAAACACACTCTCACTGAACAGATCAGTTCAGAAGTTGCAACCTTTGAATGTGAGTGGAACAAAATTCAAATGTACTCTTGCTGGACAGATCAGTTCAGATTTTGCATCCTTTGAGTGACGAGCAGAAAAGAGTTTCCTCTCCTCATCACTTTTGGGAACAACTGACTGTGCAGTGTGTCTGGATGCATTTTCAGGGATGTAATTTGCAGCTGCATTCCGTTCCGTTCTGTACAGATCACTTGGTGCAGACACAGGCACACCTTTTCTCCGAACCCAACTGGAGAACCTTAATGGGCACCGTTTTCTTCGAATTTTCGCCATTCAGCGACACGAAAGAGCAAAAGAACAACCTTTATGAAACATTGGGGAAAAGACAGCCACAAAGAGCAGCAGATTCAGCTGCGTCGATGAGGGGATGGTGGAGATACATGTGATTTGTCCAAGGGGCACTTTCAATATGTTCCCCCTTGAAGAGGTTCGACACGCAGAGGCACTCTCAGGATGAACGCCTGTCTGGACAGAAGGCGGGAGGGGCATCCTTGCCGTTCCCTACGCAGTGCAACGATAGAAGGACTGCTCTATCTGTTTTCTTGGTTCATCGTGAAAAGAGTTTGTTCTCAGCATGCTCTGGACTCCCATGTGTTTGCTTTCACGGTGCAGCGCAACAAGGGAACATGGAAACATTCCTCTGACTCTCTTGTGACGCAAGGAAATGAACACGCACCGTGTATGAAAGCACCTGCTGGTTCTCAAGTCTTGCGCCACTTGACCCAAGTGACCCCTGGTTTGAACAGGCAGTTCCATTTCCCCGCTGTCGTTTGAAAAGACAGACCTGACTGTTTTGCGCCGCCGTCCGATGCGTTGGGTCGTTGAAACATTTTGACCCAGGTACGAGCTGCGTGCAAGAATATACGCACAGGAAACATGTCAGTGTTGAGTCAGTGCGGAGGCTCATCATCCTGCTTGGTAAAGATGTGAACCGCTGAACATCGCCGCTTCTTCGAACACCGTCAGTGGGATGCTGTTTGACACTTCCGCTCGCAGGGTCGGACCTGAGCGAGAACAGGCTGGGGTTCCACAGCCCTGACCCTGCATGGGTCGTCTGGAAGTCGCGCTTCATGAAGGACACTGCGAAGGTCAACTCCTGGAATTGCTGCGGCTCCAAGTGCTCGAGTGTACGAGCGCAGCTGGTCTCGCACATTTTCTTATGACCAGGAGCGGGACCAAATTCAACTCGCATTTTTGCCGGAATAGATGGGAACGACAAAACCTGTCCACACATCTGGACACCTCCTGCGTGTGGTTGCGCACCAGTGTGTGGCCGTGCGCATCTGAACTTGGAAGAGCTGTCGCGGCCAAACAGACTGTTACAACCATTCCTTGAAGAGGGATCACAGTTCACCGTCTCGGGATTTGTTGCCCAAGGCCTTGGTGGTACTGGCACCCTCAGGCATTTGGTCGATCAACCTCCACCTTTGGCCTGAGGCAACAAACCCTTTGTCCCTTGAACAATGTGTACCAAAATTGACCAAGGCCTGTGATAATCCACCAACACCAAACATTTTTTTCATAGCTCCTCCACGCTATTGACCTTTGTCACCGTTCTCGACCTTCGGCTGTCGGCGGCAGCCTCTTGAGCGAGAACCACACGTTAATTCCCACAGACATCAATAACTTTGAACAGACTTGCGGAAAAGAGAAACATTGCTCATTTGAGGACAAGCCGTCAAAGGCTGGAAAAGACAATGACAGGAGCGTTTTTGAAATGCACATGCCAAAATCTTCGTTATGAAGTGGAACCTTCAACTTCCTTCCGCATTTTGCATGATTTGTTCACTGCCGAATTTGTCCAGAAAACCGACGGAAGTGTGCGCAGCAGCCTTCCGTCACTTTGACTCAGGGAAGGAAGATTTGGTAGCCCCTTCAAATTCACAAACATCTGGATGAAAGTTTCTCATCCAAGACAAAGCTGCCTCCCAGACACAAGGCCCCCCGGTTTTCAATCGGCTTTCACGTGACCACACATGCAAACTCGGGTGACATTGGGAACGTTCCAGAGCAAGGAACTTTGTGTAAAACCGCGGACGCCTGGGTCCTTCACACGCGCTGCAGCTGATGCTGCGCCAGAACCACAACGCAAACGCTCATCCTGACACATGTTGACTGCAATCACATGCAAACTGAGCACACTCTCTGCAGACGTCTTCCTGAAGATTCTTCGCTGATGAAATGGTCTCCAGCGTCATTTGATAGACTCTACTTTTCAGCGTTGTCTCCAAACAGAGAGGGACAGAAATAACTGGCACGCATTGTGCCATCTGGAATGGGATGACAAAAACCGGCGTGATTTTGACAATGCTGAGGTGACTAGATGACTCGCTTCGTTTCCCCGCACTTCCATTTTACAGGAGCCAATGAGTATCCGTCCCTCCGTCCGAAGCTGATTCCGCTCCATGGAAGGGCTCGGAAATGAAGCTTACGCGTGTGTTTCCGGCTTAATCAACACATTTGTGTGGATCTGAGACGTATAAGAGCAAAACAATATGTTTTCGTTGGCTACTGTTGACAAGATCACACAGATCATATTTCTTGTCATTCCACAGAGGATTGTTCAAGGTTGTGCGAAGTTGCAGGAAGTTTCGAACATAGTAAACTGATTTTGTGTTCATGATTGGGACCTTCGGAGTTTGTGTTGAGCTTTGGGCTCAGTTTGCTTGGACGACAGACTTGCTCCTGGTGGTACGCATGACGATCTTCCCTTGCAGCTGCAAGAATGCGTCGGGAGTTCTTCTTGGAAGTTCGCAACTGTTGATTGCACGAAAGAACCCTCCCCCGCGCCAACATTGCGTTTCCTTGCTCCTTTGGCGGACCACAAATGCAGGTGTTTGAAGTGCGAAACATCAATCAGCACAGCATGATCTTCACTCATCTGCCGCACCATGAGAAACACAAACTTCTTTTTTCACAAAAAAGCTCTGCAAAAGGAGATGACACCATTTCCGGTCGCTTCCACGATGTTCTGACAAACGGCTTTTTCAACCGGACGACAAGACATTGTTCTGGGTGGTTGTTGGACATCTCAGCGACAAGCAAAGCTCAAACTGAACTGAGCATTCGGCCAACGGTTGTACGAGACAACACAAGGTGCAAATGGTCACAAAAGCTTACTCTTTTTCTGAACTGCCACTTGAATTGAGTTTTCTTTGCAATGTGGATTTTGGATCTGTCTCAGTCAAAAACACTTCAAACAAAGAGAACAACTCATGCACCGGTAAACATTTTTGTCACACAACAAAGGTTGCTTGAGTAAAGGAGTGCTGCAACAAGTGATCGCCAATCGATTACACGGAGATGAACACAAATACCCGAGTCTTAAATTCACACGCAAGTACATTCCTTTCTCTGTGCCAAGCTGCACATTTGTATCTTTCCATCTCAGTGTCACTCCCTCTGGAGAGACAACACAACCTGAGAAATGCACTGCTCCCCAAAACAAAAGTTTTACGCACAAAAAGGCCATGTTGAAGAACGACGAGATCTCTCGTGCGGTGCTCCGGTATTGAGCTTGAATTCCGTTGTACTCAGCCTGGGCTATTGAAACTGCTATTTGCGTCTGCAGGATGCATTACGCTCGCATTGTGCAAAAATGTTCCGGTTTCTGAGGAAACCATGTGAACGCAGCTGCATGAACTTGCAACACCATAACTACCGCAACATGCACGAAAACAGACCCAGTTGCGCGGTGTCCAAAAGCGTGCAAAGCAACCTTTCAACAAGGAGGCTATCGCCTGAAAGCGCGCGGTCTTACACCATTCACCCGAAAGATTTTTTGGCCATTTCAGAAAATTTTGAAAATTTCCATATTGAGTTAGCCAGCCAGCCTATATTAAGTTAGTATTTACAAGGGGGGGGGGGGCGGGTAACTCAACGAGCCAAAAAAAATTAAAAATACTTAAAATGGGTCAAAAATGTTCCTGGTTAAATTTCACCATATTGAGTTTGGGGGGGGGGGGGGGGGGGGGGGGGGGGGGGGGGGGGGGGGGGGGGGGGGGGGGGGGGGGGGGGGGGGGGGGGGGGGGGGGGGGGGGGGGGTG
>JAAUXT010076849.1_pt1 | contig 13764 bp, 9 predicted proteins | sample 7278171 | NCBI WGS metagenome assembly JAAUXT01 (sample SAMN14350112, study PRJNA611818) | marine sediment metagenome | isolation source: surface marine sediment (1.8m) | place: French Polynesia: Moorea | collected 2018-08 | reverse complement strand
TGTGTGTGAGTGTGTGTGTGCGTGTGTGCGTATGTGTGTTTGTGTGTGAGTGTGTGTGTGCGTGTGTGCGTATGTGTGTTTGTGTGTGAGTGTGTGTGTGCGTGTGTGCATATGTGTGTTTGTGTGTGAGTGTGTGAAATGAACACCTGACATTTTGTACATGTACTATTTTCTGCATCAATGTGAGATTGCATGGCGCTTGGCTCTGCTCATGGTTCTGCAGGTAAATCGCATTGGTTCAACAAGTGGTGTTGGTCTGCTTGCATTGCAAAAGAGAAACATGACGCGTGGTGCAGCTATAGGTTTGGGGAACAACATCAACACTTGAGACTCACCAACAAGGGAAACCGCCTCAAAACCAAACTTACGAGCTGCAGTCGAGAAACATTCCAGAAGTTGAAGCAGCTCTGAGTGTCTGCGGCAAAAATTAATTTGGCACTAATTGGGTCTTAATTAGAGTTTCTAGTGCAGCAGCCTCAGGGAAAACACAGCGCGCTGTCAATCATCAACGAGTCTGCATCAGGGGGGCGGATCCCAAGCTGGGACACGTGGTGCAGGGAAATAGGGAGTTTACGCAACTAGCAACGTGGACGCAGACGTCGACGCAGACGTGGATATATTCACGCCCACGCTCATGTCCACCCACGTCTCCATTTTGGTTTGCGCAAAGTCCCTATTAGATCCAAGCACAAGTCCACGCAGTCTTCAGCCCCCCCCCCCCCCGGACGGAACCTGAATTTAACTTTGAGTAGCTTCCATGCAAAAATGAGGGAGATATGTTGTGAGATAAGGGACATCCGTTTTTGTTGGGGGGGGGGGAGGTTCAGTGCAACCCTGGATGCAGCAGAAACCCTCGCCTGACTTGTCACCCTGTTGAGGTGTTCCCCTAATTTCCCTGCCGTCAGTTCGTGCGTGAGTATTCTGACGCTTTTTCTGCTGACGTGAGCATAATTTCCTGCCTCTGGCAGCCCACAGCGTAACTCAATTTCGCACTTAAAAGCACGGCAATCTCGTGGCTGTGTGCGCGGTGTAATTGGTTGTGAAAACATCTGCGTCTGCGATGCCACTGCATATTTGAGCGCAGATTTTGTGGGATGTGTGAGTGTGTTTCTGTGTTCTCTGTGTGTGTATGTCTGTGAGTGGTGTGCGTGTGTGTGTCTGTTTGTGTGTCTGTGTGAGTGTGTGTGTTCGTGTGCGTGTGTTTAGGTGGTGACGGTGTCTGAGGTGTGTCGCCACATTTAGGCGCAGATTTCATTCCCAGATCTCGAAGCACATGCAAGATTGCCTCTGTGTGTGTGTGTGTGTGTGTGTGTGTGTGTGTGTGTGTGTGCGTGTCCGTGTTTGCTGAGATGCTGACCGGAGGTGGGGGAAATGTTTCAGGACTTCCTGATTCTGAAATTTGGGCTCTGCGGGTCAATCCGAGGACACTCCCAACGACGAATGGGTCTGTCTTGACTTACAGGGTCCAGAGGCAGAGCCTGGTGCACTTCACGTTGAGTGGATTCTGTCCAATACGTGCGCGCTAAATGTGATAAGTTTTTCATTGGTAAACACATTGCTGACTTTGAACAGAACAAATGGAGAAATTCGTAGAAGTTTTTGATCCATGAGAAAAACTACAACCCACATGATTGGGGTCAGATGCTGAGAGAGTATTCTTTCAAGAAAGGGCGCACAACTGTCAGCAGACCAATGTCCAGTCTGGCTGTCCAATTCAAAACAATATGTTGACGTTCGTTGTGGTCTGTCTCAGAGAAAGTTGCCGAATACTTTCTGCCACACAAATCTTCATAAATACTACAATTCTACCATTGGTGTACTGGTGCATTCACTTCTTCTCTCAAAAAAACACACCGCACATGAAATTTACTTCCCGTTTGACACGACATCTTTTCATCAGAATCTCGTCTGTTCCCTTCCACCTCCCTCATCAAACAGGACTCTGAGGCCCCAGCCACATCTGAAGGGTCGGGTTGGTTCTGCCGTCACAAGCAATTGACATTCACAGGAACAAGCAGCTCCAGGTTCAGGCCAGCTTCACACTACATGCGTCATCAGCTTTTGGCGGGCTTCACATGAGGTGGAGCGCAGTTGCCATATTTGTCGTGTTGCATGGTGCACCACAATGCTGTAACCCTGGCCTGCTGAGGAAGGAATCATGCCATGTGAAAAAGTCTGTCAAATGATGGAGTGTTTCTGTAAGAATCTAGTCAAGAGCAGGCATAGCAGGATCAGCATGTGTGCGCCAAACGTGCGTTTTCTGCAGAAGTCTACAGGCATCCCGTCACTGTAGACGTCAACTAGCGTTACATCCTGAACGCTGCGTCATCACTTTGTGTGTCTCTCAGGCAACGACAGGGAACAGCACAAAACCCTCAGGTCTGATGTGAACCAAGCCTCAGCCCCAATTGACAGCATTGACTCCCCGGTAACAAACGTAACAACCAGCATTGTGTGTTCGCAGGATGTGGAGATGTGCAGGAGCGCCGTCCTTGTGACGGTTTAACCAGGGCGTGCGCCGTCGTTTTTGACGTCATCATGGCAGACGTCAGGAATGGACTGCGCGGTGTGTTGACACTTTCCATTGGGCCCCATGTTAAATTTGACGGCGACGTCAAACTTTTGACGTCTGAGTGTGGGTAAAGGCCTTGACGCGACTGTTGGATCTGTGCACTTATCATCGCGCTGTGTGCCTCCATCATAAGCAGTCAAATTGTACCAAATAGTTCTGAAGAAAAAGCAACAACAGCTGCTTCTCATCCCGTGTCCTGGATATGTGTAAGTACAGACAGGTGAACAACATTTTGGAATGGTGGGTGGGGCCGACTTGTCCCTTTCATCCCAGGTGTCAACCAGCAGAAATGTTCTCAAATAGCTGTTTTGCATTGGCGCGAAACACAATGCTGGAAGATATGTGAAAGTGCCTACACCTGGAAACACTTAAAAAGCGATTGGAATTTCACCCCAAACCCTCATTGTGCGAAGTCCCTAAAGGGCGAAGCACCATGTGGTAGTGCAGAACATGGCAAGGTGGATGAAATGTCCCCTGCCCCCTCCCCACTACCCTCCTCCCCCTTCCCCAACCCCTCATCCTTGACCCACCCACCCCCAGACCCCCATCAAACCCAGACGCCCCCCTTCCCCTAAGACAAGGAGGACAAGGAAAAATCGGCAACATCACCGGCAAGGGACTTCGCACTGCAGTTGCCTTGAGCAATGCCTCTCGTTCCTGCAGCCCTATGGCTGGGCCCCCTGGCCCGCACCCTCACACACTCACACTTGCTGCGAGGACTGCATTGCACTCACGGATGCAGCGCTGATTCGAGATGTGAGGACGTGCGCAGGGCCCCAGGGGACTCCAAACGAACCTATTGAGGCGGCGGCGCGACGGGAAATTGGCCGCATTACACTTGATCAGAGCAGATTCGCTCACAATGGACAGAGGAGTAGGGGAGGGTAGGACAGGGGAAGGAGAAGAGGGTTGGGCGGAGGATGGGAGGGCAGGGCGGAGGAGGGCAGGGAAGAGTGTGAGGGGAGGGTGGCGTGCGGACATAGCAGGGCGGGGGATGATGGGAGGGCAGGGCGGCAGTGGAGGGGGGCAGGGCGGGCGAGGGTGGGGTGGAGAGGAGGGGAGGGCGGAGGAGGGCAGGGTGGGGATGAAGGGAGGGCAGGACAGGGGAAGATGATGAGGGTAGGGCAGGGCGGAGGAGGAGAAGGGTGGGTGGTGTGGGGAGGAGGGAAGGGTAGGACAGGGCGGGGAATGATGGGAGAGTGGGGCGGCTGAGGAGGGGAAGGCAGGACGGAGGAGGGGAGAGGGCAAGCCGGGGAAGCTCCGCTCCAGACTATGCGGGGAGCCTGAAGCGAAGGTGACGTGTAAACATGACCTAACACGCCTGGTTTATGTACGGATACTTGATCAATAGACATTCACGAACTGTGGACGGATATCTGACTCCAGGATGACTGGGCCTCTACAGGCAGAAGGTGTGTTGGGGAGGGAGGGCAATGTGACGTGTTTGCATTCCTTCATTCCCTTGTTTGGTATAAATTCTCTGCCCATGCAATCAGTTCCGACTCACTCATGATTGTAGGGTCAGCACCATCAGCAACATGACCAACGACACACAGCAAGTGGGGGCTTGTAACCATTACCATGAGGGAACAGGCTCCCAACAGACATCACTATTCACAGTCCACCACCCAGGTGACATCTCAACACGGCCCCAGCTCCCGGACTCTGAACACCCGTGATCAGTGCAGGAAGAGAGAACACAACAGACGGTCCTTACAACACAGGACCTGCGGTGTGAACAGATTGGACATTCCATACAATTGTTTCAGACAATGATGAATCAAACAGAGACGCGTGTGAACAATGGCTGTTGTTGTTTTTCTCGTGATTTTCTCATGGCAAAAACAATGGATTTCGTGGTGCCACTGTCAAAATGCAGAACTCATCCTTGATTCAGACTTTATCACCCACGATCGGGTTATTTCTCGGTTGATGTACTTGCCCCTTTCTTCCACCAATTCGCAGATCCACGCTTTGGTCCACAGAGCAATGGCGAAAAGGTCCCTCTTCTTTGACCACACTTGAGAATTATCACTTCATTTCGGGCTCACGAATTTACAACTCTCTTCACCGTCACGAGCTTGACAGTGACTGTGCCATCGCAAACACACAGCGTTCGCTCAAAGGGAAAGAAGTGAACAAGGCTTCATCCTGGCATTTTGTGTCGTGCCACCCTGACAAGCCAAGCTGCCTCACAGGCACTTGGCGTGCTTTGACAAGTGAACCCATAAATACTTATCAATGAACGGGTGCATGTTCTGGTGATCAGGTTGGTTTGTCTGCGTCACGATTTGACAGAAGTACCCGTCAATTTCCAGAGTAAGTTATTGGAGGAGCTCCAAAGCCAGTGGCTGCATTTCAAAAATAGACCACATCGTGTTGACAACAACCTTTATTCTTGTGTGACAAAGGTGGCAGACTCCACAGGTGTGACAACATTCTGAATTTTGGGTTTCTTTGGGATTCGTGTCTATTTTTTTCCTTGCAAGACGCTCACTGCGCTCTTGTGTGCGCGCGTGTGTGTGTATGTGTGTGTGTGCGTGTGTCCGTGTGTGTGCGCATGTGTGTGTGCGTGTGTGTGTGCGTGTGTCCGTGTGCGCGTGTGTGTGCCTGTGTGTATGCATGTGTGCCTGTGTGTGCATGTGTGTGTGTGCGCGTGTGTGTGCGTGTGTGCGTGTGTCCGTGTGTATGCGTGTGTGTGCGTGTGCGTGTCTGTGCATGCGTGTGTGTGTACTTTTTCCACTCAGATTTCCTGCAAAGCCTCAAAATTTTACCGTTATGCCTTGTACAAATGTTGTTTCCGTTTCAAATTCACAAACACAAACGACTCCTCGGCACAAACATGTCCAAACTACATCTGCAGGAAAACAATGCAAATTGAACACCTTTCTTTTCACACGTGACAAAAGGCAATTTTGCCTCCAAATTTGGAAAAAGAATTGTCAAAATCAAACTTGATGCACACAATGAACATTTTTGAATACAGTTCACAATATTATTTTATGGACAGTGACGAAACACACAAAATATACAATTTCTTACCGAAGCACACCAACCAACATCAATTCGTTTGTATATTGACCTCCAACAATGGAATGAGAAGAATAAAATACAATTTCCGTTTTGCGCACGAACGAGTCAATGACCTGTCAAGTCAATCACTACAGCAGCGCTTTGACGATACATCTAAGAACAGCTTCACTTCGCTGTTGCTTCGTCTTGTTTCACCTCGACATTTTCAACAGGGCTGGCTTCTGTTTTCTGCTTTTGTTTGTTGTTTGACTCAACCTCCACCTCCAGCACAAATGAAGTGTTCACCTTTGATCCTTCTTCAGACCCACCTTCTGCTTTGGAACCCTTTGTGTTGGAACCAGGCTCCCTTTCACCTTGTACTTTCTGATCTGAGTCTTCTTCGGATCCTTCATCCTTCACTCCCTCTGCATTGGAATCTGCATCTTCAACCTGCTCATTGGAATCTTTGTGTCTGATGCCAGATGTTGCCCACACAACCGCCCAAACTGAGGGCCAGAATTTTGGATGCTTACTCCTTTCAATGAACACCTGCTTTGCTCTTTTGTTCAATTTGAAGATTGTTTCAAAGCACAGAATGAAGGCAAGCAAGAAAAGAACAAACATGGTCTCAATCAATGCCAAGTTCATCATGATGTCAACTTGGGCCCCCTGAGGGTCAATTCCAAAGTGAAGAAAGAAAGCTTTGATCAGGTTAATGCCTGCTGTGCCAATCAATAGACTGAGAGACAATGTCTCTGCTTTGTTAGAGACAGGGTGCTGGAATGGATACATTCTGCTGTGATGAACAAGAAACAAGACACACAAGGCTAAACACACAGAAAGTTGGATCATAGAGTTGGGGATCAGAGCTGTCAAGCTGAGCAGAAGCCTTCTGATCATGAGGACACACTCCCAGTACTGAGTGCCTCCCTCAGAGTGCCTGAACCCGCCTTTCAATCCGTCATAGACGACCTGTCCATCCTCGCCGTCTTTGTTGTCATCCAGGGCAGGCTCACTGGCAGCATCAACATCATTTGCAATGACATTTTCTCTTTTTGCTTTGCAGCTTAGTATGACCCAGTACACTATAGAGACCAAAGGGAAAATGATCCCAATGTAGAATGATTTCCGGGAAATTTTCCTTTTTTCCAATAGCTTCATGCCCAAATATAGCATCAGTGGGTAAGGGATAATGAACAGAAGGCCAATCAACATCATCCCACTTTGCCAGAAACTGAAGCAGTCAACTGAGCCATCGTACAACCACACACTTCTCTCAGATGCAGCTTCGAACAAGGCTGGACTTTCAGAAATGGACACACAAGCCAGAGAATAAAACACAATGGAGGAAAATCCAGCGTAAGTGTACTTCATAATTTCAACCAGACCAAGAACCTGCTTTGTCCTGAACTCAAGCAGTCTCCCTTGTTTTTGTTTGCCAACGACCCATTCAATGAGATAAACTCCAAAAAAGAACAAACCCCAACTGCAGTAGATGCCCAGGAAAAAGAACAATTTGAAAATGTTCCTCTCTGTGATGGTCAGATCCTCTCTGGCACAAACTTCCTCTGAGAAATAGGAAATCTCCACATTCAACCCAAGTCCTATGTAGGCCTCAATCTGACTGAAAATCTTGTTGATGGTACTCACATCCTGTGAAATGGAAAGTCTCATCATAGCCGTAGCCTGTACGAAATAGATCATGATTCCAAAGTAGCCTTTGTCAATGTAGTAGACCTCGTCATCTTGCACTGAAGCAGACCGTCTGCAGAGTTTCTGTACCATGAAAGCTGGAATTCCAAACACATCATTTTTGAAGGTATACCACAGCATATAGATGACAGCTGCTAACACAGTGAGGATCCACAACCAATGGTCATTGCATTTTTCGTTTGGGATGCAGTTGTTGGAGAGCATGGAGAGGGAGTACCCTTCCTCACATGTACCACACAGTGTACCAGCTCTGTTTCCCGAGCATTGGTCATACCCTGAACATGGAGCTTCTTGACAACAGTACTCAGGGGGACACTGTTGGAATGCTGTACCATCTGCTGTTTTGAAACCCCAAAAGTTGGGCTTTGAGGTGATTTCATCTCCAGGACAGAATGCCCCAGGTGGGCACTCAATACATTGCAGCTGGCCCAAAAGAACATGGGAATTTTGCACTGACACTTCATAAGCTTGGTTTGTGGAGTAGGTCAGATTGAAGTTTCCTTCTGATGGGACATAGAAGGCTGCAGGACAAGTTGTACAGGCTATGATGGCATTTTTCAGAAAGGTTTCTCCATTTGCTCGAGGAAGTCCAAATTCAGCTGATGGTTCTGATATGGACCAGGGTGGACATTGGACACTCAGGTCTAAGTGCCATATTTGGGCTCTGGGCGACTGCATGGTCATTTCAGCAAGGGAGGGCACTGTTCCCTTTAGCCCAACCAGGAATGCTGATTTTTCAATTGAAATGTCCGATCTTGCCAAAACAAAGATTCCGTTGGAAACATCTTGGCTTTGCTCAGTGACATGGAACTTGCAGTTCACAATGGTTGTGTCAATACACTTGTCTGAGAAGAACAATGCACCGCCTCCATCTGGTGCTCTGTTGTTGCCAAAAGTGTTGTTCTGAACCTGGACATAAACTCTGTGACACTGGTTTTCATTGGGTGAGAAAAAGCTTTGAATGCTGAGTGCACCACCATGTGCAAGGAGGAAGTCCTTGGCTCTCTGTGCTTTGTTCAACTCAAAGGTTGAATTTTCCACTTGAATGAAATTGGTGGAAGGCCAATTCATCTGTGGTGCAAAGAACTGAATCTCAACTGCTCCACCTGAACCCAACTTGCTGTTGTTTTGAAAAGTGGAATTTGTGATTTGAGCCTGTATCCAATGAGATCCAAAATCTGGCATTTGTTTGACCAATCTTACTCCTCCAAGATTGTTTGCTACCACTGAGTTGGCAAAGTCAATTTTCAGCTTCTCTGAGCTGATGTCCAGAACTGACCCAACCCTGTCATCAGATGTCCAACCAATGAGCTGAACATTGTCAAAAGTGGAGGAGCAAAATTTCCCTCCATCCAGTGTGATCTGACTGTTGATGCTTGTGGAATCCTGCAACTCAAACCACAAATGGGAAGCAACAATCTGGGTCTCAACATTGGTGTATGATGTGTTGCTGGACTGGAACCACACATGTGAGGCCAGTATGCTGATCCTGTTCTTGACTGTCCCAGTGCTGATCAGGACTGAATCACTGATGGAGATGAAAACTACCAGTGCATTATCAAATGTAATATCTGTGATCTCAAACCTGGTTCTCTCAAACCTGAGCATTGTCTCATGAGGGTCCAAATTTGTGATACTTGAGTCCAAGAACCCAACATCCACAAAGGTCATGCTGACATTTTCAAACTGCGCCAAACATCGCGTGATGGTCACGTTGTGCAGTTGGATCACAAGGTTTCTGTGAAAGGACTCGGACGCAAAACGAACATAGCCGAAATAAGCCGAGGACAGAACACAAGGCTGTGAACATGCGATCGTGATACTTCTCTCAACAGACGGGATTCGAGATGGCAGGTGCGTTTTCAGCTGGTCAAAGAAGACAATCTCATCTTCGATGTATATGGTGTTGATCCAGAGAACTTTCTTCAGGATGATGGTGTTGAGGATGTAGTCCACTTTCTTGCATTTGGTTTTCTCAGGTTGGGTCAGGCACTCAGGCTCATCACTCCCGTCACGTGACAGATACACGTGACTCCGCCTGGTGGTGTCTGAGAACACTCCATCTGAAATACAAGTCTGCAAGCTCAATATCCAAGAAGAATAAGCACATGTTTGGAAGTACAAAGCTGGAGGCCAGGCCCACACCAAAACAAACTTCACAAACTTCAGTGTTTTAAAGTTGACCCTGCATACCACACCTGAGCAATATGCTTCGTCCTCAGCTCCAGCACAATCTGTGATGTTGTCACACAGCTTCGTGTTCAGGATACAGATTTCACTCAGGTGACACCAAAACTCATCGTCAGAACAGTTGGGGATGTCTTCAACATTGGTGTCACACATTGTTTTGTTGACGTTCTCACAGTGTACAAATCCATCACAAATCCAGCGGATGGGGAAACATAAAGTTGTGTTCCCTTCTGCTGGACATGCCACCATCTTGGACTTGGTGCAAGGGCAGTTCCTTTCGTCTGTGCCGTCAGTGCAATCAGAGCCAAGATTTGCGCAGTCTGTGTCCGTCTATAAATGAAATGTGTCAGTCTGTGTCCGTCTATGAATGAAATGTGTCAATAACACTGGTGAACACTAAAACAAATGTTCCTTCAGCAACAAAAGAATTGGGAATTGTTCCTTGAACTTTGTTTCCAATTTTGCCTCACTTCATTCAGTTCACCGCACAGTGGGACAGACTTGTGGCTGTCTGCCTCAAACAAAATGTTGGTTTCCTGCATGAAAACTTTAGGCCAGGCCATACAAACATGACACAAACTACAATTGTGTGTCAAATTCATGCAAAACAATCAACCATGACTCATTGAAAATTTCCCACCTGCACACATGAATCAGCACATTGCGTGGTTCCTTCTGGGCACCCGCTTTTTTCACAATTCGATTCATCTGATCCATCAAAATTGCAGTCCCGATTGCCATCACAAAGCTGGTCCCAGTCCAAGCATCTGTGTCTGTTCCTCACATCATCACAGTTCAATTTTCCTCTGGGGCAGGGAAAGTTGTTGTCGTCACAATCTGCAGAAGACAGAAGAGGAACAGGACACAACGTAAAACTGTAATGGCCGAAAAAAATCAAGGAATACCTCAACTGTAAATTTAAAGTTAGATTTGGTGTCCCCTGAAACCCCATCTGTGCATTTATACATTGTCCCACATAAGAAAGCCACAAGGTTGGTGAGACGCTTCATGGCTGCAGCAGTGCCACGAACAATCAATCACACATCACAAGACAAATAGCCAATGATAGTCTCAACTCACATTTTTCATCAGATCCATCTGGACAGTTTTCTGCATTTTGTTCATCACACACCAAAACTGTTGGGATGCAGCTGCCATCATCACATTTCCAGAGATGATCATCACAGTCCCTCCACTCTGTACAATTCTGCTCGTCGGATGCATCGTTGCAATGGTTGATTCCATCACACTCATGCAAGGCTGCGAAACATCTACTGTTGTCGGCGCATTTCCAGTAGCCCTGAGGGCAGTCGTTGTTCACGCAGTCTTCATCGGATCCATCAGCGCAGTGGACCACCCCATCACACACATTGAGAAGATCAATGCACTTTATCCCATCTGCACAAACCCAGGTATTTGTCGCGCAGTCTATGCTCTCGCAGTTTTCCTCATCTGAGCGGTCACTGCAATCATTCACTCCATTGCACAGCTGGGTGTCGTAGACACAGCGAGTTTTGTCTGCACATTTCCAGCGACCCTCTGGGCATTCATTGAGCTCACAGTCCTCATCTGATCTGTCACTGCATTCAAAGCCTCCAGAACACACCAGCTCATCTGGTATGCAATTCTTCTTATCTGCGCACTTCCAGGTACCTTCTGGGCAATCAAAGTAGACACAATCTAGCTCATCTGATCCATCCTGACAACCCATCAACCCATCACAAACCCATGAAGCCTTGATGCATTGATTGTTCTCTGCACATTTCCAGGCACCTTCAGGGCAGTATGATGGGCAATCCTCATCCGACCCATCCACACAGTCATGACTTCCATCACACCGGAAATGGTCGCTGATGCACTTGCTGTTGTCTGCACATTTCCACTTTCCCTCGGGACATTTCTCACAAACTTCATCAGAATCATCATTACAGTCACTGTCTCCATCACACACCCAACCATCAGGTATGCACGTACTGTTATCTCCACATTTCCACTTGCCTGGAGGACATTGAATGTTTTCACAATCTTCATCGGACCCATCTTGGCAGTTGTTGTTGCCATTGCACACATACCACTCATTGATACATTTGCTGTGATCAGCACATTTCCATTTCTCTTCAGGACATGTGTAGTTCTCACAAACCTCATCAGATCCATCATCACAATCATTGTCTCCATCACACACAGCGCTTTGGTAAATACAAAGGCTGTTGTCCGCACACTTCCAATGGGCCTCGGGACATTCAATGTTTTCACAATCTTCATCTGACAGATCCTCACAATCATGTCTTCCATCACACACCTTGTAATTGTAGATGCACTGTTTGTCGTCTGCACATTTCCAGCTATCTTTGCACGTCATGTTCATACATTTCTCATCTGAGCCATCATTGCAACCAGGGAAACCATCACAAACATCACTATCAGTACACTGGCTGTTGTCTGCACATTTCCAGTGTCCAGGGGGACAGTCAATATTCTCACAATCTTCATCTGAACCATCCTCACAGTCAATGCCACCATCACACACCCACCTATCATAGATGCACTTGCTGTTATCTGCACATTTCCACTTGCGATTGGGACATTCATTCTTCTCACAGTCCTCATCTGATCCATCTGGACAATCTCTTCTCTTGTTGCACAACCGTTCACGGGAGATACATCGACTATTGTCAGCGCATTTCCAGCCGTTTTGGGGACAGACTATGTTTTCACAGTCCTCATCGGATTTGTCCAGGCAATCATTTTCTCCATCACACACCCACCTATAATCAATACACCTGGTGTTGTCAGCGCATTTCCAGTCGCGGCCAGGACAGTCAATGTTTTCGCACTCCTCGTCAGACCCATCCGAGCAGTCAGGGCGCCCATCGCACAACCATCCCTCGTAGATACACGTGGTGTTATCAACACATCTCCAGTAGCTCTCAGGGCACTCAAGATTCCCATTCCGTGACGTCACCAGCGTGGACAACCCTGAAGGAAAGCATGTTGACAGTGTACATTCATTCAGTGGTTGAGGTGTTCTTTTCACTTTGTCAGGGCATCACAGAGCAGGTCTGAACCCTGGAACTAAAGTTTCCAGGTCGCAGGTGCCGTCTCCGGATCCTCTTCACAAAACGTTTCATTGGAAAAAAATAGTTCCAAGGAACTCGCGTGATTTGCACCTCAACTGACCCCATTTTGCCCAAAGGTCAAAAGTCCCAGGTAAGAGCAAAATTGGAACAATGCCAGATCACAAAAAAAAGATATTTTGATTCATTTCCTTCCTGGTGCCTTGTCCTTAACTAAGAACAAATCTACAAACCAAATATGAACACAATTGGCCCTACTGTACACATACTTTTGTAAGACAATGCCTATAGTGTTCGCGCTCGACCAGTACCCGGCGGCGTCAATCACCAACTCTTTTCATCAATAAAATCAGGCAAGGACGATTGAAAAATGATTCCCCACTCCTCAGTGTTTTTCTTCATGCATGGCTGGCGACCACAGACTTGGTGAACAGATCGACCCAGAGTTGACGAAGTTACTCTCACAACTGATCAAATACCCTTCTGAAGACCTCACCAGCTCCAGCTTCATCTTACCCACCTGTGCGGGTGAACTTACCGACCCAGACCAGGACGAAGACGACGACCATGACCCGACTGGCCATGATGCCGCTTCTCTGAGACACCTGACCGTCGGTCCAAACTCTGGCGGTTTGTGAGGTCAGGGTAGATCTGCAGCTGATTCTTTTCTTGCCTGAATGTGAAAGTAAGACATTTTGGTTGCCTTGCACCAACTCAACTTTCAGCCTGGCTGTAATGTGGCGGAACTGTCAATGAAATGACAGTCCAGCAAGAGGGTACTGTCAAGTGTGTTGGTAGCCACAGGTGTGCAGCCTGGCTGTAATGTGGCGGAACTGTCAATGAAATGACAATCCAGCAAGAGGGTACTGTCAAGTGTGTTGGTAGCCACAGGTGTGCAGCCTGGCTGTAATGTTGCCGAAAGAAAGACAACAAAACACGTGAACGCAAATCCGTCAATCCGAGGTTCAGCAAATACGTCCGCTCCTTTTCTCACGTGCCCCAATTGCCAGATCAGTGACACAGATACCATTTGGTCACTTGCCATTGGTTCTCAACTGTTCTGTGATACAAATTTGGTCATCTGTGCCACCGATCTGTCAATCGGGACGCCGCAGGTGAAAAAATAGCTCCAGGGAGCTCGCGGTGATTTGAGGAAATTTCAGTTGCTCTGATTTGGCTTGCTCTGATTTGGCTTGCTCT
>JAAUXT010048248.1_pt1:0-12500 | contig 13764 bp, 14 predicted proteins | sample 7278171 | NCBI WGS metagenome assembly JAAUXT01 (sample SAMN14350112, study PRJNA611818) | marine sediment metagenome | isolation source: surface marine sediment (1.8m) | place: French Polynesia: Moorea | collected 2018-08 | reverse complement strand
CACTAATGGGGATCCGCGTTCGTAACGAAATTCTCTGCACGCAGCTCATGGGTGTGAGGACGCGCGGGCTTAACTTGAGACCCAGTTGCGATTCGGAGGCTGCATACACTTATGCAAATCTGCATGTGAACATGTGAACATGTGTTGTTCCGAGCCAGATTTATGCCCCTGCACCGAACACACTGGGATGGTCTGACAACTGGGTAGCACTGAAAAATACGACCACAGCAGGAGAAGAACAACGGCCAAAAGTCCTGTCCATAGTCAGACGAAACTTCGTCTCAGACTAAACGGGATTTGGTCACTGTGCCACGGTGCATCCAGTGAAAACAGCTGAAAATCGTTTCAGCCATTCAAACCTCAAATTTTTGCAACAATCGTGTGTACATGAGGATGTACTCGAAGAACTGGACTGAAGCATACAAAGCTTCTGTGGTTGTTTGGATTTGAAGACAAGATGAAACTCGGTGCAGCCCCAGCAGGGTCTACTTCAAATTAAGCCAACAAGAACTGGCCATTATCTCCAGTTAGTGTGAAGCGTTATTTCAACCACTCTGTCCCTGAGTGCTTGACCGGTGCATTGTGAAAACACTTTTCAGTTATTTGAAAAAGAACCTGCTGGAAAAAGATTTGACCAGTGATGTGTTCAACTCCAGGCAGCTAGCCTGTCGATCAAAATTTGCTGGTACTGTTCTTAAAATGTACAATAATAGATCACGTTGGAGTGCGTGTAGAGATGTCAATCGGAGGAAAATATGACACAGCTGCGAGACTTGCCAAGCGCTTCTTCTTCCTTCGCATTGGATCATGGTTCATGCCGTTTGGAAGAGTTCCCGACGACTTGGGAGTCCCTGATTGGGTGACGGTACAAAGCCAGCCACACACACACACACACACACACACACACACACACACAAAGCTTGCACTGTGTGAGAGGCTGGTATATATTTGTAAACATGGTCAAGACCCCGGAACAGGTTCTCTGACAAAAGGGTGAATTTGATCAGCTTTTTGTGCGCTGACGTCTTTTCCAGAGTTTGCATCTGAAGCACAGGAGAAACGGAGAAACCTGAAATTGTCTGAATCTCCGCTTCAGCTGCGTTGCCAATTTTCTCTCTGGGTTTTAAATTGTGTGACTCCCTTGACGAAAAATTCATGAGCTCATTTGCTTCAACAACAAACAGGTGGAAAAGGATTTCCACCAGGAAACTTGCTTTCAAAGGAGAGATTTGCGTTGAAAAGTTTGGAGAGGAACAAAGACAAAGACGCTCACCCAGTTCTCAAAGAAACGGGAATGTCAACAGGAAACGGAAGAAAATTGCCCGAAATTTTTGAAGTGAACGTAACACACACAAAAAAGAGACAAAATATCCCAGATTACCATTTTCAGATATTTGCCAAATGTTGCCCTTGTGCTGCAACAAAGCCACCCTCGTCCACGATACTGTATGTCCAGACTGCTTGCTTCAATATTGGGTGGAACAACAACGTTCACAGGGAACCACACCGCGCAGCGACAAAGGACACGAGTCCTCCTCTCCTGGTGCAGCGTCCGGAACATGAGGCTCTGAACGTCGATGGCCCCGATAATCCAATATCAGATCCCCAAGTTAGATTTGCGACCCACAAGACGCCGAGTGTGTGAGTAGTCACACAGGAGACCTCGCAGGCAATAAGCTGGTTATCCTCGAGAAATGTTACATGGGGGAAAGAGAGGCAGTTCCAATGTGGGAACGGAGACTCCCACAAAATCAGTTGAATCGGCAAATTGTGCTGAAGGTGAGGACTCAGAATTCTCACAAAACAATGCGAAAGTGAAGTTGCCGCAGGTCTGAGCCTGAAGGAGCACCAGGACACTGTCACTTTTCACAGAGTAGCGGGTATTTGTAGTGGGAGCGGTAATCTGCACAGACCATTTGTATGCGTTTATTTGTGCAGCAGTGTTGTTATTTGCCCGAAGTGTTTGCCTGTCTAATTGAATTCGCTCGGTGCCAGAGAAAGAATGGCTCTTCACAGTCAGTAACCGCCGCTTCCCCTGTAGCTGCGAGGCTGGATTGAAACCCACTCCAATCGGGAAGCTTCACCCTAGTTGAAAACATACGTCAGGTTCCCAGTCTGGTTCTGCTCAGTTCTGTTGGGCCCATGCAGTTCATTTTGCTCGTGCAGAACAGGGCTCTTCCTTGCCGGGTCATTTTCACATTCTACTGACGAAAACTTTCACCTGAACGAGCCACGGGTATCTGGACGTTCATCCCAACGGCCACACCCTGCAAACGTCTATCGCTGCTCACAAGGACGCCAAACCCGACCGCCAAAGCTCGTTACATGTACTCCAGGCCGTACCAAAGACGTTTCCCCACAGATTTCCTGGATGTTTCGCTGTACTCATCCCTTGTTTTCAGAGCAATGCTGATCTTTAGAGCAACATTTCTCTTCCTTTGAACAAACTCGCACCAGATCCGGATTTTGGCACACAGTTGACACCACTTGGCACGCAGCACACGCACCGCAGGGCGCGCCCTGCAGCGGGAGAACCTCAGGGAGCACCATGTCCAGATGTGACTCTTCGCGTGTCCTCCAGAATAGCACCTCCGTGAGAAGATCGTTTCGAGTGTCCGTCAGGCAGTGTTTGGGAATGCTTGAGTACAACAACAATGAGGTGCAATGGCTGTTACAACCTGGCAAACAATCGGAATAATGACGTGGGTTGTTCGAGTGACCCTCGACCCCGACCCTCGACACCTGAAGCTCTGCTCTCACTCGCCAATAGCTTTCCTAGTTCTGGGAATCCTATTCTTCTGCGAAACAAAACACTCCTCACCCTGCACCGTGTATCGATTCATTGCAAATAGACCCAAGTCTTTCTGAACAATGGATTGCGAAATGACGGTGAGATTCGATTAAACCTTGCTTCTGCACGATCGCTTCGACGGGCCGTGTGTTGCGGTCATATTGTTCTGTCTGTGCTGACTTCAGCGTTGCGCATCCGTTCAGAGTTGAACTGAGGATGAGGACTTCACTGTGAAGCTGCAGCGCGGTCGGAGGACGCCCGGCCCGCACGCTTCAGTCCCCGCGATGCAGCGCGCGATGTTCTCGGATTCACGTTCAGCTTGACACTCTGGATGCGGCAAAATGCTTTTCCTCTGTTTTCGTTCAGATCCTTCTCTCAAAGAAATTGTGAAAAGAAAAGTGAGGTCAATGATTGAGTCTTTTTTCGAAGGTCTTCATCCAGTGTGCCACGAATGAGCAGGTGAAATGTGACCTGAACGTCTGTGCTGGTGTGATCTCAAAGCAACTGATGTGTTTGGAACGGATTTTTGTTCAACTTTTCGCTGAGATTCAGTGTTTCTTCAAACTTGTGGTCAGGTAGGTGAACCTTTTCGTGTCCAGTTTGATTCACACTGATATTATCAGTCGTGGCGAAAGACGGGACTGTTGGAAAGCGGATCCAGAACGCGAGTCTTCAGTCCCATGACCTGGTTGGTCCACTCCAACTCCCCCCCCCCATTTTTCAGCGCAGGTGTCTGAAATTTCCACGCGAAACAAATACTTTTGGTGAAGTTAAAAGCTGGGCCCTGACGCCAGCTAAGTTCGAGGTCGTCCGCTCCCACTCTCTGACCCGCTCCTTGGTCTGCCAGAGCCTGAACCTCGTTTGGAAGAAAGGCGTAAATCTGAGATTCCTCTGGGTTCATGTCCACAGTATTCGAGCCACTGGATGGACTGGAATCAAACAGCGCTCTGTTTGCCAAGATGCCTGTCACGATCTCCACATCAGGCTCCACAGTAAATCATCAGTTGGGTTCATCTTTCTCGGCAGCATGAGTCGCACTCGCTGGCTGTGTGAGTCCAGTGCGGATGGCGTTCCTTCCCATTTTACCTCTGCTGGCGACGACAACGGTACTCGTTTGAGAAAGAAATCCTGGCAGGAATAAGCACCTGTGTGAACACGAGTGTCGTGTGAGAGATGAACAAAACTCGAGATATTTTTATCCTCACCTGCACCACAACAAGAGGACGACCTTTTGTACGATGTTCCCTGATCGCGCTCATCCGTGCAAATCGAAGAAAGACTGCATGCAACAAAACATGCGATGACCAAACACACAAAAGAATGGAACGTGAGTGTCTCTGGAAAGACTTTTCATGACATGCAAAAATATGGAAAAATGCCAGAAAGCTAATTTGATGAAATCAATCCAACTTTCTCTTTCATCTTGAAAATGAGTTTCAAAAATAACTCAGAGTTGTGTCAAACCTCCATAAAATTTGAAAAGTTCTCTCTGCTGTTCCCTTGAGATCTGAATCTGAGGCTTTGAGCAGGTTCTCCCAAGATGACTGATCTCGATAACAATTCTTGTGTTTTTCCGTTTCATGATGTCAGCCACGTTCATCGCAAAACCAGTGTTCTCGAGGAGGCTGGTGTGGACAAGGAAAATGTACAGATGGGAAAATGCACAGAGCGAAAACAATGCTCAAACGTAATTCGTGCTCTTGATCCAGAAGACAGAGTTCTGTGCCACGCACGATGAGTGAGGCTGAGCTACGTATAGCTCACCAACTGGTACTCACCAGAGGAAAAGCCAAGTCGGGTCACAGTGCAAGCCAAACTGTCAGGCGGCGTGTCCCACCCGTCGTTCTGAGTCTGCTGCTCATGTTCGTCGCAGTCAGTTCGCTCCACCTGTTCTCCGGTGGATCTGGGTGAAACGCCTCTGGAGTGACAGGGGCAATGGTTTGAGCATGGCGCAAACAGAGGAGAGGAGGTGTGTATTGGGACATTAGCAGCTCGAATCACTCCCGGTTGACACATTGACACGACAGCAACCGGATAAAGTGGCGCTTGCCAGATCATCACTCACTCCGGTGTGTGATTACTCAGTGAGGATCCATACTCTTCGGAGATAGGGAATCTGGGAAGTGCCGCTTTCTGCTGAGCTGGGGCGCACTTCTTTGCCAGTTCGTTTGAATTTCCGAACGATTCTTTCGGACAGTCACCGCGTTGACGAGACTCCAAAGGCCCCTTGACTCCTTTCGTACCACTGCGATTCAGTCTCTCCTTGGCACTTATACAGCAGAAATAACAGCAAATATCGGGACCACAACACCCTCCATGTACAAGCCCATGCGTTCACGCAACGGATTGGATTCGGACCCTTGCCTTTCTCGAGAGTCTTTTTCTTGTTCTATTTTGGGAGGACCTGGGAATAAACTTGTTCACGACAGGAAGCCTGTGTTAGTCAAGACAGAGTTGAGGCCCAACCTTCAGTCATCACTCAGAACCTCAGGGCGAAAAGTTCTTTTCAGACAAAAGCCAGGCGTGCTGTTGGTGTTGTTTTTTTTTTTTTTTGGAACGCTCCGAGCAACACAAAACCGCTTCAAGTGCCACGACAAAGTTAATGAGGCCAAATCACTTGAGATGCGGTGGAGTGGAGAGACTCCGACAGCACGCGCTTCTGTGCGATTGCGTATACACGGCTCCACGGCGGGGCCTCAGCAGATAGTGTGTGTGAACTCAAGGTGTTGTGGACTGGCGGGGGGAGGCCTCTGCATCACCGCGATTGTCTTTGTGAAAGGTTCAGATTGCTACATTGCTACAAAAAACAGGAATCCAGTCAAACTTGCCAAGCTGTCCAACACCAGGGTAAGCTGCCAAACGGGGCCCACGTAGGAAGATTGAGATGTTTGTGTGTCGCGCCAGCTGGTGATGCTGCCAGCCTCATGACGTCTGTCCAGTGTAAATTCAGCTTCTTAGCGGCGCCCGCAATATTTCTCCTGTCACTTGTGAACTGACTGGACCGTGATGTGAAATGGAGTGGAAAAATCGAAGGTGATTGTCCGGGCAGCCTCAGCGTCGACCGAGGGAATATATTCTTGGGTTCGTGTCCGTCTTTCTGGAAACCAATCCACAGGGATGCCCACGAACTGGAGATGATACAAACAGGAGTTCTGTCATGCATGTTGTTGCACAGGAAGAACGGTGTGGATCTTGAGCTGGGGTTCGATCTCGCGATGGACTTGATGACAAGGGATGGTGACAACCGTGGACGCTGAGGGAGAAAGGGACTTCCTTTGGGGAAAACGCCGTGTCCCTGCCAGAGAGCCCTCAAAAGAGAGATTCCTGAGTCTTTTCTTCTGATCAAACAAGAGACGGATTTTACTTGAACTCAACGCTGGTTTGTGAATTCGAGGTCCAGGAAGCTGTTGTTAGAATGAGAAATTTCACCCGATTTCTCTTCATTACTTCTGACACTGAACATTGGAAAAGTCAAAGAACCTGAAAGCGGAATTACGTTGACGTTCTGACATGATTGACGTGAAATGAAAGCCTGCGATCATGAATGACAGGCAAATGTTCTGGTGTGAGACATGTCTTTTTCGTTGAGGCTTGAGTGAAAGGTTCGTACCCTCACACACTTGAAAGTGATGAACAATTGTCGTAAAATATCACCCGCAGAGTAAACTGACACTCGCCCCGCTCGGGCCACCACCCGATCCTGGCCACACAGAACTGCCAGTAATGGCGCGTGCATTGATTTCTTGCGCAAACGCCCCGCGGGGGTGGGACGGGAATCCTATTGGTTTCTCCACGAAGTGTGTTTAATTTGTGTCATTCCTGTTCTTCTGATTCTTCCACAAACGTCAGAAGAATTTTTTAGCTTTTGAAGATTTAGCACTGTGATGTCTTGAGATCCAGATCAGTGGCCCTATTACGTACTCGTATGTGACCAAATTTCAAGACAAACCTCGTTTGGCTGCTCAAATTTGGCTGTTCCCTTGACAGTTGGTTTTGTCTGCCACCAATTGGCGCACAACGGCGGAGCCCGGACGGATCTGACTCAACCTCCCCGATGAGATGGATACAAACGATCAAGCGACGTGCGAGCGAATTCCCAGCGAGTGGCCCCGTCAGAAGGCTAATTGGAGAACCCCTTTGATTCCGACTTTTGAACATGCAGAGCGACCACACTTCTGGTCACAGGAGCAGCACAACTTCATGGTTGCCACACATCACTCTGTGGCCATGACACACGCGCGTGCACACACACGCACACACACACACACACACACACACACACACACACACACACACACACGCGCGCGCGCGCACCAATGCTCAATAAAACTGTCTTTCGTTTTGCTGAAATCATGAATCCGGGCTGTCAACCAGAACCTTTTTTGTTTCGTTATCCAAAAAAGGCCAAGTCCACACAGGAGTTCCCGTCCCCAACCCTTTTGACTTCGAACAAAAATGGAAAACTTTTGTTGCAAGTGTTGTGTGAGAACGAAGCTTCCCAGCTTGTCAAACCAAGAAGGCGTGGTTCAAGCTCCATATCTGTGAAGGCGATGGAAGTCGCGACGTTTGACGTGCGCAACACGCCACTCGCCCACAACAATTAGATCTCGTACCTCGCGCCGGCGGTTCAGGACTGCACGAGTCTCGATATTTATTGGGTGACTGATATCTCCAGAGTGTCACAAAATCCCAACACAAAAGGAGAATTGTCAGGCTGTAAAGCAAAAGCTTTCAAGTGACATTTTGATATGTGTACATAGCAGCCAAAATGAGACAGAGTAAATTTACTGAACAACAGCCTTGTGGGAAATAAACACTCATCATGTCAGCCAATCACAATTGAGCCGGCGGCTACAGAACGGGCGATAATACAATCATCAGGCCGCGTGACCTCTCAGGCAGAAAACATGATTGCACTGCAGAGGGATTTTTTACTTGTCAAGAGTGATTCCATTTTCCTCCAGAAAAAGAGACGAAGACCTGACCTGTTTTTCTGCTGCTTGTCAACTTGAGTACTGGTTTCTGAATCAACCTGAAAGACGCACGAGCGTCTGGTGGTAATGAACTGAAAAAGTTGACAATTTCATTGTTCAGTCTCTCAGATTGTCCTGAGGATCAATTTGTGTCAAGCCAACCCACCTTTGCGAAGTTTCCAAAAAACCTTGTTCTGCACAAGTTATTTCGTCTGCGTACGTGTGTCAGTGCGCACACTCTGTCTTTTGTGTGACCCTGTCCTGGTGCATGGTCAACCACAGGGTGGTTGATCACACCTATTCATGAAGCAGTCACCAAGAGATCAAGCACAAATCATGTATGAGCGTGTATGCACCTGAAAAAAGACTGTGGACCACGAGTACAAATGCGTACGCAGGCAGTACTGAGGACAAATCAGCTTCACACAGAGGTGGAACAGGTGTGGTTGGGACTTCATGAACAATTTTGGAGACCGGAGAAGCAACAGTAGCACAACCCTTTTGACCCTGCCTCTCTCTGCGTGAACTGCAGCAAAAACATTTTTGCTCAGCCATGAGTTAGCGCTAAATTCTGATGGTGAAAATGACCCCAACATTCACCTCCCCCCCCCAGATCCCCCTTCACTTTGGAAAACAAACTGAGGCTCCATCACAATTTGCGCGTTTAGCCCGGAGATTCGGACAGCATCGCACTCATTATCCTTCGGATCGGCGAGGTGTTTAATATGCATGAAAGGCTCATCTCCGTCTGAGTGACCGACACACCAGGGGATCCTCCATCTCAGACAGGTTTGGTGGGCCGAGGTCACAAAAGAGGCTCCTGGAACATCTGCTGCACTCCAAGACAATTTCGCAGTCCACAGCAAAGACCAAGATGCAAGGCAATTGCAGCTGCGATATCCATGTGCGCCCCCTGTGTGTCTCATGCTCCCCATGCACCCTCTGTGGTGTGACATGATGCGATGGGAGGTAGGATACGGGATATCTTGGTTGAGGTGCATATTTTCCACAAATTTTTAGTTTCAACCACACAGTGCTCTTTCCCAAAAGAACATCGCACAATCAGATTGTATGACTGAAGAGTCCAATGCGATACCGTGGCCGTATGGCTGGAGTCTGGAGTTTCTGTGCAGAAAACCTCTCATTGGAGCCCTGAAAACAGCTGGAGCCTGGAGGAATCCTGTGAGAACGGTCGGCTGGTTCTGGCCAGCTCACACAGGGAGCTCTGTTGTTGGGTGAGAAGGAGGCCTGGTGATTCCACCACTTAAATCATAAGCGGCGGTTCCAATGAAGACGATGATAACGTATGAGGGGGTGTGAGAGGCCTTGTGTCCGCGGAAGATTCCACCTTCTTGTTTTGATGTGCAACAAACTTTTCTCTTGAGCGTTGCATGAGGAAACGGCCAATTTGTGGACAGTTTGATACCTCTGCGGTTTGGTCCAAGGCTATGTGGGAAAAATTGGCAGCACTTTTCCTGTTTCTGGAAAAATGCCTGCTCGAAGACACGTATGTGTACGAACCAACTGTGTAGTGATGAATCAGTGGTTGATTTCTCCGTGACACCATTCAGCAGGGAGAATCGTTGCAAATAGGCGTTGTACACTGTAAGCGACGGGTCAGTCTTTGAATTGCAAGCCAAGAGAGGAATTTGGATGTCAAAGGACCTGGACTGACACCGAGTCGTGAGGCGGCTGCGTAGAGTCACTGGGAACACGAGGAGTCTTATCATTCACACCACAGTGCGCGTCCCTGGGTGTCAAGTTCACATGTTCTGACAGCCAGACTTCATATTCTCCGGACACACTTGTCCCAATGATGAAGATGTATGAGAACCACAGAGCTCGTTGGATGAACTTCGAAATATTCAAGGCACAGACGGCAACAAGGCACGAAGACATCAGAGAGTTTTAGATACACCCCGTGCGAGCCTCTTTTTGAACGCCCGGTGCGAACAAATGTCCCATTTTACGTGGGACACCAAACTGCCACAAGGCCTTTTCTGTGGCTGTTTCACAAGATGAATACTTGATCATTGTTACAGTTTTGGCTGGAAAAAAGAAATTTACATTCTTCTGCACAATTGTGCTTGATTGGGTTAAGAAGTGAAGGTTCTAATATAGACAGAAGTTTTTGTTTTAAAAGGTCAGTTCCCATGTTTTTGTGCCATGTATCTTGCCACGTAGGATGGGACCGGAGGGAGCCTCCCATGGGTTGCATCTAAAACTCTCTATTCTGAATACAGGCCGGTGAAAGAGTTCAGTCCAGGTGCTCAAACGTTCAGTTGACCACGGCCAATTCGACCACAACTGCTTTGAAATAGAATTAGCTGTGACATTGAATCAACAGGGAGAATCCGTTTTGACAAAATGCTTAAATTGACGACCTGCTTCACTGGGTTGGCTGGGGCCTGGTGTTGCACAATCGGTCGTTTGAGAGACAAAAAGAACCCGGTGAATTCCCGGGGGTCAAACGAGTCTGCTCTCAGTGCTGAGTCAATCAGAAGGGAAGAGGAAATCCCCCGGCTTTCCGCGACCAATCTCCGTCGGAACAATGATCCGCTGAATTACGACACCAGCGACTTCCGAACTCCAGGGCTGCAAGTTTCTCTGTCATCGTGCAGCTCAAAAGATTTGCCCGCGAACACCAGCGTCGTTTGGTTTGCACTTGATCCTGCTCTCTGGTTTTTGCAAATTTTCAACCTAAAAATTTTTCTCCCAAATCCAAACTCTCCCCACGGGCTTACAGGTTTGGATCAGCCTCTGGGCCAAGGCTCCCAGAAGGCAGGACATGTCCCCCACTTCCACTTCTGGAAAATTGTCGGGCAAAATGATTGCCTGGTTGTGCAAACAGGCAGTCAGAAGACCATGGGAATAAAAGGCTCAACTGGATCTCAAAGTGAGTGTGTTGCATTTCATTTCACCTGAGAGGCGAAAAGAGGACAGATCCATCGCTGCAGAAACAATGAGTTTCAGTCACAGACTCGTTCCTCGAAGGTGAGAGACACTTGACACAAGGCTCCTGGCAGTGTCTGCAGTTTGCATTTGGAATCGCTCTCAGCAGCTTCTCAAAGGCTGGCGTCTTCACAGAATCACATCACAACATTCGAGCGCACTGAAGGCTTTGTCGCATGAAATTCCCTCTCAAGTCCTTCAAGGCGTCACCAATGAAAAATCAGTCGGTTTCACCTCGCAGTGAGCTTGTTTTGTCTCTTGAGGAATTTGTTGAACGAAAAACATCTTTACTGGTCTGGACATAGATCTGTATGTCGGACTGCATCCCGAGCCACGTGTGCGGAAAGAGAGCTGAACAGGCGCTTTGTGGAGGGGATCGTGTTTCACTGTGTTCCCGTGTGGGATCGATATCCGCAGGTCAATGGGAAGATTGATTCGGTCAATATTGGGACATCGCTGTCGCGGAACACTGCGTCGCGTGCACCTGGAACAGGAACAGCGAATCCAGCACGAGGACGGCCGAAGGTACACGAGGATCGCGCGCTCAGTTGAGTGTGACAAGCTCATTTCGCACCGTGCAGGCCAGATATCAAGAACGGAGTTTTCATGCCTGAAGATGACTGATTCTGAGGAACGTCGTGCAGTATCGAGGCAGCACAATTGCAGAAGACCAGGAAGCCCCGTCATTCCAACTCTTTGAAACATACAGGAATACGGACAGCTTCACCTTTAGCGTGTCCCAAACCATTACCCCGTCAGTCAGGACCCTGGCCGTTGGCTGGTTCTGTGCTCTTGTGCCATTTGCGCAAGCTCAAACAAACAAACAAACAAACAGACAAACACAGAAGCACATTTGGAATAATCACAGAGGCCCAGAAGCTGCATGGGGGCACACCTCACACGCTCGCAGGACCAAACTGTCCCGAGGCGCAAGACAACGTTTCACACCATGCACAAAGAGAATCTGTTCTGCAGTCACATTGGAGTTGGGACCCAGAAAGGACCTGGGCACACACGCGTCTGACTCTGCCGTGCTCCAGGTGCCACGGCTGTGTGAGGTGCATGCGGCACCTGAAGGCGCACTCCGCTCATCCTTTGATCGCGCCCAGGGACGCCGCTCCTAAATCCTGAGGATCTGGGGACCAAAATGACTTATTGACATGATTTCTCTGCACTGTCGGCAGAAAGAGATTCATGGGCCGTTTACTAGAGCCAAGCATTGGTTCTTTCTTCAATTTGCACGGTCAAAGGAAGTTTGCGCAAATATTCCCTCTGAAGCCGCAGCGAATCCGACCAGGCGCAAGTCGTTGGCACAAAATGTTGTAAACAGCACTGATTCGTGGCGGGGGGGGTATGCTTTTGAAAACTTTTCACTCAAAGCACAAAAACTTTTTTTCCCACACAAAAAGAAGTTCTGCTTTCCAATTATGAAGCTGTCAAGGCAAGAAGAATCTGAATCACACAAGATAACAGTGATTGAATTCCGAGCCCTGTCTGTGGCTGTGAATCTCATGAAAGGTGTTGCATGCTTCTGCTATCGCCTGACTCCTCACAACGCAGGCCTGGCATTTTTCGAGAGAAAACGTGGACTGAAAGAAACTGGAGAAGATTTGACAATTTTCACACTGAACATGCAACGCATGTCATCACTGAAATGTGCTTGTCTTGGAGTCACAGAGAAGAGCCCCCCACTATGGGGCAGAGATAATGAGGGCGGGAAGGCCTCTGATTGGTCTAGAATTCAAAATCCAGCCTTCTGATTGGTCTAGAGGCCAAGTGCCCCA
>JAAUXT010035541.1_pt1 | contig 13765 bp, 10 predicted proteins | sample 7278171 | NCBI WGS metagenome assembly JAAUXT01 (sample SAMN14350112, study PRJNA611818) | marine sediment metagenome | isolation source: surface marine sediment (1.8m) | place: French Polynesia: Moorea | collected 2018-08 | reverse complement strand
TTCTCATTTCTGGACGCAAGGAAAGTTCACAACCGACTGCGATGGATCGGTAAGACACGAAAAATGGCAGGAACCAGCGGGAACTCTTTTAATGGCTCTTACCGCGTACATTACAACAATCCAGTGAGAATTGAACATTGGCAAAAACCTTTGCTTCATTGTGACGTCTGTTCTCAACATTGCGTCAAGGGAAAGTGGAGTGCCCTTTGCTGTTTAGGGTTTTTCTCTGCTCTCGGAAAAACTCTGGAATGGAACTTTTCAGAGCTCCATGGAGGCTTCTCACGCAGGAGTAGAACAACAAAAATTGCAAGGTCAGGAACCATTTTTGTAAGGTGAGAACCCATTTCTACCATGAAGCAAGCACACACGACAGGTTTTGTGATCGCAGAGTTGTAGAAGTGTTGTGTCGCCAACCATGCAGCGGTCGCGTGCTCAATATCTAATCTCTTGCATGTGTCTCATTTTGCCTCTATCGCGGACCCCCCCCCCTCCCAAACACACAAGTACAACACATCTCTGGATCTGGTGTGCATGCAGTGACGACAGCAGGGATTGTGTAGGTGCCTGAAGCGCGTGCACACACTGGCAGGTGTTCTTGTTGCTTTTCAGCCGTTTGACGTGAAGATCCCGCAGAAACTCGGTTCAGAGACGGTTCTGCCCAAACAAAATACTCGTATATCACTGAACGGTGTCGCTTTCTTTGAGACAAGAGTCGGATGTTTTGAGTGTCAAAAAGGCACAACTGCACTAATTTGACGCAATATTTTTATTTTGTCCAAATTGAATTCTGTTCCCAAGATCCCTGTCGTTGAGATCAGCAAGACAAAACACAAGCTGCTGGGTGTGGGTGAACTTCGCTGTTGCAGGTCGCTGTGAGACAACAGAGTGATGCGTGGAATTAACAGAGACTGCAACATCTGTCTGATGTTGTCAATCAGAGTTGCTTGCGGTGGCAGAATTCCAATTCGAACTTGAATAACCGATCACGTCTTGACATCCATGTAGTGACACTTGTCTCGTGATGCAGTGACGATTTTCCAGTTTGGTTCTTTGGTTTAAAATTTACGTGACTGATTGTTGGACATTCACAACTCATCAGATTGCAACACAATTAAAGGACACTTGCAAAGAGGAAAATTCTCACAATTTTTCACATGTGAAGTGAATTCAGACGAACTGCAATTGAAAAAGGAAGTGGATCGAGCATTTTTGGCAAGTGCAAGGTGGTTTCTGAAAGACCGTACCGCAATTAACTTTTTAGCTTTGGAGTTAGATATGCAAACGATGCAAAACACAGAACCATTGTGAGATGTCGTCTGTTCAAATATAATTTCTGGTAAGTTTTTTTTCTGTCGTCTCACGTGAAGTTTTCACTTTGTGTGTCATGAAGACCTTTGTGAATGTCTGAAACCACCTTTTGCTTCGTTTTAGCAGAGTTTACTCGTGTGTTCTGCGGTCAAGTTATTTCACATCCACGCAAATTTTAAGAGCAAAACGTTTTTTCCAGATTTCTATCTGAGGTGCATCAGTGATCTCAGAGCATGGACAACACAACGGTTCCAATGTTGAACACCACAGGGTGAGTGCACGTTTGTTCTTTCCATGCATGAAGTTGTAAACCTTGCACACAAGTGTTTGATTTCCAAATGAAAGTCAACAAACAATCATGTTGAGACCACGGGAGTTGCCGTGGTCGCACCGAACGCACCCATCCAGGAGCTTGTGCACGGGGCGCACGGTCGCTGTGCGGTTGGAAACAATAAAATCCAGAACGGCTGCTCTCCGAAAGACGCAGAGTTAGTTCTTCAAAGTGGATCACCACATTCTCAGGGAATCTTTGTCAATACCAATGCTCCTGCACCAACACGTGTTTTGGAAGCCTTTTGTGTGATTATGCCGCTGAAAGTGAGTGGGATCACCTGGTGTCTCAGGACCAGAGCACGACCAGGACCAGAGCACGACTGGTCATGCTGTGGTCCTGAAATTTCTGGACCACAGCATGACCATCCAGGACTGAGCTCTGACTGGTCACATTGTGGTCCCAGATATGAATTTTTCAGACCAGACAGATTGGAGATATGCCAAACAAAGAGTGGATGATAGAAAGGAAACTGTGGTATTATGTAGTATTGAAGGTACTTGTTTACCAAGAAGTATGAAATATAGCATCAATAGCAAGAATATTTGATAATTTCCAAAGTGGTTGGGCCATAGTCCTAGGACCACACACTGACACAGTAGGCTGGGGGCACACCACCACCGACGGGGCGAGTTGGACGGGGCGGCCCGTCCGGGTGTGCCGTGCTGCTGAATGGCTCATGGAGCGGTCTGGGCGACGGGGCGGCCTGTGCAACTGTCCGTCCTGTGAGGTGTGTCTGCATCCATTGAAAACACACTGGAGCCATCCGCTGGACGGGGCAGTCGCGGCACGGGGTAACCCGTCTGACCGCCCCGTCGGTGGTGGTGTGTCCGCACCCGTATAGTCAAAAAATTCATCTAGGACTACACTATGACTGGTTGGAGCTCAGTCCTGGGTGGTCATGCTGTGGTCCTGAAATTTTCAGGACCAGAGAACAACCAGTCGTGCTCTGGTCCTGGTCGTGCTCTGGTCCTGTCACACCGGGCGAAATTGTGCGAGAATGCATTCTAAAAAGAATGCACCTGTGGTAAAGTCGAGACAAAAACAGACTGGTGAAGTTAAAAATCGTCCTTCCGTTGCCTCAAGAAAATGCACAGTGCTACAATTCTTCGATGCATCCTGAAGTAGACAGCACCTTCAGTTGAAACCTGCTGGTACTCGCATTGCGCTTGCACGTGTGCAAGAATGTTTTGCACGATCATTCAGTGTGGACTACGCAGACCTCGGCGTCAACTGGTGGGGCGTGGCTGGAGTCGTCGTCTTCTACTTGGCCATCCTCTTCATCGGGTTGTTCGCCTCGTGGAAGAACAAGTCGTACAAGAAGACCGACTGCGAAACGGTCATGCTGGCCGAAAGAAACATTGGTCTCTGTATGGGCATCTTCACCATGACAGGTTCGAGGGATCAATCCACTGCAGACTTTGTTCTCGGTCTCTGTGTTGATTTGCGTAATTTTGTGCGAAACAATCCTTGCAATCCTCCCATTTTATTTTGGGCGAGACAACACAATCACGGTCAGTCTGCAAGTGAGTCGAAGAGACCATGTTTCCGAAATTACACAACAACCTTTCACGCGGACACTTGACCTTTCCACTGCAGGCCAATAAAAACCGACAAGCAGCATTTGGTTGTTGACCTGATGGTAGCGGCGGACCTTTGGCAAAACAGTCAACTGTTTGCAAGACACAACAAATAAAGATAACAAAAAGGCCAATCGAGGACCATTCAAATTGACGTCAATGCATCGAAATGCCTGCCGTTCACTTCAACTAAAGCACCAAAGATATACCTTGTTTTGGACTTTTGCTCTCGGACAAAGGACCTGAAAATTGATGCCCAGGCCGTCGGGTTTTGGGTCGTGTGCTAAAGCATGCCTCCCGCTGTTCAGGGAGATCTTCCAAAAAGCCTGCCTTCCTTGGTTTCAGCGACGTGGGTTGGAGGCGGCTACATTAATGGAACGGCCGAGTACGTGTACACTCCAGGCTCCGGTCTGGTTTGGGCTCAGGCTGCTGTCGGTTACTCGCTGAGCATTCTCCTGAGTAAGTGACCACTGCAGGTCCAGCACCAGACATGTGCAGCTTATCTGCTGTTTTTAAGCAGTTGTTTGGCCTCAGTCTTTCCTGTGTCCGTGCAGAAGACGGCGGTTTCAACACCAATACCACTGACTGGTTCAGCTCCAGGGCTGGGTCCGGGTCTGGCTTGGTCTGGGTCTGGATCCAGTTGCAGGTCAAGCCTTGGTCTGGTTGCAGTCTGGTTGTGATCCAGGTCTGGTCTCCCTTGCTTTGCCTTTGGAAACAGACCTGTAGAACCAGATCCAGACTGCTGCAACTGGACCTGGATCTGCAGAACTGGACCTGGACATTGCAAACAGACTTGAACCAATGAACCTGGACCTGGATCTGGGTCCGTTTGTGAGTCCAATTCCAGTTGCGCGGATGGGACCACGTACGTGTATCGGGTCAGACTCTGTGTTTCAGAGAGTTGCGAAATGTTTCCAGATGCCTGCTCCCTGAAGAGAAAGCATGCAGATACACCGAAAGACCCACCAAACACGTACTCGTACTTTTCTCGCTACGTGCAGATGGGCTGTTCTTCGCGCGGCCGCTGCGGCGGGGTCGCTACGTGACGATGCTGGACCCGATCACGGAGTGCTACGGCCGTGTCGCGACGGCGCTGCTCTACATACCGGCGCTCATGGGCGACATCTTCTGGTCCGCGTCCATCCTGTCCGCTCTGGGTGAGACTGCTCCTCAAAGGATGGCTTCGTTCTTTTTGGAGCATTGGGGGGGGGGACCTCTTGTGTCCCTGGACATGACCCTGTCAATGAAGTTAGGTTTTGAACTCTGACGGAAACTTTTGTCTTTACAGGGGGTAGTTTGGCTGTGATACTGGGCATAGACCACAGAACGGCGGTCATCATTTCTTCCTGTATCGCCGTCATCTACACAGTGGTCGGAGGCTTGTACTCCGTGGCTTTCACTGACATCGTGCAACTCGGCTGTATCTTCATTGGTCTGGTGAGCCTTGGAGCTTGTTCGTTCTTGTCAGTATAGTTTTTCAACAGAAATGGTCATGGTCCCTCCATCAAAACAACTCCGTTTTCCAACAGTTTTGTCAGAGTGGTGGTGCTTTCAGTGGCTGGGAGTGGCGTTCTCCATAACGAATGGTTTGGTCGACAACATCAGTGACACAGCCACGACAGACAAGAGAACAGGCTGGATCGGGAAGGTTTACTACGAGGAAGACGGGCCTGATCAGGCCTATTGGATCGGATACTACATCGACTCTTTCCTTCTTATCACGCTGGGTGGAATCCCATGGCAGGTTTGTTGACACCCTCGTTTGACGAAAAATGACAGAGTGTGGGAAGAGGAAATGCTATTTTCGGTCATTGTTATGTCTCTTTATGGGCAAAACCTTCGTTGTCTCACCTGCAGGCATACTTCCAAAGAGTGTTGTCCTCCAAGTCGGAGGCGACGGCTCAGATCCTGTCGATCATCGCGTCCGTCGGCTGCATCGTGCTCGCCATCCCGGCCGCCCTCATCGGAGCCATCGCCAAGTCGACCGACTGGAGTCAGACTGACTACGCCAAGTACAGACCCTTGGATGGGAAGTTGCTCTGCCCCGATGACTACAAGATCGTGCTGCCGCTCGTGATGCAGTATCTGTGTCATCCTGTCATCGCATTCATCGGTCGGTTGCAAAACATGCACTGCCATGGTCAACGAATTTCATTCTGAGTTGGCTCAGATTCTTTATACCTACAAGAGCAACCCTCATTTTCAGGCCTTGGAGCTATCTCTGCTGCAGTTATGTCCTCTGTGGATTCGTCCATGTTGTCTGCGAGTACAATCTTCTCAAGAAACATCTACAAACCGCTCAGGGATGCCAGCAGCAAAAAAGGGGTGAGAAATTCTTTGGTGCTGGTTGTTTGAGTGTTGGCAGGCAAGGCTGCATTCTTGAGTGTTGACACACTTCCAGTGACTCTCAAGTTTTATTTGTCATCCAGGCTACAGAGCGTGAGGTGATATACGTCATGCGGGTGGCCATCCTGTTCGTCGGAGCGGCTGCCACCCTGATGGCCATCTCAGTCAACAGCATCTATGAACTCTTCTACCTCTGCTCCGACCTCGTCTATGTTATCCTCTTCCCCCAGTTTGTGCTCGTCATCCACACCAACTTCACCAACGTCTACGGCAGCCTGTCCGGCTTCATCATCGGAATGTTCTTCCGACTGACTGGAGGTAGTTCAATTTCTCAAGAATGATCCGACGCAAGACGGAAGCAAAGCCAAAACCCATGGGGTTTCTTCGTGGCTTTTGTTCATTCGTTGTCGCATGCCACAGATTCGCCTTTTGCTGAACAGGATCAGATTCAAGGGTGGCTTTCGCTCTTCATTGCACTTCCTGCCTCGGGGTGACAGACCAAAAAGACAACAAAGAGACATTGCGCTTTGTTCTTCACCATGCAATAGAAACTTGATTTCTCTTCTCAAAGTGACAGTCGGCAAAAAAGAGGAAACCTGAAATTACAATTCCATCACATTTGCAGGAGAAGTTCTCCTCGGGATGCCGCCCCTGATCAAGTATCCTTGGTTTGAAGAAGAATCGGGGTACCAGCTGTTTCCTTTCAAAACCATGACAGCCATCATCAACTTCCTGACCGTTGTCATCGTATCCGTAGCTGCTAACCATTTTCTGAAAGGGGGTGTACTTCCCCCAAAGTACGACTTTCTGCACGCGTTTTCTGTCAAGGAGGAAGACGAAAAGCAAAACAATTTGACGTCAAAGGATGTTGTTTCAACACCCGTGGACAGCCATACTGAGACGACAGAAATGCAAAATGGTTTTGATTCAAAGAAAGAACAAATGTATCCTGAAATTGAACCAATGGTCACTTGAAATTACGATCGTATGATCCTTCATTGTTGCGAAAATGTGTCTGTGAATTGTTCATGTAGTAACTGCCGTGCCTGATCTTATTTTCACTTCTGTCATGCGAGAACTCAGTACAACAGAACGTGCGACTAATTGCACTGCCGCTTCGTTTGATGTCCATGCAATGCAGGCGCAAAAAGTCCCAGCAGATGGTCAGCTCAGACTTCCCTGTCCTTTGTCCATTTGTGCAGGATCCATAAGAGATCATTGTCTTGCGCCCCTCCTGCTTCTTATTGCAGCCTTGTTCTTTGGCACAGTCGTGCCAGCAATATGAAATATTTTAAAGTTTCAGGTGTAATAAGGGAAAATGTTTTTGTTCAAAATCTACACAACCCATGTCAGTGCGCCTAAATGCACTGAAATCAAGCTCGAAGCAGACCTGATCCTGCTGCAATCTTTTATGAGTCGCGCTTTGCACGAGTACAAGAGGATTGATCACTGTTTGTGGTATGCAATTGTGTGCATAAATGCGCCGTTGTATGGTGAACCATCCCGCAACTAAAAATGTTTCATTGGGCGAAGCTACTCTGTATACATGTTTAGCTGAATTGAAGACACTGATCCCTTTGTTTCGCAAAGGAAGGTCGTCATAGAAACGTGTAAAATATTGACATCCACCCAAGTGTACACATTGTGAATGTTTATTTTTGTGTCATCCGCATTGAACAACGACATACTACAGGTTTCCAGGGAAAAGTCTCCCATGGTGAGTTCTTCATTTGTAGAGTGTGGTTGTGCGTCCTCATGACAATGCACCTGCGCGTCCCTGCAGGGACCTTCGTGCGTGAAGTGGACTCACTTTTCTTCATCTGTTGCCTGAATAAAACATGTTCAAAAATTTTCAAAATGCAGTTCAGCTGCTTGACTTTCTGCGTCAGGATTCAACAGCTGTTCAGACATCAGCAAGTCACTGAAACAGATAAACGGGTCACACCCGTGTGATTTTTCCACACAGAGGAAATAAGATCTGTACATTCCTGAAAGAAGTCTTTGGTGTTGGCTCTGGATTGATGGCCTTTTTGTGGAAAGTGCACGCCAGGATCACGGAAAATTAGTGGGAAGATGGAACAAGAAAACTGTTCTTCAGTGGATATTTTGTACATCGACACAGATCCCGAAAAGTCTGGCGTGGAAGATTATGGTTCTGAAGGAACAGTTCCTGATGCAGGGCTTCGTAGCACTCAGAGCATGCCGGACTTATTGCCTGAGAAATTTCAGGAAGAACCACAAAAGGAACGAAAGACCACGAGACCGAAGAGTCTGCGAACCAAAGCACGCGTTTTCCCGATCTCCGCAAAGCCTCATGTTGCTTTTGGCAGGAGGGTGCCTCCAAAAATTGTGAGCGAAAACCTGCAGAGGCAGCATAAATCAGCATTGTTGAGAAGTAGATTCCCCGACCACAATGTACTGCCCTCAGCAAGGAGGGTGTGGTCGGCCGACGAGGCCAACAAGGGAGACGGGCACCCTCCTGCAAGCAGAGTGTCCTCAGCTTTCACCCTGCACACGGACAGTGACATTTGGTCCAAGGATGACCTCCTTTTCACCAGGTAAGTTCACGAAAAAGATTTCCCTTGCAAGGTTCCAAGCCAGAAAAAACACCACAAAGCAACTGTCAGTGTTTCCATATTCACGACAGAAACTACAGTGCGCTCGTACCTGATGACCACTTTTTCTCAACAAATTTCATAAAACAAGCATTTGATGAGGGCAGCAAAAGAGGCTGCTGCCTCATGCCTCCACACATCCAGACGTCAGCCTCTTCAAAATGTACATCTCTATATTTTATATATTCCATGATTTTGCACATGTTGGAGATGCACATGCATGCAGATGCCAATGCATCAAGCTACACGACTGTCCCCTGAAGCCTCTCTTTGTTCAGTTCAGCTGTTATTTCAGCAAACTTCTTCCTTTTCATGGCAGTGCCTTTCCATTCTTCTGATTCAATACAATAGAGATGTGGAAACAATTGAACTTTATCACAGAGCACAATCCATTTCCTCTGTGTGTTGCTGTTTTTCTTTTCTTACACGTTCAACTTTTTGCTTCTTTGTCACTGGTACATTTCTCTCAATGGCTTCCACTACCTGTGAAGAGAAATAAAAACCTCATGCAGAAACTCTTTGGTGGTTCCTGGTTGTGGTTGTGGTTGAGAACAACTTTCTTTCTAGATCTTATTGACATATGGACAAATTGTGTGGGCACCTGCTACGTCCAGAAATCATGATGTCATACAGGACATGCATGCCGTCTACATCTGGCGTGTCTGTTTTCCAAATCAGAGTTCGCGCCATCCACGTACCATGCGTCCGACCACCCCGTCGGTGGGACTGTGAACGCAGCCCCAAGCCCCAACACAGTGATCCTCGCCTGAGAGAGTACAAAGTGTTCCCGACGAAGTCACACCACAGAAATGCAGGGCCCAGAGCTCACATTGGAAGGCGATGTCAACATGCCTTGCATTCAAAAGATTCAGTTTTGACAAATAATCATTGAATAAAAGTTTGGGCTTTCTGTCTGCCTGTCTGTTTTCATTGGGATTGATGTTACGAACAACGTTGAGTGAGTTTGAAGTTGGGCTGTTCTTGCTGAAACAAGCCTGTAAATTGGAAAACCAAAAACTGTTGAAGTAAACAGCGAAGATCACGGTCGAAAGTCGTCAAATTTACCGCAATTAAGTTCGCACATTCCCAACGAATCTGTGAGGAGAACAACAATAGATCGTCAGAAACTTTTATTCAAACACTTATTGTTTTTTGACTGACAATTTGCCAGATACTGGTCTGGAAAAGGGACTCAGAGCCACCTCGTTTTATTGCAGAGTGACAAGTCCCTCTCCGTGACACGCTGATTGGCTGGATGTATAATTCATGAAACTGACCGCACAGTTTCTGAAGACCCCTACACTTAAGGCCGCCTCTCAAATGTCTTTCATCAAAAAGGCCGCAACTCAAGAAACATAAATTTGGCACCTGCACAGGAATTTCAAAATCATGTTTTGGAGAACATTCACGGCATTGGATGCAGGAGGCACGGAAGTTTTGTGCAACATGCTTCCCAAGTTGTCCTTTGAAAATCCCTGTTGGGACTCACTCAGGACCATGTCAAGGCATCGCAACACGGAGTTGGATCTGTGTGTTGATTGTGTGACGGGTTGGATGCACGACTTCTAGATTATCGAGTAATGTACTTCTATTGTTGCGTGTCTCGATTAAAGATGGTGAATAATAAATGACACCTAACAAGACGTTGAGAACACTGGCCAGTCAAATCGATTGTATCGGTAATCGATACCGATCAATACTCCGTTTCCTGGGCAGGCAGAATTTTTTTTCATCGCGTTAGCTAACAGTAGGAGTGCACAGAAGCTGCAGTGTGTTGATAGTTGTGGACGCTGGTTACGAAGCCCATTTGGCAATGTTCATCTCAGTGACCGAAAGTCGTTGAAAAGGATTCTCAAGGTTTCTGAGAACTTTGGGGAAGGAGAGGAGAGTGCACATGGTTTCTTCCAAAACTTATTTTCTCTATGAATCAAGACGGAGAGAACACCTGTGGGAAATCGCGCTGCAAGGCGTCCTTTTCAGTCAATCATTGAGGGTGTCACATGTTTTAATTGGATAGTCAACGTGATGAAAAAGAACCCCACGTGGCAACAGATGCTATTTGTTCCCGACTGCTTTTGTGGCATTGGATTTCCGGATTTTCCGGGTTTCATGTGATTGAACTGTTTATTTTCCGTGTCGCAATAGAGATAAGTCAGGCAAAAGTGAAATCTAATCAACAATGGAGGAGGAGGAAGTTGGTCCCGTGGAATCGGAAAAGTCCCCGCGAAATGACGAGAGGCCTGAGCCCAGAGTCCGGAGAAGCAAATCTCGACATGACTCGGCAGGTTCGCTGAAGCAGCGGGCAGAAAGTGCACAAGGCACAGAAAATGTTGATGGCGACGGAGACGTTGCTCCAGAGGAATCCGAACCTGCGAATCACATCAACGGTGAACAGGATGTGAACGAGGACAAGTTTGAAGAAAGGCAACCGAAGAAAAAGAAAAGAAAACGAAAACCAACCGTTGAACAAACTGATGACATCGAAGCACCAGTTGAAGATTCAAAGGAATCTGAATCAACTCCAGAAAACGGTCCAGCCGATCAAACAGACGTGGATGCAACCGTATCGCAGGAGGAAAACCCAAAGGAAGACACCAATCAAGCGGAAGAACCGAACAAAGAGAACAATTCAGGGGACATCGAACAGTTGGATCAACAGGACGACGTCACAGCACCGGAAGTCCCCGACGACAGAGGAGGAGACTTCGAGCCTCAAACCGGAAGTTACGGGGAATCGTCTCAAGAACCTGGCTCCTCGACTCAAAACGACGACTCGCCGAGCAGCGCGCCTGTGGAGAGCATCGACCTCCCGCAGGAGCAGCGGTGGCGTCCTGGGCTCGGTCAGAGTCAGTCGAGCAGCAGCCTTGACCTGGACATCCCGAGCGTGTCGCAGCAGCCGAGCCGAGAGCCGAGCGGCGTCGGGTCGCACAAGTTCGGCACGGCCATGTCGCTGTCCGACATCGTTCTGCAGGACACCGCCAGCGACACGAGTTCGTTTGCTTCACATTCGAGAAAGAAAAATCCCTTCACGGGGCACTCCACACTGATTGACAGGTGCGTTGAAAACACGTCAGAGTTTGTCTCAACGGGCACACCTCATTGTTCGGTTGTTCACTTGTTGACGAACAGCTCTCGGAAAGTGGAGGCACCTTCGTTGACTCGTATAAGCTTCTGCCCGACACTGCCGTGTGCTTCGTGGCTCTTAAAACGGGGTCATCTGATCCAGTCAAAGGTGAAGACAAAGCTAAATCTCCGACGGAACAATCCTATACTCTGGCCAGAGTGCGTGTTTTTGGTTTGTCAACTTCAGCTCTCTCCGTCACAGCAAAATCGACGCACATGTGCACGTGGCGGGTGCAAAAACACGTGCTTTGTGCGTGATGTTGTATGGGTGTCGTTCAGGTTGTACCAAACGCAATGACTTCGAAAATCTTTGGTCTTCAGTTCTTTGGTTCAACTCCCAGCCGTCAGATCTGCTTTGTTCCTCCTGCACAGAATAACCGCTACCGGAAACACGAGATTGGTCAAAGGAGCACGACTTGATTTCTTTGATTCATATCAATTGGGACTCCGCAAACCAAATTCCACCGCTGACAATTGGCATCAAGGTGTCAACAGAAAAGAGACCTGAATATCAACCTGTTGATAAAGCAAAACCGGTCTGTTGGGCTGAATTAGCATATCGATACACGCAACGCGGATCTTTGATCAGTGGCTTTCAAGCACCAGCGCTGTGGCCAAATTGATTCCGGATTCAGGTTACAAATGCGAACACTTTTGGATATTTCGAGTGCAATACTGTTTTGATCGCAAGTTATTTGCTTTGGCTTTGGTTGCGAGAGAGAGCATTGAACTTTTCGGAAAACTTATTTCACTGTTGCTCATGGAAACTGTAGAATGATGGGTTACTTTTCCTTCTACAAAAGGTTGGTGTGATTTTGTTTCACAATTTGGTTATCAAGGGCGTTGAGTTTGGCTGATCTTGAAACCACCTGTTTTGAAAGAATTCATTGCATGGTGGGCAACTGTTCCTTCTTCCAAGGTGGACAGCGACTTGAAATCGCGTGCGCATATAATTTATCGTTGAAGTGGAACAAACCAACAGTCAACTGAAATCTTTCACGAAAACAGCACATTTACGAGGGCTTGTGACTGACTGATTGTGACGTTCAAACTGATGTTGGTGATTCAGTTTCCCTCTGTGCAGCACGTTCCACACATTTATGTTGAACGCACTTCGTACCCTTTCACTCTTTTGATGAGTGTTTCACAAACCAAATTCAGTTCTTGCTCCATTGCAAAGTTTTTGCGATCAAGTTACTTTACTTTGTTGTGGAAGCATTCCTACTTCTGAAAACCGCTCACAACTCACTTGACCACCTTTTCTGGTTGGTCGCACTGCAAGTTCTGCAATACCTTGCTCTTCCCCAGACTATCCGTTTGAGCAGGGCTCGAGTCTCTCTGCATGATGCTTTCTTTTTGTTTTCACACCACAGCAAACCAATCCGACGAACGACACACGAGGCAAAACATCCATCAGTGATTGCTTGTTCCTAAAACAGAAGTGCCTTTCTCATTCCATTCATGAAATATCGCCCTTTTCATCCCATACAAATCGCTCGCACATCAGGTCTTGCAATCACAGCACCAGCTCTGGGTGTCATTTCAGGAGCGTTCCGTCGTCAGGAGCTCCCTCGGAGGTGGGGGGTGATGACGAGGACTCCATCAATGTCGTCATCAGGTCAGTGCGCGAATGAAACCGTTGTGTCTGGATGCTGACAGCAGGAAACCAAAGTCATCAACAACGTGCAAAGAAATGACCAACTTTTGTAAAGTGGCGCCTCGAGTGAGGCCTGCCAGGGACATTTTCAACAAGAATTTTCGTTTTGGAGGCCTAAACTCTTCCGAGTGAAAAAGAACGCCCTTTTCCACGTGTTTCACTCTTTGGCAATGTTTTGAGCCATTTGAGATGTTTGAGTCCAAAGACCCTGTCAGGCTTGGCCTTGCAGTGGAACCAAAATACCCACATGTGTTGCATGTTTGGTCCCGATAAAGAACACGAACACATCTCAGGAAAGTGACACAACTGTCGTGTGGAAGATACTGTATATCTTCCCACACGAGCGATCCAGCTTTTACCAGAGCTGAGTGCTGCAAGATAGCTTCAGGAGCAATGTGTGCTCATGAGAAGCTGAAGCTGTCTCAATGCCAGCTTCTGGAGCCTGCTATAAAAGCTCATACCTAACTCCTTCTGACAGGTTTTGGCTTATACTCAAAAAGTGAGTTTTAAACTGAGCCTTTACACATAATACAGGGTGTATGTTCTGTTTGTGTAAGGCAGCCTTGGCCAGAACTAAGGCTGTAATACAACAGTGTAGTGGATTTCTGCAACCACTCCGAGTGTGCGATAGTAGTATTAGGGCCTGTTACTTGGTGCACACTTGGCATTTCTTTTTCATTTTTTGTCAGAAATTTGGATCAGATTGTGCGAGTGCGCTTTTACTAATGATTTACAGAGTCAAACTGGGTAGATGTATTTCTTTTGCTTTTTTAACTCGAGAGTGAGGGGATGCTCGAGTTTTCCA
>JAAUXT010106130.1_pt1 | contig 13767 bp, 12 predicted proteins | sample 7278171 | NCBI WGS metagenome assembly JAAUXT01 (sample SAMN14350112, study PRJNA611818) | marine sediment metagenome | isolation source: surface marine sediment (1.8m) | place: French Polynesia: Moorea | collected 2018-08 | reverse complement strand
GGAGAAGACAAGGACAAGGAAGAATTGACAACATAACCGGCCGGCAAGGGACTTCGCACTGCAGTTGCCTTGAGTACTGCTTCTTGTTTCTTCAGTCGTGTATTCATGCTAAATCCTCCGTCCCTGCTTCAGGGTTCGTGCAGTGCGACACGAGTCTGGCGGATGTGCTGGACCGGACCCCCGTGAGCGCGCGCGTGCCCCGCCGCGGCTGCCCCGCCGGGTCCCGGGCGATGCTGCCCCGCGCCGCCGGCCCCGGCGCCGCCCGCGTCTGCTGCCGCACCCCGCACGAGCTGTCAGACCAGCCAGGTAAGCGCGCCCCATTTGGAGGTTTCGAAGCCTTGGGGACAACGTAGTTTTGACAACGGAGTTCTCTTGGTTTGCAAGCAATGCAAAGTACACCGCCAGTGTGGTGCTTGTCAGAACAGGTGTTTCTGTGGTGTTGATCTACTTTGTGGTGCAATACGCAGTCTGCGTCTTCGAGGATCCTTGACTGAGGTCAGGACGCTGAAAGAGGGTGGGGGGTTCAAATGTCAAACTTCACCAATCTTATGGAGCACTCAACAAGTGCAGATTTTTGCACCTGTGGCAGCAAAAATGGAGGGCAGACTCACTTACTTTGTGTTTGCATGGAGCAGGGTCCAAACACCACGGACCCCTGGATTCATTGGAGCCGCAGGGTGGTCTTGGCTGTAACACACTGAGTTCCCCCACCCTGGCTCTGTGAAGGGTTACCGCACCCTGACTGTTCAACAGGTGCAGAGTTCCCTGATTTTGTGGAGAGTTCCCTCACCCTGGGTCGGTGCAGAGTTCTCTGATCCTGGGCGTTCTTTCCTTTCCAGCGTGTCAGAGTGGCGACATCCCGCGCTTCTCGCAGACACGCTTCAGCTTCAACAGTGGCGCCCCCATGTGTTACCACCGCGACGCGACGACGCTGCAGGCCCGCTCCGGGTGCCCGCCAGGGTTCGGGTGCCAGCTCCACAGGAACAACCGGTGGGCTGCGTGCTGCCCTGTCTTCGTCTTGGAATAGACCTGGGCACCTTTTCGCACAGGGGGTGGAGGAGAAAGATTGAGGACTTTTTGGAAAGTGTCCACGATTGAAATCATAGTGGCCTTCATCTTAGCGCTAAACTGCAGATTAACTTGTAAATGTTCAGCAAAAGGTTTTGTGCCTGTCGAGCAAAATCAGGCGGCGAGAACATTTTTTTTGGTGGGGGGGAGTCAGGGTTGGGAAGGCCGTTGAGCCCACTTGTTCCGTCAGAGGGGGTTCCCGTTGCAATGTCAAATATTTTTCCCGTGTTGAACCATCAGAGAAACATTGCAGGTCAGAACCGCGTTTGATGCGAAAGAAATCACGAGTGTCTGGCGGATTCTGTGTACAGTAAAACTTGGCGCCATTTTCGGACTCACATCGTAAGACGTTTGTTGCGGTGCTAAAAAATTTCACGGCCAGTGAAGAAGGATCCAACTCGTTTGGCAACCTTCGAGGATCCAATTACCACACCGAAAATGGATTTTTGAGTTGGTTGGTTGTCCCTGGGTGCGTCTGTCCCCCCATCGGTCCGCCCCTGCAGCCAAAATGCGTATTTGAGTTGTTCGTCGCTGAGTACATGAATTACTGTGCAATTTTACAACTGAACGGCACTCGAAATTGACTTTATTTAACGTTCCTCGTGCCAAAACAAGTGGGCAGTTACGATGCATTTATGTACATAGGCGAGAGATAAGGCATGTCCCAACGCTTGCGATCATACGTCACGCTCAAAATAAACTACAAAGCTTCAGCGCTTTTATCTCTGTCAAAACTGAAACTGCATGGCCTTTTGTTTCTGATCACTTTTGAAAAAAATAAACGAGGTCACATTGACCAAGAACTTTTGAACATTTGTGGCAGTTTTTGTCTTCCCAGAAACCAAAACACGTTCGCCATGTTTCTGACCCGAGTTTCAACCAACGGAACTCAAGTGCTTTTGTTCAGACGTTTGGCCGTTCCCTGGATACTGTCCAGTTTCCTTGAGTAACCAGGGAAGGATCCGGTCAGTGACGTCGGGACGTCTTCCCTGCGTCTCCGACTTCTCGCGCCACCAGAGGTCGCAGCGGCGCCGGCGTTGTCCAAATCTCGCGAGGCGTCCTCGAACTCTCGCGCCTTCACGTTCTTCACGATTTTGGCGGGAACCTTGATGGGTTTCGTGAGCGGTTTGTTCCCGCTCTGTACATCCGGGTTTCTGACCACCACCTCCAGTTTCGGAGGAGTTTGTTTTGGTGATTCCTTTACCCCTTTGGGGAGTTTGACTTGGCCGGAAGTTGTTGGGGGGAGAACTGGCTGTGCGTGCGCATGCGCTTGCGCTGGGGACACGAATTTTGGCTTCTTGACCTGAGTCTTTGGTGCACCGGAAGTTTTGTCAGGAGGTTCTTTCACCTTTAACTCAGCCAAACCTCCCTGTTTCACTTTCACATAATTTTTGCTGTATGGATTGACATGAGTAGACGATTGGGCATTCATCGCAAGACTCTTTGGCTTCGAGTCTGGCTCCTTCTGTTTTTCCCGTCTCTCCTCCAGACGGGTGGAGCCGTCCCAGGCGTGCTTCACCGGGAGGCCCGGCTCCTTGGCCGCCGGCGGTGCTGGGGCGCTGGCGGCAGGAGGCCTACTCCCCTCGCCCCTTCCCTCCGGCGGGTGCTGGTCCCTGGTCTGCCGACCTTTGAGTGCGTGGGGGAGGAATTTGGTGTTCCCTTCCTTGTCCTTAGTATTTCCCTTCAGGAAACTCTCACTGGCGTTGGGTTTGCTCTGTGTGATGTCATCATACGAAGCAAACCCGTTTGTCATCTGCTTGACCCTTTCCTTGATGTTCTGTTGGATATATCTCTTGAGTTTCGTCCTCTCGTTGTTCACCGCGATCTCCAGGTTCTTGTTGGTTTCCTTGAGTTCCTTATTCTCCGCTAGAGTCTTGGTTAGTTTGGTGCGGGTCTCCTTCAACTCTTGCTCCCTACTGGTCAGAAGGGTCTTGGTCGCCTCGGTCTGTTTGCGGTAGAAATCAGCCCAGTTCGTCATCTCCCTCCTCAGCATATTCATATTACACTTATTCAGGTTGGTCAGTTTGTCGTAGTTGAGTCGCATGTGCCTCATGTCGCTGACCGTCTTCTTGAGTTCATCGTGATATTCGTTCAGCATCTCCGCAGCGCCATCTGCGCCAAGATGGACGTTGAGTCGCTCGAAGTAGACCTCGTCCGGCGTCGTGTCGTCAGGGAGAAGCGGCGGTGGCGGCGCCAGTGGCGGCGGCGGCGGCGGTACAGATGGCGCTGATGGCGGTTGCGGCGGCACGGGGAGAGATGGCGCTCCATCCTCACTGCAACCAGCAAAAGATTCGCGTCATTCAGACACTTTGAAAGATGAAAGAAAAGCAGCATCTCACCACATGTATGCACCAACTGGTGGTATTTTTACACACTGCGGTGCCCCAATTAACAGATCAGTGGCACTGACAGCCACATTACATCACATGAGTAGTTGACAACCAATATCAAGTAACCAAATGGTAAATCTGTGTCACTGATCTGGCAATTGGAACATGTCGGAAAAGGAGCGGACGTGTTTGCTGAACCTCCGTATTCTCCCTCAATACGAAGGTGACGTTTCGCTTCCTTCGGCAACGAAAGGAAGGGATTCTGCCACGCTGATTCGCGCAATAGATCTCCATTCAAAGAATGAAGGCAAGTGCGAAAATGTTTCAAGCTAAAAATAGATTCCCTGATGCTTTGACGAGACGCGTGCTGTTTGTAGCTACAGGCTGGAAAACTTCCACGCACAACGTCCCTATGAGGGCGCAAACACCAGGTCGGTTTTGCCCATGTTAAGTCCGATTTGTGTGTCGGATCGGGTATGTGTTGGTCCGTTCAAAACAATGCGCGCGTTCCATTTGCGCGTGCGGCTGGCCGGACCCGAAGTGGCGCCACTTTGCCCCTGCATGGGTTGGCCACAGAGTGAATTGGAGGAAGTCAGCCACTTCGGCTCACTCCCGGCACACGTCAATTGAACACTGGCTTTGTGTCTCTCCCATTGAAGAAACAACAGAAAAGAGCCAAATTGGATTCAGGGTAGGTTCGTCCAAAGGGAAACAGAAAGATTGAGTGGATCAATCAATCAGCCAATCAATCAATCAATCAATAAAGTTGGAGAGGTTTACCCGTCCCCGCCGTCGCGTTCTCGCCCACCGAGCGTTGCGCTGCTCAGGATGTAGGTCCAGCGTCGTGCGAGGTTCGGCTCCCCTCCACCAGGGGGAAGCAGCAGCAGCTGATGCTCACTTCCGCCTGCTGCTACTTCCGGCTCGCGGTCTTGCGGTGGGGTGGCGCCACCAGGTGTTGATCCCGTGGGGTCAGGTTTTGGCGGGGGGTCCTGTTCATCTGTGGAGGTGACAGGTGGAGGAGTCCCATCAGGTCCCAGTCTGGTCCTGAGACTCCGCCCTCTCTGAGACAGATCCATCCTCAATTTGGACGCTCTATTCAAGGCGACCTTGGCAGACTCTTCCGGTTTGGACTCAGTCCCTTGTTTCTTGTCGTTCTCTGGGGTTTTTCTTGTCTCGGAAGTCTCAGCTTCAGGACTTCGGATCCGAGTCTTGTTCACGTCCCTGCGATGAACTCGTGCCTTAATCTTCTCAAAGTCTCTGGGTTTGGGTTCAGGTTTGTCATCCACGTAAAAAGACACGGGGTTGGTTGAGGTTTGGGGTTCGTCCTTATCAGATATTCCCTCCACAGTGATGGTCAGAGTTTCAATTTTTGTTCCTGATATGACAATCCCACTGTGAGTTTCTTTGGTGTCTGGATGCCCTGGCTCGCTCGGGGGTGTTTTGGTGGACCTTGTGGTGGACCCTGGGTCGGGTCCCCCTGCGGTCTGTCTGGAACTGGGTCTGTCCCCTGAGGTGATGGATGTTACAGACTGTGAGGCGACTGGCGATGTTGCGTCGTCTGCCATACTTTCCGTGTTTGAAGCCACTGAACTGTTCTTCCTTTTCCTCACTGTAACAGCTGGAGTCATTTCAGTTCCTGATTCCTTGGACTCACTCGCAGTTGGTTCAGGGTTCCTATTCTCTTCCGTGTTTTCCCTGCTGCCTGCTGTTTCCTCGGCTGTTTCATCGCTTGCTGTTTCTATGTACTCCACAGAAATGCAGCACTCTTCCGGTTCCTTCGTTCTCCCAGTGGTATCAGTGGTGTCAGGTTCATCCACCAAATCCTCGGTTCTCGCCCCAGCATCAGGAACTGCACTGAACTGACCTATTCCCACCACAGTGATTTGGTTATCACAACCAACAGGATTTTCTGCAGCTTTTGTATCATTCGCACCACTCTGGTTCTGCAGCAACATCAAACGCTTCTCTTCCATTGTTCCCTGCTCGTTGTTCTCAGTGTCCTCCGCACGGTTCTCACTCACATCATCCATTACGTGTATTTGCACACCTCCCGCTTCCACCATGGCTGACACTAAATAAACCGACGCTGCCTTCAGCCTGTACAGCTAATGCAAAAATCGCAGCTTCCTTTTCATACACCACTTTGCATCCCTGGGACACACAGAGAAACTCAATAGCAAATAATGCACGCTGGCAACCAACGATGATGTTTCATGTGCATTGAAAACAGCAGCGTGTTCGCACTTTGCAATTGAGAACCAGAACATCCTGTCTCTTGATTGGTTCTGGCAAGTTGCCAGCCAACAGGTGATGAGAATTTTCTCGTTCTGGTTCCTTGTGCATGGTCCTCAAAACGAACAGGGCTTCAGTCTCTCCTGCCAAAAGGCAAAGCCTCATGCGAAGTGAACCTCGATGTGAGGTCTACACACCAGTGCACAACAAATGCCAAAATCACTCGCGCAGAGATCTACCAGTTGATAAACGAAGTCACTGTTTGGACAGCAACCACCACAGTTTCCAACTCCGTATAATGTCAATTGGCATCAGTATATTATCTGCGCAAAGGGCGCGCGGCTGGTTAGGACGGGGACGCCGCGGCACAGTGCGTCGCGTAGCGTCGCCCTGGGTCCCCAAGATTAATATTGATGGCTCGTGGTGTCGATACGGTGCTGTACTCAAGGTGAATAGGGAGGTAAGGCAAACTAGGAATGTTGACGTACGAGGGAGATCCACAAAGTCCGGTTCGTCACCAATTTTGAGTATGTTCCTCAGGTTTTAACTCCCATTTGCCCATACCATCAGAAAGAAAAAGCACCAAAAATCATTTCAATCATTTGTCAAAATTAAATGGTCTCTGAATACTCAGTAATGAAGCATTTAAATTGGTATCAATTGTCCTTTCAGCTATTAACTTTGCTTTGTCTTCTCTGCACTGAGGTTAATTGCTATACAAAATCAATAGCCAACTGTGGAATACAAGGACTTTTTAGACTATAAATTTAATAATTTTAATTGTTATTTGATCAAGATGTTTGTTCCTGGTGTGAAGATCATGATGCAAAGTACTTGCAGACTTATTTTTGTTTAATTTTGCTGAACTGTTTTGAAATGATGAAGGGATGAACCAGACTTTGTGGATCTCCCTCGTATGTGTAAATGTAGATGCAGGATCTGATCCTGTGGGGTAAGCAGAGGTTTTGGTTTGGAGGGAAAGGGAAGAGAGAGAGAGAGAGAGAGAGAGAGAGAGAGAGAGAGAGAGAAAGTGTGAGAAGTAGAGATAGACACAGAAAGTGACAAGGAGAAAGAAGAGAGAGAGAAGAAAAGAGCAGAGAGACAGAGAGAGAGAGAGAGAGGAGATAGACTCAGAAAGTGATAAAGAGAAAGAAGAGAGAGACAAGAAAAGAGCAGAGAGAAAGCAAGAGAGAGAGACAGAGAGAGAGAGGGAGAGAGAGACAGACAGACAGACAGACAGATTGACAGAGGTATGTGTGCGTGCAGTCTTCACATGTGTGCTCTGGATGAAACTTCTGAACCCGAATTGCACAATTTAATCAGAGACAAGATCAGAAATGAGCAGAACTACACCCTGCCGGATGGTCACTACGTCTACGCCTACATTGACGTCAAAATTTCCCAGTTTGCCAAACCTGCCTGTTCCCTCCTTCCACCCGTCGCTCGCAATATCCTGCCCCGTCCCTGTTTGTTGTGTACCTTTCCGCACCCTCCCTTCAGTAAACAGAGCTGTAGCAACAGCCGCCCAGCTGAATGGATCCCGGAGAGACTTGCGATGCATTGATGCACCCAATCACTATTGATTTCCACCAATCCGTGCACACAGTGAGCAACAGCCCGAGAACAACGTACCGTATTCACTCGGGTCATGCAATCCGTGCAGACAGGGACCCAGGTACGAGTAACAGACAGGGAATTATCCAGGTACCGTATTCACCCGTGTACAGGTCATACCCAAGCAAAAGGCACTTGCGCACGCACGCACACACAATCTTGGCCTTGCTTTCCTGGTGTCAGGTCCGGTTGAAATTGTGGAAAACACACACCCTGCACCCCCTGGTTTTGATGCAAAGAGGTGCCTCAATTACAGGGGTGGATCGGTAGGTGTCGTATTCACCCGTGTAAGACTCACCTGAAGTTTTGCACTCAAACTGGATTCAAAAGAAGGGGTGTGTCCGAAACAAGGGTGGATCACAGTTTCAATGGAAAAGTAAGGCACAGACGCGTGCGTCTGGAGAGTTCAATGTGCAGAACGACTGACCCAACGTGTGCTGCGTATGGCTGCGTTCACACACACATGCGCACGTGGTGAGATTCTTCGCAGGTTGAAACGGCCACCTCTTCAGACTGGGATCCAGGATCTTGGGGGGCGGATCCATGCAGAGAGGGTCCGCCCCTTGTGGCGCATAATTTTTTTGCCATTTTTTCCATGCTTAAAATCTCAAAGTTCATGACACCCCCCCCCACTTCAAGGGAATTGACCCCCTCCAACCCAAATCTTGGATGCCGCCCCCTTGCAGCGCAAATCTTTCTGCCATTTTTGCACGCTCAAAGTTTCAAAATCCGTAACGGTCCCACCCTCAAGGGGGTGGGTGACTCCATCAGTGCAGATCTTGGATCCGCCCCTGGATCTGTACTGTAGACAGAATCAATATCAAAACTGACTCAAAGCATCGACGGTAGAACAACAGCGACTCGTGAGGCACTCGGGCTGATCAGATAGGAAACCGCGGCGCTGGTCAACATCATTAATCAAGTGCGGTCCAAAGTCGGAAGAAAACACAACGCGTGTTTTTCTGTCGCTTTGCCTCAAAGACTCCACGTGTGTCACACCCTGCAACTGTGTGAGCCACTGTAGGTGAGGGGGTCATTCCAGGCGTTATACCTGTTTTCGGTTGGTTTGGAATGACAAAAACAACAAAGTTAATCAAGCAAAGCTATCGTCTACGTATCCAGGTAACGTGGGCACTGGAGGAAACATCGGTGGCTGAGTCCAGCGCCAAACTTCACCACACACATGACGTGAGAATATTGAGCCTTCCAACAAGCCACAGGCCACAGTCTCGCCAACTCGTTCTCCTGCTCCTTCACACAAAAATCAAAACCACGAGCGTTTCGGACCTGACCCCCCCCCCCACTCTGCATCAAAACGGAACATCTCTCACGCAACTAAACAGCACCACGTTGGTGCAAATCATTTCGGACCTGAATCACATCACACACACACACACACACACACACACACACACACACACACACACACACAGAGCGCGCGGGCCTGATGGCTGCTCGTCCACAACAGGAAAGGTACGTCATGCCTTTCCACACCGATTGCACACAGCACAAGGCTGTGAGGCACCGCCCTCCACACACACACACACACACACACACACACACGCACACACATACACACACACACACACATCAAAACAGAGCATCTCTCACCCGAACCACGCCGGTGCAAATCGCTGCGGGTCGATGTCGTCCTTGGGACGCAGCGCAGTAGAAGCTCCCGAGCCTCACAGACTCTCATCGAGCTTCACAAACGCATCGAGCGGAAATCGTTACAGACACTTCTCTCCGAGGGGGGAACGGGAACTGCCGCCCGGTGCACTTATGAAGAGCTGATGACGTCACTGTGGAGCAGCCTCCCCCGCGTGATGACGTCATCAATGAGCAGCGCACCTGATGCGTCAACGAGGTTCAAATGCTCTTCTGTTGTTTGTTGCCCGAGGGCCGTCGCTTGGCGAGAAACATGGGGCAGCAAATTTCCTTCGCGCAAAACCAAACCTGTTGGAAAGAAAAGACACACACACACACATGCGCGCGCATGCACGCACACACATACACACACACACACACACACACATATGTAAGAAACAAACTCGCCAGAATGAATCCGAGACCTGGGGGAAAGCCGGAGACTTGTTTTCCGGCTGGGTAATACATTATATATACGCAAGATGCGTCCACGTGGGACATTGCAGCCAACTGCAATAATGTTTTCACCGTATTTCAATGCCGACAAACGGTTTCTCGTTTTGTCTCGAAACCGCTCATACACACGAGGGCGGTTGTGGTGAAAGAACGTCAAAATCTTCTGTGGAAGTTGTACACATTGTATATTTTACATGTTGAGATGCACACAGATCAACTGGGAAACTGACGGCAGCTGACACAGACTTGTTCTTTTCGTATTCCTTGGCAAGTAAAGTCCATTTTGCACTTGCACACAACTTTGTCCAATAAAAATGCACATGTCTGGTCCGTGCAGTATTGAATGCTGCGGAACTCCACGTTTTCCAGGAGATGTGTGCGCGCGCATTTCTGCGTGCGCACTACAATGTACGCGCGCATCAATCTGCGCATGCGCGTCCACATCCACACGCGCAACAACACGCGCGCGCACCTGGATCTTCGCACACCGCGCGCGCAGCTCATGTCTTGGCCTCGCTCGTCGTCTCGCCGCTGGGCGGCGCCTCTGCGGCGGCGGCGGCGGCCGGCTCCTCCTCCTTGTCCTTCTTGGAGCGCTTGCTCTTCTTGTGTTTGCTCGAGCGGTGCTCCTCGTCCCCGTCCTCCTTGTGCTTCCTGAAGGGGAACAACACTGTTGGTTCAGGGTCAGGCAACGTTGCGAGAAATGAAGCCTGTTGCAACACTGCAACTAGACTTTCAACTGGAGAATCAGCCGCGCGCTGCGTACATCGGCAGGACAGTACTTCATCTCAGAGGTGATGTTCAAGTAGCACAATGTCCAAGTTAAAAATTTCTGTGGGCAGGGGGGGGGGCAGACATCCTACCGGGACAATGTCCTGCCAGGAAAATTTGTGTGGGTTGGGGGCTAACCTGGAGAAATGTGCAGCACCAGGACACACGAACACAGATTCAGGGGCTGATAACAAGCAACAATGGTCCCAAACCCCCGGAAAAATTAATTCACCCCCAAAATATTTTATGCCACAGGTGCGTGTCTTTTCATTTCTCCAAGATGAATTTTGAAGTTCAACGCCCCGCACCCATTTCGTCCTTGACCAAATGGATTCGTCCTGCAAGTTGCGTGTTGAAACTCAGCCACTCAGACACATCTGAGGCAATTCTTTTCCACTGTTGTTGCTTGGCTGTCAAACAAACAGCAAGGCACGAAAATTTAACGCCATCCGCAACCGCAGACTGACCCCTTGTTTGGTCTGCGGAGTTTCGTTGCGTCGAGAACACGCGAAAGATTTATGGCGTTTTGGTGAGTGTGCGGAGTTCAATTCGTCTCGTACACACGCCACAAACAACGAAGGGCAATGCGCCAAAAACAAACCATCGCACCGTGTGTGTGTGTGTGTGTGTGTGTGTGTGTGTGTGTGTGTGTGTGTACGTGTGTGGTGTGTGTGTGTGTGTGCCATACGGAAGTGGCGTCACGCCAGGTCACCCCAACACCATTGCTCTCAACTGAACTCACTTTTTCGACTTGTGTCTGTCTTCCTCCTTGTGTCTGTCGTCGGACTCCTTGCCCCGGTCTCCGTCTCGCTCCCTCTCCCTGTCCCTCTCCCGCTCTCTGTCGCGGTCGCGGTCGCGGTCGCGCCCCCGCCGCCGCTCGTAGTCCCGGTCCCGCGACCGGGAGCGCTCCCCGTCCCGCCGGTACTCCCCCCGGCTGCTCCGGTACTCCCTGTGGGGAACACCAACAGGTGTGTGTGAAGACAAGGCTGAGAGAGAGGGGTAGTTGTTACTGGCCACATCTCAGCAAACACTCACAAATGTACAAACACACACACGCGCGTGAACGCATGTACCGCATGCAGACATGCAAACACAAGCACACACACACACACACACACACACACACCAATCTGAATGCTTCAGTCTTTGACACACACACACACACACACACACACACACACAAGCGTGCGCGTGCCTCACAGTAGCACCCCAACCAACCAACAAACACACACACGCACACCACGTGTGTACACAAACACACCCAAATCTGTCTGACACAAGCACATCCTTGTATCCCTCTCCCTCCAACACACAAAACCAATCTGAATGCAGACAGCGCAAAAGCACAATCGCACCCCAAGACACACAAGCACGGACTCGTACACCACACACACACACACACACACACACACACACACACACACACACACACACAACGGGTGACGGACCTGTCGTACGAGTCGTATCTGTCTCGGCTGCGGCGTCTCCGTCTCTCTCGACCCTCGTCGTCACTGCAAAACGAACAACACCCATCACAAACACGTGACCTACCACACACGTACGCACGTACACACAAACACACGTGCACAGACACAAACACGCACGCACACGCAACATCACACCAAATACACGCACTCACACGTACAGGGGCCTGACGTCAACCAACACCACACACACATGTTCACACACATCACATGAGCAAACATCACATGCACCACGACCACCCAATGTCACACAGAACACACACACACACACACACACACACACACCACACTTGCAACACACACACACACACACACACACACACACACACACACACACACAGGTAACCCTTGGCTCCTCAAATTGTCCAGTTGAGTGAGTTTGACAAAACCCAAACTTTACCATCGCCTTCAGTGCCCACTCCCCCCCCACTTCCTCAGTGTCCACCCCCCCCCTCTACACGACACGCCCAAGCCCTCGCCCTGCACCTGTAGTCCGAATCCGACTCCCTGTTCGCGTCCCTCCCGCTGTACGAGCCGGTCCAGTGCGGCGGCGGAGCCCCGTACGGTGGCGCCCCCGCTCCCGCCGGCGGGGGAGGCCCGCTGCAACACAAACCACGTGCGCCATCAGTTGGGAGAACCGTGCGATCCACGGGCGGGGGGCCTGGGCATAACTGACTCCGACAAAATAAGTTCACCCCTCCCCGAAATTTTGCACTGAAGGTGCAATTTTTTTTATATCATTCCAGTAATTTTTTTTGAAGTTGAAGTCACCCAATCAAAGGGGTCAGAGCCCCATCGCCCAACCAGACCCTGGACCCCCCCCCCGCCGCCTCCTTCGATACTGAAAAGCCACGAGGGGATCGTAGAAATATGAGGACAACGAACCTCCTGATTCATATCAGATCTAAACACTGTGTTCCCGTTGCGAGGAAAAAAAAAACATCTCCGCCCTCTGTACCCTCTGCATGAATTGCAGCTTTAAATCTATCCAGCGAGTTCTGTGCGCATGTCTGGATTGACGTAAAACGTGAAGCGTCTGCTTACGCTCGGTCCCAGTGGGGCGGCGGCGGCCCTGCCCCCGGCGGAGGGGGCCCCCCGTACGGCGGGGGGCCGCGGTAGAACGGCGGCGGCGGCCCGCGAGGGTCAAACCCTGGCGGAGGGCTGAAATAGACAGAGTGGAGTCAGGCAAGGAAACTTCATTGGGACACCGGCGACCCCCCCCCCCACACACACACACACAACCGTATTCACCCGTGTACAAGTCGCACCCAAACACAAGACGCACCCCAAAATTGTTTGCCTTGATTTTCTTGTATCAGGTACCAATACGTAAGCGTGCTGCGAAATTGAGATGAAAAACACAGATTTTTTGAAGCCTCCGGTGTTTCAGAGGCGGATCCGGTGAAACGAAATGAGGAGCCACGGGCATGCCCACAACTGGGGTGCTGGCCATTTCAGGTCCAACCTAAAACGGCCAGATACCCCTCTCCCCAAACACCCTCGGGCCCTTGGTAGTGTTTGGTTACTTCAGGTGGGACTTCACATGCTCAGACACCCATGTCTTCTGGTTTTGGGGGCATTTTGTTTCACCAGTCACACACTTGGAGCGCGGCCCTCGGGCCCAACCGTTTTTACGTGGGACCCAGGGTGGTTCGGTGACACCGGACGGAGGCTCGCACGGGCTGCATCTAAACCTCCCTACTCACACGTTAGTCGGAGGTACACCCCGCGGATACGCAGCATAACCTGCCAAAAACACAAGGAAATATGCGTAAATTCGTAGTCTCAACAGTACGATCTGTGTAGAAACACCGGTGTCCATGACCGGATTGCTCGACGTGCAAGAAACATCACTTCATTGTGAGAAAATTCATCAGCTGTGTCTTCCACCAAAACTCTGTGCCGACCAACAGGTCAGCACAATTCATTCTTCAAATCCTCAACTGCGAACGCTTCCATTCAAAAACATGACGTGTTCCCTGTCGCAACTCAGACAAAATTTGACATGCGACGTGTACGTGACGTAAAAACAAGAAGCAGTGCTCAAGGCAACTGCAGTGCGAAGTCCCTTGTGGCATCGGTAATGTCATGAATTCTTCCTTGTTCATCAATTCCTCCTTGTCTTCCACCAGCTGTGCTGTCCATGCAGGGGGGGGGGTCTGGTGGGG
>JAAUXT010128650.1_pt1 | contig 13769 bp, 17 predicted proteins | sample 7278171 | NCBI WGS metagenome assembly JAAUXT01 (sample SAMN14350112, study PRJNA611818) | marine sediment metagenome | isolation source: surface marine sediment (1.8m) | place: French Polynesia: Moorea | collected 2018-08 | reverse complement strand
TAATTATCTGAAGAAGGCATTCTAGCTATCTCTTAGTGACTGTAGTTCTGACTTTTGCTATTACGATCTCACTCACTCTCTAGCTCACTCACTCACTCACTCACTCACTCATTCACTCACTCATTCACTCGCTCACTCACTCACTCACTCACTCACTCACCCATTCACTCACTCACTCATTCACTCACTCACTCACTCACTCACTCACTCACTCACTCACTCCACTTCACCTGACCAGACACTAAGGCTCGACTCCGTCACAAGTCTCATGCTGCCGTCGCTGCGACATAAATCTGATGGGACCCGTGTGTCTGGTTCCTGGGGAACAATTTGCGGTTTGTTTAGCAGTTGCTGTGGCTGAGGTAGCGACTCTGTGCCTCAAGTATTGGATTCCTCTCAATCTCTGGGATCTCCCGGCACGGGGCCAAATTAGCAGGGCGGGTCAGGACGCAGATAGGTGGGAAGCGCCAAATGGCTCATGTTGAACATTCAGTGCGGAAAGATAGCAACGCCGGACCCGAGGTGCCACTTTTCAACGGAAAAACAGGGGTGTCTGATGGCAGGTCCCCCACAGAATCAGGTGTTGTTTCAGGACAGGCTCGTGTCGACTTACTTGTGACCCAGAAATGTGAGACAGGAACTCAGTTCTCGATTTCCATCTGCAGTGTATTAGAGGGAAACTTGGCTCCGCTTTGTGTAACGTTTTGAGAACACGCTTTGTTGTTTGATGCCATTGTGCAAGAAACTGACGATATTCTTGGCCAAGACGTGTCATCCGACACCAAGAGTGTCTGATGACGTGAAAAGCAATGACACAGGTTTGATATTGAACACGGGAACTTTCGTGTGGTGCGAATAAGACACGACTGGCCAGGGTCAAGACCGTGTATAATTAAGTGTCCTCCTGAAGATGGAACCGGCAAATGAGAAAATGTGACCCTCCACCGAAGTTGAACAGACATACTCCGGAATATGACACAGCAGCATCAAGTGTCTCTCAGGTGCTGTCAGGCTGTCGCTGCCTCAGAACGTGACCACAGAAAAGCTCATTGAATGCGGTGTGCTGAGAGGTACGTGTGGAAATACTCAGTGCGTCACTCTCAAATCTCGATCGAGGATAGGGCGGTGCTTGAGGTTGCCATGGCCACCTTCTTCTGTCCCACGCTGCTCATTTTTTTACAACCAAGGCAGGACCAACATGAATCTTTGCGCAGCCGCACTCCGTTCTGCAGCTTTTGTGAAACAATTTCCTTTTGGCTTATTCATTTTTCTCTTCTCATTAGTCGCTGTCGATATTGAGTTTGACAAGCACACGGTCCGACCCGCGGGAGGTAATTACTGCTCGAGCGCTCGTTTTCAATCCCAGATTCAGCCATGCAAGTTCTGACCCAAAATATTCTCTGGACGGCGACGAGGTCGTTTGCTTGTCGATCCAGGAGCGCGTTTGTGTCCAAGTGAATCACGCACGCTGATCAAACTTGTCCCGCTTTGCCAGGCAACTTATGAGCTGCGACGCAACGTGTGAGTGTTCAGCAAATCCAGTTGGCAATTTGGGTGGTGAAGTTCGACAAATCTCCTTTCAAGAAGATTTTGCTGTTTCGGCACTGGGCCTGGTGGATGGTTGGAGGACTGGAAATGCAACAGAACTCACACAAAGGTTCCCGGTGCGTTCTGGACCAGGGGAATTTCTACTTGTTTGTTGGCAAGAAAATCCAATGCTCGGACACTTTGTCCTGGCTGAGGGCTCAGTACGTATGGCGTGGGACATCCTGGGCTCAGAGGACATTCACTACGTGTTCCTCGTGTTCAGAAAGAAATCTCAACTCTTGGGATGGAGGAGGTATGAGAACAGGTGTTCTGTCCCTGAAGGCTTGTGGGACAGAGTGACTGCAGAAGAACATCAAAATCAATATCTGTGTGACTGAAGACCTGACGTTGCACCAAATGAGACTTCACTCAACCTTCCCATGAAGCCAAAGCCTCATATCCTGCTCTGCGTTAACACAAAGTCAAACCAGGCCTTGTTAAATTTGGTAGGGATCGATTGATGCAGGACCTAAACATACCAGGTGTGTCGCTTTTGCTGAAAACGGAGACGCCACAGGAAGCGAGACCCCACGGGAATCTCCTCGCCAAGCAGGGTTCCGTGAATCGGATCAAGCGAACCCGAGGTGTCCTTGTGTCGCAGTCGCCTTCCCACGCTAAAAACAGACGCACTGGAATCGGGTCCCCAATGGGGACAACTCGCGTCGTGTTTAAGAACATTTCCTGAGGCCACAGGAATCGTTGAATCACGTACCATCGGATTAACCGTGTAAACTTCCCACACTGTGTTTCGTCAGCACTGGATTCGGGACACCTCGTTGCGTTGGAGAAGTTGTTTGAGAAACCTGGATTGGGAGTGCCAGATCTTGTTCCTGTGTGCAGGCGGGGCAACAAAGAAGGATTTTTGTTTGACACCGGTTTTTGATGACCGCGTAAAGATCAGTGCGAAACGGGGGCACCTCGTTTGAACAGTGACAATTTGCAGCCTTGCTCAGTGGTACTCATTCTTGAGAATACGCTTTCCTCTGCTGAGATGAGGGACGCTTTGACGGGCTGACGGGTACGAGGGGATTTTATGACGTACGACGCATGATGTGTTTCCATGGAGACTCGCTGAATCAGTGTGAGTCCCGCTGCTTTCCTTTGCAGGCACAAAGATTCTGAAGCTGAAACTTTTTTCTGTCAGAAAAGCAAAAATCTCTGGAGACCAAGGTACGTGAAGACGCATTCAGTGAACAAGCGTCGATCAATGAATATCCTTGCTAGAGCACGATGCTGTGGAGGACAACGTGCAACACTGAATGTGTCTGTTCCTTGAAATTACCTCTCCAGGAACCTTCCGGAGCAGCTTTGTTTTTCGTTCAGCATCCTTCCTGGGACGGTTGTCACGAGCTCAGGGCTGATCCAGGGCGCAGACCCGGGAGCCATGACCTGCTCTGGACCAAACGTTGGGTCTGCCCTGCTAATGTAATCACACAGAGGAAACTCTGGGCTTCAGTTCTGACCTACCAGCACCTGCTGCTCTTCTTTCCACAAATCTCTAGCTGTTGTGCAGCTGCAGAATCCGCAGAATTCATGAAGATGCAAGCACCACACAAACCAGGGAGTTTGAGCACTGCAGTCCGGAGTCACGTGCGGTGCCAACAAGGCCCGCAGTGGAAGGGTGCAAACTTTACGCAGGCTTTGCTTTTCTCACAAAAGCTGCAGACGGAAGAACCCAACTTGTCATCCTGGGAAAATGTCTTGGTTTCCCACTTGTTTCTTTCTCCATTTCAAATCAAGTTTTCCTGTTCATATCCAGGGGCGCTCAACGTCGCAGCAATCCGCAGAGCCTCGTGTTCAATCTCCTTGCCCGCTTTCCATTGCATGAGATTTTGTCTGCAATTACGGCGCAGATCCGATTCAGATGCTTCGCAGACGGTCACAAGACCCAGGCGGGAGTGAAGCGGCACAACTTCATTCGAACGAGACTGTGCAATGACACAAGACCCTCCGGGCGAATCCAGGGGGTGTGAACTCGGGAGGCCCGAGCCCCAAAAACTGGTTCCATGTCAACTACATGTACTTTTGTTTAAGCTGGGGCCCCTGGTCATCTAAACTCTCCAATACTGTGCCTCAAATGGTAATGTTAACACCCCCCCCCCCGACGGACTTTGGGTCCCCACCCTGATCCTTGGTTCCCGAGAGAAAGGGTCCCAGAATTGGAGGTTTTCGTAGATCCGCCAGTTGCCCGAGTTCTTCCCGTCCAGGATCGTGACTTCAGACACGAATCAATGCACTCAAGGAAGCTTTCTCTAATTTTGTGACTCAGAACCGTGGGTTGAATTCCCAGAATACATGTGATTGAGACGCAACGTCTCCGTTTCCCTTTCATGGATGAAAAACACACATTTGTCACACCAATCGAAATTGAAAAAAAATCACATTTTTTGTCAATACAGTACTTGTGAAGAACTAACATTTTTGCTTTGCTGAAAAAGGAATGTTCAGTCCCAGTTGACAACAACACTGCATTCTGTAAGGACGTCTCATGTGTCGTCGAGCAGGTGGGATCCCAACACCTGTTGAGGCCGACTTCAACAACCACAACGTGGAGAACGTTGCCCCCGACAGCCTCCTTCCCTGCAGAAATTTGAGGATCGAAAATTTGGGCGCATCAAACTGGACCGTCGAGTACTAAGCTCACTGGTGGCCCGACAGGTGCGTGTGATCGTTTGAAAACCGCAGCACAACAACGACTCGCTGTTTTTTGTGGGGTTGCGCGAATCAGGATACTGCATCAAGCAGGTCAGTTTTACCTTTCTGTTGCAGACCATTCTGTCTCAGTTCGAATGAGATTGTGTGGAAAACCACAAAGCAATGCTTGTCCGAAGAAAGTTTCCACCAATCCACTGGGTGAGAACGTTTTGTCCAGTGTAATTTTTGCAAGAGTCCATCAGACAGTTTTGGGTCGTGACTCTTGGTCAGCAATGTTCACGCAACTCGTACGAGTTTTTACCAGTCATCATTCGCCATAATTCACAATGAGCTCATCACAACAGGACAATGTGATCAAAATACCAAATTCATTGTGCCAGGTTCTGAATTTGCAAAGTTTAATTATCCTGATGCGGTCTCAATGACAAATGGCCGCCTTCAGACGGGCAAAGTTTCAAAAGTAATTTTCAGTTCGAAATTACATCCAAGCTGCCAGCAAATAAAGTTTGAAACTGCAGCCCTTCGCACGAAGTCTACCGGTTCTGAAGTGAAATTCTAGAATATGTATGTCAAGAATAACAAGAAGAGAACATAACTGGACCAACATAACTGGACCTCCTTGCAGAGATTCCTGTGCAGAGGGTTGACAACGTTTGCACTTCCACGAATGAGTGAGAAGTAAACTTTGCTGATTTGTTCAGAGGAAGAAACGGAAGGTCTGCAGACGAACCATGTTCTTGATAAGCCCAACGAGAAACATGTCCACAGGTCCCACAGAGAACTGGCCTGAGACTTACACACGTTGAGGAGCTTTCTTTGTTGACATTGTCGTTTTCGTTGTTCCTTTCATCCAGATTTCCGAGACCTCCCCGTGGTGCTGGATTTGGCCCTCGCTGTGTTTGTTTTCCATTAGCAGAAGCTTTGGTAGATTCCCCTCCCTGATCCAGCACGACCCCAGATCCGCGATGATCCTGCTGAATACGCGCGAAGCCAGAACCTTCCGCCTCGGAACTCAGTGCCTGGAGTTGCTTTAGTCCACTTCTCAAGGACCAGATGGACGTTTGCTTTTTATGAAAACACAGGTTGTCCACCGTCAGTTCTTTTTGGGGGGAGGGGGCAGGAATGTCGCAATTGAAAGTGCGAAAGTGCACATGTCATGCCAAGACTTTACGGGACCACCCTCACCACCATTTGAGCCAAGATTTCAGAAAGGAGTCACAGATGTTCCGTCTGTGGACGATGAGAGCAGGTGCATTCTCACTGCCTTGCCCAGCGGGCCACATCAGGAACAGAAGTTCCGCAGTACCGTGCACAGTCTCATGCGCTTCAGTCAGAACGAGTTACATTGTACAGACGGAGCAACGATGAGTTGAAATTGCCGCTTCCGGTGAGTTCTATCGCCGCTTCTCATATTGTTCACTCCCCGAAAGGCGTGTTCAACGATGGCTGCAGGAGTACCTGTTGGACTTTCCAAGCTTCCCAAGTCAAAAGTTGAAAAGACTCTTTGTTGCTTTGGAACAAACTGGCGTGGATGAACAGCTTAGGCAAGACGAAGGTTTGCTCTTGACGTTTATTGCAAATTTTGTGGAGCGTTTCAAAACAAGTTTGTAAAGAAGACACGGATAATTTGACACACAAGAATACGCACAATGTGACGATCTAGAGTTTGAACCGTTTTGAAGAAAAAGCCACGGGATTTTGAATCTATTGCTCACTGATGCATGCAGTTGTGTGTCTGTTTCTGTTGGGCTCCATGGTATCGTATTGACGGGGCATTGAATGAAAACATGTGTTGTCAGCAAACACGGTTCAGGTTTGCAGTGAGCTAATCCCCGAGGACAAGAGAAATCAATTGTGCGAACGTGAAGGTCCTGAGGACGCATCTTTCCTGTGCTCTTCGCCGCGGTGTTGTGTGTGTTGGGCTGACTTGTGTGAAAACTTTGGACTGGTTGTCGATGCGTGTCTTGTGTGGAAGATCAAAGTTCACGCCTCGTGGGTTCATTCCAATAGGAAACCAGCCCCCTGTTTTCCTGGCAACCTTCATGCCTTTTTCTAAAGAAACAAAGAAAGAAAGATCAATTTCAAGACAGGTGCGACCTGTTGGAAGAGGGTGGGTAAAACCTGGTCTTGGGTGGTTGGAAACTTGGCTGCGCGTGTCTCAGTCTGGTCTTGACTGGGTCGGAGCCAGATCTTGAGAACTTTGCCCGTTTTTCAGTTGGTTTGGTAAATTTGTGCTTTCAACCTCAAAGCAAAACCTGGGCACGAAAACTCGTCCACCTGAAACCTATTTGCCGAGCCGGAGCTGGGTGCCGTTGTCGCACGAAGCAGCCAGACACCCTCAACCTTCCACACAGATCCACACAGACCACATCAGACACTGAAACCCTGCTGTCAAACTCTGTCAGTCAAAACCCCATCCAGCTCAATAGCAGCTGATTGCGAAACCTGGCTGAGCCAAGAAAAAAGAAAATGCTCTTGCGCTCGTAGCGCTATACGAGCAGACGCATCAAGTTTCAACAAAGATTCTACGTCTGACATACTCATCCAAATCTAGCTGAGACCCATGGACAATGAAGAGCTGAGGACCGCCCAGATTTGAAATCTATGGGCCAGGGTTGAAGCAGGGCCTCGGCTGCGTTTCACTCAAAGTCAGTTCACATGAAGCACACAGACAACTCAACGGGGCTTAACACACAGCAAACCTCTTGTTATCAGAGGTCGCAGTCCTTTCCTGCGCCTTGGGGGCTGCGAGGATGACCCGTTTCAACTTTCTCGTTGGCAACTTATTTGACCGGCAGCGTTCAATCTACGGGCAATTTCAATCGTATTTGGATTGGCTTCTGGGCATGTAATTACAACGGAATTGAATCCGTTCAAACTCGCATCAAGATGAACCAGTGAGAAAGCTGATTAAAAATTAAATGGTTCAAGGCATCAAGCAATGCAGCAGAAATTGTACACCTGGTCCACAATCCGTGTTGGAAATTCCGTCCCCCCGCCAGTGAACCCACAAAAACAGTTCTGCTCAGTCTCGTATCTGTTTCTGCCCTCACACCACGCAGGCCCTTGATCTTGCCTTGTTGGACAACTGACGCGTTTATCTGGACACACCAAAGGAAGCCGCACCGAAGACAACCGCCAGGACTTGGACGAATTCAGCTCTGATTGGCCTATCAGCTTACGCCCTCAGAATACGTAATGAGAGTGGTAATCTGAGTCCACTGAGGCCTGCATTGAGTGTTTTCTTGTACAGAGAGTGAACAGACACATCGTACAAATGTGGAAACAATCTCCTCGTTGTTCATGTTTTTCGTTGAACCTGGTTGATGTTCTGGGAAATTCTTTACCTGATTCTGCACAAAAAAAACTCCGCATCTCTGTTGTGTGTCAAACGAATTGAAAGCCACATCATCGCGCAAATCTGAAAATCCCTCACAATGTTTCCCCAACATTTATGACCAGAACACATCGCGCATGTGATTCATCTCGTTTGCAGCACTTTTGCACATCTCGATGTAAATCGGGAAAATAAACGCTGCACAATAGATCAAGATCATATTGCGGAGGATTGGCTGAAAGGATAAAAAGCAACTGTGTGTGCGAGCGCACGAAATCCGCCTTGACGACTTCGTGGCAATAAAACATGCAGAATCAACATTCATGACACGCAAACATTGCCGGACGCACAGCAGAAATTGTCGAGCCTGTTCCTAGCAGCCTGAACACAAGTTTTCCGCACTTCAAAGCCGGAATATTCGGATGCCTATTGTCAATCTGGGGTTTCATCGAGAAGCCCAAATCCGGAGAGCCAGAAATGAACTGGTCAGGTGCCTCAAAAGAGGAGACAGTGGTGTCTGAGATTTCTAGTGCAACTCGAACTTTTTGTGGCCTGGCACTTTTCAAGGCCCCGAGTGACATTTTCACAGGGGTGAAACCTGACACCAGGAGACATACGTGTCTGGTCATTTCAAGTCCCAACTCAAAGTGACCAGACACCGATATCTGGGAAACCCACATGGACGGCCTTGTAGACCACCTCGTCGTTGCTTTCCTCAGGCACCGTCTCCGTTTGCTTTCTGGACCTGCCTCTGACACTGTCTGCTGTCCTTGAGAGCAGAGATAAATGGCTGCAGAAAAAAAGCAACACACCAGGCCACTCCATTGTTCGAGACTCTCGTCAGAAAGACCCATTTTTCAGTTGATGACATCGTGCAAGAAGTCTCGCGCCAGCAGACAATGGACTTTTTCACCTGCAAAAGAAGACAAAGTAGGCAAAAACTTGAAGTTGCGCTACAAACTTCTGAGCACACTTTGCGCATGTTGCTCAAGTGCATTCAGGTTGGACAAAATTGCTCCACATGTTTGCTATCCAGGCACTGTCGTGTATCAAACTTGTCATGAAGGTTACAGAGAAACATGGTCAAGTCCCAAGTGGAAGCCCAGGAAGGAGCCCAGATAAGCTGCTCGCACACTGAACCCAACAGTTATGTATCAGAGCAAAGCTTTAACAAGCTTGCAGGACACAAAAACTTTATCTGTGGACCAGAGAAGCAACGAAGATGACACAAATCTTTCGAGAGGACGTGGAAATGTCATGCATGGCCATGGATGCCATTTTCTTTTGCTCCAGCACAATCCCAACAGCCTCCCCCCCCCCCCAAAAAAAAAGCAATGCATGATGAACTTCTGAACGAGGAAAGTCCCACGACAACGAGGTCCTCAACGTGCAATCAAATCTGCTCTCTTCTTTCTTCTGCTGCAAGAAACACCGTTGGAGCTGTGGCGGGGTCCCCGCTCAGCGAAGTCGGAACGGACCCCGACTCTCCTCCCTCGCTCCTTCGTCCGTCCCCCACGCGCGGTGCGGAATGCAGCTTTAACGCTGCCGCACTTCCTCAGCTGTTCCTCGCCTTGGCGGAATAAAAGCGGATTTGCTTTCCACTCAACAAGTATAAAAAAAAATTTGCGTCACTTACTGTCGCATCAGAAAATCTGCGCAACGGTGATAAAAGCGAATTCTTTTGCACCGAATCAGGAATTAAGTGACAGATACAGATTTGGTGAACAACACAGTAATTTCTGTCAGTCTTCAGCAGGTAATGTAGATACTTTATTTTTTTCACTTTCACAGCTGTGAACCGCAGAAATTCCTGTTTGGCTTGTCTCACTTCCACAAACAGCATTTGGCTTTGACCCAATCAGACAAAGTGCTTGACCTCAGTGGGAAAGCGTTGTTTTCCAAGAAGAAACTTTGGTTGTCGCCCAAGACCTGTTCATCCAGAATACCCAGGGTCTGAAAAATGTTATGTGCTTGGCCGAAATTCCTCTTGGTGCTTGACGCTCTTGGTACAAAACGGCTTTGACAGTTTTGCGGTTCCGATGTCCACAGCGTCGGCTACAGTGAGATCAGCGTCAAAAGCACTGGGAGGGAAGGTGGTGTCATCAGCATGAAAGTGCAAATTGGTGACAAAAATCAGTCAACTATCGACACCTTGGAGTTTCTCTGACACATTCAGAACAAAAGTTTCGACAAAAGCCTGGAGGGAAGTCTGGAGGGAGTTTCTACGGACAGCAGTGTCATTTGCTGTGGACTTTTCAGACGCAGTAGAAATATAAATATCAGGCAGTCATTTCACAGGCGTTTACGTCTGCTTGGCTTTCGTTCCCAGAAAACACGTGAGTTTCAGGAAAGAACAGATCCTTTCTCCGTGCTGTGCCCTGAATCGGTGACCAAGACAGCTTGACTCAACTGAAGACCAAAGACACTGCTTTCACTGTGCTCTTTGCCACAAGTCAAACTCCTTGGCCCCAACGTGCTGTAGCTCTGCACGAGGGCACCCAACCGATAACAAAATTTCGCTGCCAAAGCGTACTAAATTGTGAGGAAATTGAAGCTGGGTACGTGTTGAATGGGATTTGGGCAACGTGCGAGAGGTCAGTGTTCGTTCTATAGCCATTCCAATGTTTCCTGGGCAGGTGATTCCACAGGGATCTCCAACCCCCACCCCACCAGCGGTATCGGCAGGTGCTGAATTTCCTCGTTCAATGTGACCTTTTTGCTGCGGAATCAGGCAACATCTTCTGCTGGATGTCAAGTGTTCCTTGGAGAAAAGCCAGGCACATTGAACACGGGTTTACCTTTCCAGTGCATTGCACAGTGGCGTGGATTTGTTGTACGAGAACGTACTCGACAAAAATGTTCCGAAGTTCCTGGCGATCCTCGTAATTTGGTCTCCGTTTCCTCAGACAAAAAAGGGGGCAAAACATGTTTAAAGCACGGTTGTAATTGAAATTGAAATGAAAATGGAATTGAAATGCCATGCAGACAGCTCATTTAAAGAATACCCCTGAAAGACGAGGGTGGAGTCTGCACCAAGACGACTTGGCGCAAAAACATGATGTGTCAATGGCGCAACCTTCAACATAAAGTGTTTCGCGTCTACAATCAATCTCGCGTTCATACTCATCAAGTACACTTTGACGTGATGCTCACGCACGTTGCTCCAGCCGATCCCGGATCAAGGTCATAAAGGGCAAATGTTCGGGTCGCCCAAGCAACAAGCTTGAATACTTTTCGATTTCGAGCAAACAAGGCGCTACGTTCTGCACCTGCGGCTCGATACAAAGTTCTCGTTCTCGTTCGCAATGTCTGTATGTCTGTGGAGCGTTGAGGTTGGACAGGGGTAACTCAAATACTCATTTTCAATTTTTGGCTGTTTTTACTCGTCAAGAAAGCAATGGTTGTGTTTGCCTTCTGTCCAGCAACAAAAACAATGGTTGCTTTTCATTGTCACTTTTGCAGGCAGGCACCCGTCTACTGTTTGCTCGGTGCTTGCGTGTTGTGAGCACAATGCCTGCTGTAAGGAGCCGATGGCTCGTTGACTTTGATCTCTTGTTGAGATCAGGTGGGGTGGGTCCGGCCTCACAGAGCTGCTCGATGTGCGGTAACTTTTGACAGAAAAGCAGGTGGTTTCTTCGTGGGCTTTCTTGTTCTCGAATCCCCGTCACCCGGTGCAAGTATCTTGTGTTCTTTGAGGAATCGATGTCAACTCCTGTGGCACCCCAAGGGCCCGCCAAGTGCTTCGAAACATCACACCGGCTGAGCACAGGAGGCAACAGTGACGAAATGTCCTGTGCAAAACGTCCATTCGCCAGTCGCTCCTGGCCCAAATCCGGCGTCCATCCCAGCCAATCCGACTCTGGCCCAGCACACTCGAGACAGCAATGTGTTTTCGCCAGCTCTGAGTCTTGATCTGTTCAACGTTGACGTTGCAAGAAATTTGCTTTGCAAAAATTGGTCATTTGGCATTTTGGAGGTCTGCGCATTCTGATCGTGAGTGGACCGAATCCATTTTCAGTGACACATCAAATTCGTCTTTGGGAAATTTTATCAAAGGCAAAGATGCTGGCTGCAGACATGTGCATTTTGTCATCTCCTCTTTGAATGATTCGGTTGTGACATGTGCGAGTCTCTCTCATTTGCTCTCCTCTCTCCGACGGAAGCTCTGCATCTAATATCCGCCCAGAGGAAAAGCTTCACAACAGAAATTCACCTGCCGTCAATGGACCAGCAAAAGGGCATGCATCGCAACAGATAAAATCAAATGTAACAATCTCATGGCTTGCACTTGATCTACGAGATCAAACAAAGCAAAATTATACGAGTATATGACAACGAAAAATATCTTTGAAATGAGGGAGGACAAAGGAGGAACGGATTTCCAGGACCAACGATAATCATCCACATCAAAAAGTATGGTTGATATCGGCAAGGTGTGGACCTCAGACTGAGTAAGAGTGTGGCACAAAGAGCGCAAAAAGTGGTCCTGGATCCACCAGACAAGACAGTACCAGGACCTTTGCTTTCATCAGCCTGTTCAAGCAGAAACAAATCAACAGCTGCTGCGTGCTTTGCTTCATTACCCTTCCCAAACAATTTGTCAAACCACGAGTGAATGTCTGGTGATGATCGATTTCGGATTCAGATACCCACTGGTAATGCGTAGTTTTCCGAGTTCTGGGCAATCAGACAAAGGGTGCATGTCTGATCTTTGTGTGACGTTGTATCGGAAACTTGTGGGGACAAAGACCCAGAACAAGTTCTGAAGCATCCAGTGGGACATTGGCCCCTCGCACCCGTAAAAATTTGTTTGATACCACCTTCTCTGGCACTGCAGTGCACCAACGGGGCTTTTCTTGCAAAATCTTGAGCTTGAGTTTCAGCTTCTCTCGATTGGAATCCAAGTCAGTTCTTTGTCGGCCTTCACTGCCCCCTATATTGGACACGAAAGAGACGCATTTGAACGAGACATGTATTTGTTCCGGATACGAACGCACACGGTACGAGTACGAGCTGTGCCTTCCCCGATTGGCTTTCTTGGTCTAGAGACACAGGTGTGCCTCCGCTCACCAGTGAATGTCCAAACAAAATGAGGCAGCTCACTTTTGGCTCACTGTCGTGTGACAAAACACACCACCAACCAACACGAACCTTCAGTGGATCCAGAATTAGCGTCGAGGGGTGGCGAACCTTGGTCCGGGCGAGCGCCTGACCCTCAGAGGCAAAAATCGTTCAACACATGAAAAAAGGAAAAAGAGACATCGTGGTACAAAATAAGTGGGGTTTGAAGGGTTGTGGGGTCTGGACCAAATCCAAATCGACCAGTGAGGAGCAAGGGTTGAAGGACACGACATAATCCAGATGTGTGTCAGCGACTGTGGAGAGGAGTGCGTGTGAAAGTGTGCCTGTTTGTGGTGTGTTTGTGTTTGCGATTGTGCGTGTGTGTGAATGTGTGCATGTGGTGTATGTGTGTGTGCATGTGTCAGAGGACGGGAATACAGTCTCGGCAAATGAGGAGGTAAGAATACGCACCGGTATGTCTTGCTCTCGGGGATCCGGAACTTCAGCTTCAAAGAAAGGTGAAAAGCCGACACCTGGGGTGCTTTGACTTCGAAAATTGAGCAAGAAAAAAAGATCCAACTCTGAAAATGGAAGCGCAAGCATGACCACGTGGTTCGTTTTCTCGAGCAGAAAGCAGTCTGGACCCGTGAGCCACCAAGTGTCCACAACACCGCACTAGAAATCTGACAGCTCAGGGAAACGCATGTCAAACGAGTCTGCTTCAGTTTCCCACCAGGGGTTCACTCAAGATGGCAACGACTGACTCTGTAATCAGAAGGAACAGGTAAAGGGGTTTTCACGTTGGTGCCGACTGCAACTTTTTTTGACGTCCGTCAGTGAATTTTTTGACACTGACAGCAGGTTTGTTTTCACATTGAGAGTGCCGACAACATCAACTGCATCGACTGCAAAAGTGAAGATGGTGTCAACTTTTTGTACATAGATTTTCAATATGTATTTTCATGACGCCGTCAGTACTTTTACTGACGGCGTCAAAAAATGGTCTGGACCATTCACAACTGCAACTTCACAGCTGCGGGTACCAGTGCAGGTACCAGTTGAAAATGGAAGCAGATGACAGAAACATTTAGGATTTTGTGCAAATCTGGGATTTCATGCTGTAAGAGTT
>JAAUXT010059073.1_pt1 | contig 13770 bp, 7 predicted proteins | sample 7278171 | NCBI WGS metagenome assembly JAAUXT01 (sample SAMN14350112, study PRJNA611818) | marine sediment metagenome | isolation source: surface marine sediment (1.8m) | place: French Polynesia: Moorea | collected 2018-08 | reverse complement strand
ATATTACTTTTTTCCTTGCAAGAAAGGCTTCAATATTCAGTGAAAATTTCTCAACCTGAAGCAATTCAAGGCATTGTACACAATGATTTTCCATCAACTCACCTGTTCTTCCACAGACAACATTTTTGCACCATCAAGGTGAAGGTCATCACCAAGCAGCTTCGTCGAATCACAGCTTCTGTCACAAATGCACCTTTCAGCATCACTTGTTTACATTGGAAACGGTCATCTGTCAACAGAAAATGCAAAAACAAGCACAAACAATGTACAAACAACACAAAGAAAAATTCATTTTGCCGAAACGCAGAGCGAACAGGTGCTCTGCGTTGCTGCGATGCAGAAAAATGCAGAGCGCAAAATGCAGAGGAAAAAAGAACGGAATCTCAGCACTGGCCAGTACTGAAACGCGACGCAGAGCGTAAAAAGAATAGCCCCTTGGAGACGAAAAACGTCAACCAAAACGTGGTCCCGTGCGTCCTGCAGGTTCTCGTGTTGTTTCAGACTCCAAGAAAATAATGAAAAGTGTGTCGTCACAACATGCAGACCTTCACATCCTGAGGGGGGTATCAGAAACTGACGGACGTGACGGATCCAAGAAAGAATCGAAAGAACTTTCCTGAAGCAAGACGCTGTCACACAATTGTTTGCCCCAAGCAGCCGGGGGGTTGTCCATTAAGGTAACGAACTTGTAGCCCAACGTTCACGAAAAGATGCAAAGGTAGTTGTCATTAACGATTCTCTTGAATGGCTGAGCATAATGAGATGTATACAGCTTCTTCGTTTCAGGAGATCCTCCGGCCACACAAGTCAGATTCGATGTAAAATTCCCAGGACGCAAACGAACAAGCAGAACTGCCAGATGACAACGAAAGTTCTCGTAGATGCGACTGGAACGAAGTCATCGACGTTGATCGCCCCAAACTTCCAGCCTGCAGGCACCTGCAGTGTTCTGACCATGTGCCGCTGAACACAGAGGACTATTCTGACAAGTAAGTTTGTTGTCGAGTTTTTGTGATCCGGCTAGGACTTGTGGTGCTTTATCATACATTACTTTTCCAAAGCGAACTTTGACTTTGCTTGCCAAAAACGAGGCGCATGTTCTGTTTGTGCTGCTTTGGCGGATTGGTGTTGCTCTCGGGGGAAAAGATTATTGCTTCGTATAACACCAAATTGGGAAACGCTCGGTTACCTCACACCAGAAATCGAAAAAGAATCTGGAAAACAAAACTTCAGTTTGGTGGACCAAAGTTTTTGCTCTGATACGAACGGAGTGAATTCCTGTTACAGTATTCTCCAGCCGAACTTCGGTTTTCACACTTCGAAATGTCTGACATGGACCTGAACAAGGTCTCCAGAAGGGATCTACGAAAGTCATGAAACGAACTGTGGTTTCGTTTCGAGAATCCGTGTCCTTCAGCAAACTTGTGTCTCTAATAGGGGTCTCTGCTGCAGCCATTTGAACCTGGAGGCCCCGTCCGCGTCGCGAACCCGCAGTGCGGAGACGCTCTGGATATTGAGTGGATATTGATCTTCATCGCCGAGGTGGAATATCTTCTCAGTGTCAGCGCTGACCCCTGGCCCGACAGCCTTGCTTTTTGGCTTCTCGAGACAGTATCGTCCCGACCCCGAGGCCATGTATCAATCCACTTGAGACCCCGTTGCCTCTGTTCTCCGTCCGATCCGCGCATCGCTCATCTGCTGAATTGTTCTGCACTTGAAGTTGTTTGGAAGTTTTGGTTGAACAACGTAACTTTTGAAATTTGTCCCGTCAAAAGACCTTTTGGGTCAGTGTGGCAACGAACAATCAGCCTGAGCAGAAACGGGGGCGTGCATGAAACTTCGGACGCAGGCCTGCCACTTACGAGTCTGGGGACCAGGTGCTTCTTTTAAAGACTGAAAAATTTCCTTCATTTCATTTTCTCCTCGCCAGTTTGCAGGCCTGATGTCAAGTTGACACTTGCAATTGAGTGGATGGAACTAGAGTTTGTTCAACAGACCAGGTCTGGAACACGGTAATCACATCAACTTGCCCAAAAGCGTGGCAGCTCGACAACAGTCATGACTGAGTTGGTGCTTCAGACGGTCTGCAGTAGCGTAACGCAGTTTCCCTGAAAGTGGGCCCATTGAACATCTGCGTGCCACTCTGTGCTCATTTTACTGTCTGCACAAACTCCATTGTTTTCAAGCGGTCGTGGGCTCGAGAAAAAAATGTGAAGGAACTTTGGTGTTTGACCAAATTGAATCTGTGCCGCTATCAGTGACTGCAGTGGTGCAGGCTTCCCCAGTGGGAGGTGTGAGCGGAAACGGGAATGATGTATTTTGTGGAGTGTTACTCCGAGTTTTACTCTCATCTGATGTCGTTAAGTCCGCCAGGGACACGGTGAATGACTCGTGGTAAATTGATTCACTGAAATACGATTTTGCTTCACAAGTCCATTTGTTTGAAGAAGTACTGACTCCACATGCATCATGAGCCACATTGCGTCAAAGATTCACCCACCTGACAGAGAAACCCTTCAGATTGAAACAGTAGACACATGCCTGCAGAAAACTGTTGAAGCCATTTTTTCTGATTGAGAATTTGCATCGTGGAGAGATCGAGCATTCCGTAAATATGTAGTGGCCGTACATTGCGTCCCACACGCTCTCCCTGGAGCGTCATCAGCAGAGCTCCCAGGACCCAGTCGCAACAGCTGATTTGACTCAAGAGAACGGGCATTGAACACGAATGAGATAAATGGAGGTTCACGGTGGGTTCTGAATAAAAAGCTGTGATTCCGTGCTATTTGGCAGACGCCTTTGTTGTGTGGTGCAACCGCACCAAATTTCCCCATACACAGACCTGTACACTTGTCTGTCGTGGCGTTCTTTGAATCGTGCCAAATGCAGAAGAACTTACAAAGCGCCAGACTGGCGGCGCACGCATTGTTCGCTGTCGTATGCGAGAGGAAATGAAAACTTCCTGCACCATCGGAATTGTTCTCACATGCAGATGGACCGTCCAGCCGAGCCCCGTGTATCGTAATTGGCTCGGTCCGCGCTGACGGATAGAGAGGCGAACGCGCTGTGACGCCGCCGCCCGCTCCTCGCGTCCCGACCCTGGGCGGCGGGCGGGCGGGCGGGGCGGGGCGGGGCGGATCCAGCCAATCAGCGCTGAGCGACCCGCGATGCTATGAGGCTATCATTGCTGTGCTGCGCAGTGCAAAAGCCACGGAGACAAGAGAAGTCATATGTTAGAAAGTCAACAGGCATGCAGATCAGCAATTTCCGTCTTAATGAGTTGCGGCTCCGAGTCGCGACATTGACGGATGCTCCTGAAATCCAGTGCCGGGTAAATAACATTCTGTTTTCTATTTATGGAAGCGTGTTTCGTTCAATTGATATTTCTCTGGCAGAATGCTTCCGTGTGCTCTCAGGTTCCGATGGATCCAGGTCCGAGGGCAGGAGGTGCCACCTCGGTTGAACTGCGAAGAGGCGAGCGTGAAAGACAAAACTTTGCTCCGCCAGGCGCGAAATTTATTCAATGGAATGGGGTGAGCTCCGTAAGCCCCAGGCAATCCTGGAGGAGCACTTCTGAGTGAGCTTTGCTTGCACGCTCTCGTTAATGGCCATTTGCTCGCACAAACTCAAATTCTTCTGGTTGTCTGTTGAGACTTCTGAAGTGTTTGGATTGCGATGACAACTCCTCAGAGAAGGAAATAAAAATTCCACAACACCCACTGGACAACCACACAACTGCGCAACATTTCAGGAAAAGAAAGACGTCTTCCAACGCACAGCATCCTTGTTTCAAATCAAAGCCCCACCAAACCCCCATCAGACGCAGCCGCACCTGGCTGATGCTGAGACATAGACTTGATCATGAGTCTTGTCTTCGGCAAATCACATTCTTGCTTTGCTGCGGCCAGGGCCTAAATGTGTAATTGTTACACATTTACTCCTTTAGTGGACATGATAAGCCGTTGCCTTTGCATTAAAGTTTCATCAAGGGTCTGTCTGGGGAGGAGGACGGAAACTTTGCCCGCTCTCTCGCATGCCGTGGTGCGATTGGAAGACAGAATCATTCCCCATGCACTCCAAATTTTCATGGATTGTCTTACATTGGGTTCTTGGCTTGAAGTTTGATTCATTCAAAACAGCTTGACTTTGAAGAACCTTCAGTTCAACAGTGACAACGAAGTGACTTTTGACTGGCCAGCCGCCATTGACCAAACAATCAACGCAGAGAAGCCCACACTTTTCTTTCGCCGTTCTTCAACCTGCTTGTCGCCTGGGAACAAAGTTCCTCTGATTGCAACATGCAGATTCCACTGGACTCATCCTGCGCCTTTGTTGTGGACAGTGAGTTGGCACCGCAAGCGGAGAGACAAACATCGATTGTGTGTTCTTGTCTACAATTGCATGGCCAAAAGCTGGGAACAAATCTGTGCTCTTTGACATTTGCAAGTGGACGAATCTTTTCTAACGTAACGCTTTTCCTGCAGTGATTTTCTCACTCCTGACTCAGAGATCAAAATTAAGAAGCAAAGTCTTGACACAAGACAAAAAGCGGTGAAGCAACGAACGAACAAGCTTCCACTTGGGCACAAAATCTCATTGGCTGAATCAGCTCAGCAAACTGCGGTACTTGTTCCAAACTTTGTTGCTAAACTATCTCCAAGTGTTACGAAGCAGATTCTCCGCAGAAGCAAATTATTTGGGCGCGCAGACAGAAACAGTTTCATGTGATGAATCTTTGACAACCTACGAACTCCTTATCAACAAAAATGAAGACAAGTGAGCCTGTCCAAATGCGCAAGATTCCGGTGAGGCCCCGTCTACTGCTGGTGTGATGCAAGAGGCGGTCCTTCCAGTGCGAAAGATGGTTGTGTAAATTTGAACAACAATGAATTGAAAATGAGATGAGACCCTGACGATGGGTCACTATTCTGCGATGTTTAACTAAACTGGGTGGAGCAGAACAAATTTATCTAGAATTTCGTTTTTCGTTTGCCATTTTTGTTCAATGTCTTCAGGGTTTTGAGAACTTCTATTCATCTTGGCTTCTTCGGAACACCGCGCAGAGAGATCTCAAAACCGAAACTCCCAAAGAGAACTGAGAAGCTAAGACACTGTGCGTGCTGTATGCAGAAAAGATGCTGCAGACAGACTAAGTGGCTTGAAATGCTCAGGGAATCCGTCCATTAGGGAGAATTTTCTTTCACTCCTCACGAATAATCCAGCAGGAGAAATTTGAAAGGCCTGAGTGGGGAGAACAATGCCGAGGTGCGGAGCGAGGCGACAAGATTTCTAACCGGATCACGCCCAGTCTATCAAATTTTAATTTTGCTCTGGTGAGAAATTTGGAAACTGGAATGTGATTAGAAGAACGCACAAACTCCCCGGTTGACTCTTTTTTCCTTCTTGAAGATTTACAGCACGGCATCTTGACAAGAATTTCTGGTGGATTCTCAGCAAGAAAAGAAAATTTTCAAAGGGGAAAAATGTGTCCACAGTGTGATCTATCCTCAAAACTGGAAAAGTAGAGAAAGAGGTTTTGCATTCACCTTTGCAACAAAACGAGCCCGGCAACACGAACAAAGTGCAGGAAGCCTTTCTGTCTGAGTCCAGCGACTGCGTAATCTGTCCTGAACAAGTTGAACTCGGAGCCATTCATGAGGCACATCTCGTTTTGTCACATTTGTCCAAAGGAAAATTAGACTTTGAAGCATTGCCATTCTTTTCATGTGATAATCAGATGAGTGTTGTCTGCTTCACATGTGGGTCTGCAAAGGGCTTCGTGGGGAATCAGCCAACAAACGCCGAGCACTGACGCAACAAGGCAACCAGGGTTGAACAAAAGACTGAAAAATCCTACAAACGACCTGTTCCTGTCTGGCAACATATAGCAAGCTTTGTTGGGGCAGATTCCCAATTTCTATGGACAGGTTCTGATTATCACTTGGTGTGGCATGAAGAGACTTGTTTACGCAGCGTGGGAGTTGATTTTATTCCGTCTCTCTGTGCGGTGCTGATGCCAACCAACAAACTTTGATACCAACAATTTCTATCAGGACTCAAAAAAACCTCTGGCTGATCGTGGCATTGTTTCAGATTTTAAAGTGAGTGAAGAGGAGGCACCTCTTAACAGTGCGTGACGTTTGGGTTTGCACAGTCTGAAGCCTGTCAAGGAAAGAATACTTCTATCACACAGGCAGTGTGTGTTTTCCCGTTCACAACACTTTTCAGACATCCAACAGACGTTGCGGACGCATGCATGGAAGAAATTTCTGTTTTGCCTCCAATCCTTGGCAACACGCTTTTTCATGAAGACCTCCAGCTCATGCAGTCTCACTTGCAGTGTATTTCCCCCAAAAATAGAGACTACGGAACCAAAAACGCATTCAACAAAAATCACTTCTTGAAGTTCACTTCTTCGATTTCAATTTGATTCCGTCGCTTTTGGCGCGGCGCTGTTGAATCTCTCAGGAATCCACGGAATTCGACGGAGAAGATGGGAACTTCTGATTGATGCGCGCGGCAACAGTAATTGGCAACGAACAGCTTCAAAAACACTGTTAAAGAATTAGAGGATCCCAGAGTTCTTTGCGGAGGAAATTTCTTTTCTTTTGTGTTCCGAAATGAGAATCTCGTGTTGTTGGAGTGAGCAATTTGTTCAGATAAAGGAAGAGGAGTCTATGTGAATGTGATGAAAAGTTTCCTCCGCTGAGAGACTCTTCAGTTAGTGCGATTGTGTCAATCTAACATCAAACTGGAATGATTTGAAAAGGTTTTACTGGATAGGGGAGCGTGCTGAGCCTGTGAAGCTCAGGTGTGGCTCGCCACAGGTTCGTTTGGTCTGAGTGCTGGAATCTGACAGACGGATCCAGCAGCGGAAGTGCGCCGTCCTCCGACCACTTCCGTTTTGCTCCAGTCCGATTACTCCACGTGTGCTCTGGCGGACCAAGAGTGGATTCACGGCTCCTCCATTTTCGTCTGACATCCTTCAATCTTTTGATTGAATCAGAACATCCAAGATGCCGGAGCGCAGTGCCCCCGTCCTGGATGCAAACTCGGCGCACCTGTTGAAGTTAAAAGCGAAGCAGGGAAGCAGGGAAGCAGGGTCCCCATGGGATAAGTCCCTGTCGGACCGACCGTTGGATCCCCCTCAGGAGTCGCCTGTGTGAGGACGGCTGCGTGCCTCCTTCCCTGGCCGAGAGCCTGACGGAGGTTTAATTGATTGTGCGCGGATGTCGACTCGGATTGTTCCGGATCAAATTGGTCTTTCGGGGGTTCGCGGCAAATTCGTGACGTGACAGCAAATGTCACTGTTGGAGTAATTTGTTGTTGGAGATTAAAATCGACCCAGTTTCTGTAGTTTGGAAGTAAATGCAGAGACCGCAATCCATAGAACAGTTTGTTGGCAAGTTGTGTTCTTCCAAGTGTCCTGACGACTAGGCTCGGTGATGTTCTTCGGAGATCGATTTGTGTGTGGAGAGTCCAACCTCCTCCTCCGCAAAGTCAGTGGTTTTGCCTTACGTCAGTGTTTTCAACTTGGTGGCTTCAAAAATTCAAAGATATGTCCTCTTGAAGAGAAGCGCTTCAGAGTTGCGGTGTCATCAGCCGGACATCGCGCAGCTTTGTTTCCCATCTTCACTCAATTTAGCTCTCGTCCCAAATCATTCACTGCTCACTGGTTCACACAGTACCGTAATCAAGGTCTAGACGACCGTCGTATTCTACTCGGTCCCAGCCATGATGCAGTGTCACTAAGTGGACAGCCGTTCCGTCATTTGGTGCAGAGTCTGGGAAAATTTGTCTTTTGTGTCGTTTGTCGTCAAAGCTGAAACCTGACCTTGTGGTTGGGCAGCAGCACCGTTCTTGCCACAGGAATCATGCGCACACTAAAGGAGCTGCAGCACGCACACTGCAGGTTTCCCCCTTTTTCTGGGGCTGCAACCAGGGTTGCATTCAATTCACTCGATGAGCTCAAGATTCCGTGGATTTTGGTGCACGCAGCCACTATGGCGGTACAGCCCAATCGTCCGCTCAGCCCCACGACTCATGCTCTCTGCTCAGATGTGAAATGTCAATCAGTACAGCAGCCTGTCCTCCACAGGGGAGGCATCGCAGTGTCGCGCAGGGTTATCACACCGGAAATTTTGTGATTTGAAACCTCTGATGATCTGCATGAATGCCTCTTGTTGCGTTCTGTTGTGTTGGTGCAAACCAAGCGCAAGATTATCCCCATTTGCGTTGGGCATCTGTTTCTTCTTGATTTCTTGTCGCACCTGGCTGCCAAAGAACCATTCCGCGCTTTCGAGCGCAGCGCCACCGAACTTCTTGAATCTCTGTGTTTCGTCTCAGGGACATAATGAGTGGACAGGAGACTGGTAGGCGTTGGCTTCTCAGCACTGTGTGCCTCCATAGACACACCCAATGTAGACACAGTATCCTGCACAGCGGCTTCACGCTGGTGTCTAATTATCATTGACATCTTTGCAGTAAGATTAATCGCAACAACTGCACGGGCCTGAAGGGCAAACGTTGGTACGAGTACGAATTGTTTCCTTTTGTTCTTTTGAAAAAACACAATTCACTGATATCCGTGCCAGGAACCATTGTCGCTTTTGTCATTTTCCGGTTGAATGATGAGACTGGGCTTGTGCCTTTGTTCTTTTTCAAAGTAGATCTGGGTATTTTTAAATGAATGAGCTGCTTCGGGGAAGCGTCATTTTTGTGTCATCATCTGAATGATGATGCTTGAATATTCAGAGAGTATTTTTGCCTTTTTGTTGTTTTAATTGTGATTTTCTTGTTGTTCGGTCCTCAAGATTTTGTTGGTTCGTCCTGTGGTGAATACCTTCAGTTTGATGGAGTGACTGTGTTTTCCGAAGTTTGGACAGGTCAGCACGAAGGAGCCAGGTTTGGCGCAAGTGACAAAGAGTGGAATCTCATTCAGCAGTCTCGCCCAGCATGCCATCGGTGTTCCAAGACCTGTAAAGAAGCTTACACTCTCAAAATCCTGAAGCAAAGCCTGGACTGAACCTGGACAACACGAACATCTGCGAGAAAGCACTGCAATACCCGAGTTTCTGTGTTTGTGTCTGTGTCTGTGTTCATCTGCAGTGGCGCTGGAAAAAGACCTGGGGATTTACTCATTAGAATTGCACAAGCCACGTGAACGCAGACTGGACACGAGACGCGCGCTTGTCGAGAGCGCAGCCGCGTGCGGAGCTGCTCCGTGTCCCGGGGACCGGCGACGTGAGCGGCACACCGGAAATTGCGGTTGCGCCGAGCCGCACGACGCTCGCGAGCCCGCCCGCGAGCCCGCCCGCGAGCCCGCCCGCCCACCCACCCGCCCGCCCACGAGCTCGCCCGCCCGCCCGCCCGCCCGCCACGGCCTCCGAGAGCCGCCGCCGCCGCCGCTGTCCACGGCTCCTGTAATTAACGAGAGAGCAGCACGTGAACGGAACTGTCAGGGCCAAAACAGCGGGGATTTCCACCCTTGATCCTGCGGTGGACGCGAGGGCAGCGGGGGATCAATTTGCGTGGACGCAAGAGAGCGGACGAACAAACTTCCGTGCGTGGAGGGCGCTGTGTTGTTTGAACAACCAGATTGCCTTTGGCCCCTCGTGTTCAGGACCTCAATCCCAAGTGATCAACATTGTCCTTTTCGTTCGCAAACAACATGTCTGAATTTTGTTTTCTTATGTTTGTGATTGACTGTTGGAAAATCAAGAGAAATCCGATGAGGAAAAAATTCTTGTGGGTGCACGCAGGCATGAGCAAATCAAATGCACAACGAGTTCACACACACGCATACACACACACACACACACACACACACACACACACACACACACACACAGTGATTTGCGGCAGCTCAATGTGCAGGGTGCGGCCGTCCATGAGCTTCATTCTGTTGAAAGCTGCTCCTCAGATCTAATTGACACTCGGCTTCCGCAGGGCGACAGTTTGCTCTGTTTTTGGCTTCTCTTGAACTTTGCAACGGGAAACAGTTCACTTCCGTAACCGACAGGTCTTTTTCTGTTTGGCGTCACTCGAACTCTCGCACCAGACGGACTGCTCCTGCTGAATCTGCTTGGTCTTCTCGTGCAATAGTTTTATCGTCTCAAACGACAACGTTCTTTTTTGAAAATGGAATGGTGTTTCAGATCAAGTAAACCCAACAGCTGGCTGGTTTCACCAAGTTTACTTTCTCCTTGCACTCACGAGAAAGACAAAATCAAAGAGCCTCAGAAATCTATTTCTTTCTGGAAACAAAAAGTGGTTGGCCAAGTGCATTCAATTTCGCTTTCTCTGAACAGTAGTCAAAGAAAGCCGCTTTCAGTTGCAGGAACGCTGGAAAAAGACACGCGAATATAATTCAATACAAACAGACTTGTGAAAGTTTATGCTTTTTACAGGCAAAAGGTTCTGGGAATGCGGCAAAAATGTCGGTGTATTTGCTGGCGTCTTTCTGTTGCAACAGGTCCCCCGATGAGGAAATCGTTAAGATGCAACTGGAAGGAAGGTCTGTCTGCCAGGGTAGGACTCAAAGCGACACGTTGAAATTTGGAATCCGCACAAAGACATCGCGACTGAAAATCTCACATCTGCAGACTGTGCTTGAGGCATTTCAGTTTCTCCACTTGACAGCAGGCAGATCCACACAGCACACAACATGTTCTAATGGCTTCGTGTGCTTGAGCGTGGCTTCTTTGTGAACAACAGCGACGTTCAAAGACAACCCTTTGGAGAATCTTGTGAGACAGAATGCCGAAAATTGCTTGTCCGGAGAACAGAGCGTTACGTGGCGAGTCTGTCGCCCCGGCCAACGAGGGGCCCGTGATTCGTCTCGTGAATCTGTTCACACGTCCACAAGACCTGGTCGGACGAAAACAACAATCCAGGTCGCAAACACCACCAGTAAAAACCCATTGCCGTGCCGCGACTTAGACCATTGGCACGGACGCGACGGTCGATTCCGGTCCGGCTGTGGTTCCGAGCACGCGTGTCTCAGAGGTCATGCGTACGATGAACTGGCACTCTGCAAACACGAATTTCTCGACTATTACACACTCGATCGAAATGAAAACAAGACATAACATGCTTTAACAAGTATATTAGCCATAACAACTGTCAACATGAGTAAATTTTGACATTTCAACCGGGAAAAAAAAACACTTTTGCACGTTGGATGCGACCATGATCGACCACTTTGGCGACAGAACTGTCACTTCTTTCTATATTTCAATGACAAGTGCATCTTTTTGACTTTTCTCTCTGCTTGGATTGAGTCAAGTTTGTGCAAAAATGAGCAGATTTTTGGACAACTACCATGTTTGTCTGCCATTGGGCAAGACCCACCATGAACATTGATGTGACTGTGCGGCATGATCACATCGCTGAAGGTTGGATTTGCGGACAGTTCAACCTTGTCAATGTCGAACTCAGAGTCATGTGAGTCGACTGATGACCATGTTGTGTCAACAGATGACACAGATTCAGAGATCTTTGCATGTTTGGCAGACACTGTGCGGGTCAAGTTGACACCAGGCTTCACAATGGTTTCTGAGGTGTGTCTCAACAGCTCCTCACTGGTTCTTTTGTATGACCGTACAGAGTTGCTTTTATGGCCTGTAATCTCTTTTATGACCTGCTTGTCCACTCCCGACTGATACATCCTTGTGGCTACACTTGCCCGGAGTGAATGGTTTGAGTAATGTCCAACAAGACCAGCCTCTTTTGCCAAAGTACTGACAATCTTTTTGAGTGCATTTACTCCTACAGGCTTGTCAGTGTACCATGTCGAAGCCCGGAGTTTCTTTGGTGCAAGTGGGTATTTGTACAAGGCAGAACACTTGCCACCAGTCAGGAGCAGAGATGTGTACTTCAGAAAGAGTCTGATGACATTGCGATTTGGATCATCATTGCCATAAATTTTCACAACTTTGGGATTCTGTCTCCGGCCAACCAACCCTCCCTGGTTTGTTTTGGACTTTTCATCCTCACAGTAGCACAAATACCTTTTGCCTGTTGCAGAATCTGAGCAAACAGGGAATTGACAGTCGTGTCCTGGACATCTCAGATCTCTGTGTTCCTGACCTCCCTGCAGTGCGCATGACAGACCTAACAGAAACATGACTGTGTTCCAGAGCTTTGTGGGCTCATCTTCGCCTAAACTGCTATTTGCCCACATTTTCTCCTTGTCTGAGTACGTCAAAGGAACACTTGATTTGGTCACAGACACTCTGTCAGCACATCTCTTCTTCATTAAGTTGTCAAGTGTGTACCGTACCCGCAGAAATGGGTTGTCCTCACACAACTTCCACTTCAACCCTTTCTTTTCCAAAAAACACTGCAACATGATCACCAAATTGTACAGCCCTTTGGCCCCAAATTCTGCACTGTCTTGTCGTTTGACTTCATTCAGAAAAGCAGACAAACTGTATGCCAGATTATCTGGATGGAGCATCTTGGCAGTCAGATCAGAGAACACAATCTCAGTTTTGGGAACAACACTTTTCAACCTTTCTTCTCTCCAACTTTGGAACAAATTCACGGCCCACAAAATTTTCTTCTCAGTGCTGGGAGCAAATCTTTTAGTGGCTACCTCATGCAAAATGTCCGCAGAAGTAGGTGGTCGAAAACGCGACGTCGCAGCCTCTGATTCATCTGTCTTTTTTGGGTAGCTGGCCGCCACTGCAAGCACCTCGATGTTGGGTGACTCGCTGACTTTTAGTGCTGTTTTCTGTGGTTTGTCTTCAGAATCAGAAGTTGGGTAAGGCACCAAAAGTTGCCTGTCAGGCCTACAAGAACAAATTTGATGGAGATTTTGAGTGACACTCAATACACTACTCACATGCAGTATGGAAAGTCTGTCGATCAAGTCATCATGATGGAAAGAAACATGGCTGACAACTCACCACCACATGTCTTGAAGGTGATAGTGGGGTTGTGTCGATGGAATTTCGTCTTCTTTCTCATCATCTGATGACAGGAGGTCGAAGTAGTTTTTGCCAGGATTCACTGTAGAACACACCATTTGCTTCTCCTCGTCATCGAACGTGGTTGTGTCACGGGTGTTCTCTGACAGGCTGGTGAACACAACTGGCATGTCGCATCATTGTGTCGACGTGAAGACAAAACTGAAAAGCAACAATGAAAATTTTGAGAAAATAGTCCAAAACAAACTTCAGGCATATGTCTTCAAAGCCACACAATTACTTTGGTCTTGAACAGAACGGCTGAAGCACAGAAAATTCACAAACCTGTTGTCCATGTTGAATTCACCCGGAGCAAACATTTCATCATGTAGAGTTGTCGACCACAAATTCCCACTTGTTTCCTCGTCAGAAACATCCAAATTTACAAGTGAGCCAAAGAAAACATCTTTGGAAGACATGACTCCAAACATCAGAGCAATGGAAACAATTTGAAACCAAAAATTCATTTCATTTCATCTGAACAGTGCATCCTGTCCAAAAGCAAAATGGCAGCGAAAAGTGTCGACCTGCTTTTGCGGCTTCCTGTTGCTGACCAGTGACCTGTGACATGCTCCAAAAAATTCTACATATTCTTCAGCATGTCCCAAACACAACCAAAAAAAGAAAAAACCATTTCAACTCTTGTGCTCGGAACCACAGCCTGACCGGAAAATTTTTTGTGCATGTTGACCATTTCTGTCGTGCATTTCGTCCCTCACTTCAGCTCGACTATTTGGCCTTTTTTGGATGGAATCGAAAGAAAACAATCTCAGTCATACCTCCCTCAATGGTTTTCTTT
>JAAUXT010033133.1_pt1 | contig 13770 bp, 19 predicted proteins | sample 7278171 | NCBI WGS metagenome assembly JAAUXT01 (sample SAMN14350112, study PRJNA611818) | marine sediment metagenome | isolation source: surface marine sediment (1.8m) | place: French Polynesia: Moorea | collected 2018-08 | reverse complement strand
TGTGTGTGTGTGTGTGTGTGTGTGTGTGTGTGTGTGTGTGTGCGCGCACGTGGTCGCACGCTTATTTCACACACACAAAGGTACTCCCACATGTGCAGCCCACGTGTGCCCAAACAACAAACTTCTCATCTTGGAAAGGGTTTCACCCTTTCACATCGTGGATCTCACAAAATCTTAAGTTGAATGAACACTGTGGTCTCCAAGCGAGACCCCTGAGCAGTACAGGTTTGTTTGACAACTGGAATCAGCTTCACACGCTGGAATTATCGCAACAAACCTTCAAGAACCAGGGACATGTGCACTGCTTCTCCTTGTTCCGCGTCGCGGACATAGCTCCGGTGCGAATCCACAATCAACAAAATTTGATCCACAAAATTTTTTATCAGATTCCACTTCTGTTTCTGTATTCCTGGACTGACTACACCACCTTCCGCGAGGAAGCTTGTTTGTTTGCCGTGCACAGCAAATCACTCATCCATATCGTTGAACTGTGGCATCAACTGACACTCACACCCAAGCAATAAAGAAGTGTGTCTGTTGGTGCACGCAGAACTCATTTTTGAAAAATTGTCCAAATCATGTCTGTTTCCCAAATTTTCACGGCACAGGCAAAATCAAATCCATTTCTACCCCACCGAATTCAAATACACCGTGCGTGACCGTTTTCGGATCTTGCGTTATCGAGATTCTTATCTTCGCATTACAAGTGTGAATTTCGATCAGGGGGCAGCGACAACACATTCACGGTCCATCACACTTGGCTTTTCTACATTCAAACATGGAAATCTTCCGAAAGAAGAACCAAGACAATCGACCACACTGTTGTTTTCTGTCCGCATAGAGGTGGGCGATATGAAGTTGTTTGTGCAACAGTTATCGCGCACAGGTTGGTGGATCTGAATCAAACTTTTCTGGCCAAAGGAGTATTCAGAGGTGACAAAAAGTTCGCCTCCAAACCCTCGCATTCGACCGCCCCCCCCCCCCGCGCGCAAAAAAAGCCCAGCCTTCCAGAAATTCCTCCGTTGGCAACAAAATTACCCACTTTCGTTTGACAAATCTGTGGGTCACCCGGCCTTTTGGAGGGGGGCGCAGCCTTCGACCAACCCTAGCTCCACCAGTCCTCACCTGGTCGTAGCATTCGTGATGCTCGGTCTGAGATCGAGACAGGTCTTCCTCCAATTGCCTGATCTTGTCGTCTCTGTACGAGATCTGAAAAATAAAGAGCAACGCAGTTCTTACGAAAAGGAAGTCCAAGGCGATTACAGCTGAGATGCCTCTTGTTGTATGTGCCCTCATAAACGTCTTCTCAAAATAGAAATTTTCCACAGCATAAACACCTTGCTTCGCACAAAGAAATATTCTCCCCAAAAGGCTCGGCAAGTTCAGAGCTTGCACAGCAAATTGATGAATATGCAGTACATTCGTTCAGAAATTTTGATCGACAGATTGAAGACGTATTTTGGGTGAAACAAAAGGGTGTGAACAGTTGTTCTTGTTGCAGGACAAGAACCAGATCACAAGAGTCTGCTCCAACAGATACAAAACCCTTTTCCGTGAAAGACAACTGAATATCCTAACACGATTTTGTTTGGTTTGTCCGCCACTCCTTTGATTCTCGAAGGCGCATCACGGTGGCTTCACGTTCACACAAAACCAGGTCCCGCAATGTTTTTCGCATCTCGTAGGTGTGTGTGTGTGTGTGTGTGTGTGTGTGTGTGTGTGTGTGTGTGTGTGTGTATGTGTGTGTGTGTTGTCTGTGTGTGACTCACGTCCTCGTCCGCTTGTCTGCGCGCGTCCTCCAGTTCTCCGGTGCTGCGGTCGAGCGCGTGCTGCAGCTGCGCAATGGCGTCCGTCTGACGCTCGATCTGCCAACACAAGCGAGGGAAGAGCGGCGTGAGGAACCACAAAGATGGGTGCCGTTTGTTACAGCTATTTGCACCTGTGAGAAGCTGTTTTCACTCCCTCTGGAGTGTTTGCGCCTTACCTCGAGTTGCTTCTCTTGTTTGAGGCTCCTCAGTTTCCCCAACTCGGAGTTGAGTTTCTGCAGAACTTCGTCCCGCGTCACGATTTTGTTCACAGATTCCTTCTGCTTTTTCTTCAAGGCGTCTAACTCACTGCGAGTTTGCTGCAGCAGGTCTTCCTTCATTGTCGCCTGCAATTTGGATCACGAGAACTCACGAACACGACTATTTTCTTCACCTCACAGAAAATGCAAGAAAACTATTTCCATCAGTGCTTCGTCAAGAAAATTTGCAAGACAGTGATTGGAAGGCGAGTGTACTTGCCGTTTCCTGTGCGTTTTCGCACTGCAGCTGGGAGGCGTTGAGCTGCGACTTGACGGCGCGCATCTCGTCCTCGACTCTCACTAGCTCCTGCGTCTTTGCCTCGTTCTGGTGTCCGGCCTCCTGCAGCTGCAGCTCCAGGGCCTTGACCCGGTCACTTCCGGTCAGCAGCTCCAGCTCCAGCTTCTGCAGCTTCGCTCTGTGATCCGAGATGGATTTCTCCTGCTCCTTCATCTGCACGACACAAACTTCAACAATGATAAAGGATCAAAAGAGAGTTCACTCCAGGACAAAGACCTTTGACACATGGGCATCTGACTCTGGTGCTGGTTGTCCATAAATTCCCAAACAAGTAACACCATTGTGGTCACGTCTAACCATGCAGTCCACACTCACTCCTCTGGAACTCTCACCGTGTCGCCTTGTTTCTCGATGGTCTCCGCCTGGTCGGTGATGTCCGCCTTGAGCCTGGCGATGGCGTCGTCTCGGCGCTGGAGCTCGGCGGCGGCGGCGTCACGGTCGCTCTGCGCGCTGAGGGCGGCGGCGGCGAGGCGCGCCTCGAGGCGCCCGGCGTCCTGCAGCGCGGCGGCGTGCTGCCGCTGCACCCGCTCCAGCTCCGCCGCCAGCTGCTCCAGCCGCAACTCATGACTCTCCAGCTGGAAACGGCCAAAAATCCTTTGTGCACGTCGGCTGAGACCTGGACTTATTCAGAGGGTGAGAGTTTCGCACCAACTACAGCGCGCACCACCACAAAAGGGGTGCATGTTTGAAGGCCTGTCTACGAAAGATGTACTGAGCAGGGTCAACATGTCAACGGGTGATCAGTCCCAACTTGACGCATCCAGCATGAACCTCGTTTCCTTTTGCTTGCGTCAGAACATCGTGACGCCAGTTTTGCTGCGTACCTCGTCGACGGTTTTCCTGTACTCCTCGTGCGCGTTCTCGATGTCGACCTCTTGCTTCTGGCTGTGCTGGTTCCGCTGCAGGACCTCGACCCGGAGCTGCCGAATCTCCGCGTGCAGCTGCTCCGCCTCCTCCTCCTTCCGCCGCATCTGAGATTCAACACAATGCACACCTTTCTCGAAGAGTCTGTCAAATCTTGACTGCGGCTGCGCAAGTCAGGCAGAGTCACAATGATCGTACACAGAAAATCGTTTTCTGAAGCACTATTCTGTTGAGCACTGAACGACAGATGGTAATCTCAGCTGCTGTGGAAACATATGGCAAGAAAAGCGAAACACTCACCTGGTTTTGTGCGTTTGCAAATCTCTCAGCCATCACCCTGAGATCCGCCTGTGTTTTCACGATGACGTCATCTTTGTCTGCGCTCTCCGCCTTGTGCGTGAGTTCCGCCTGACTCGACACCAGCTGTTGCTCCTGCAGCCGAGTCTGGAGGCGGTCGCACTGAAAGTCAAAACACATCAGGTTGGCACAAGCAACAGGTTTGACGTTGACGGCGTCACACTGTCCAAAACAAGTTTTTGTCGAATACAACCATTACAAGTGAGAAACTGAAACAGATCAAGGGGTGAATTTGCTCAAGATATTCTTGTCTCCAAACTTCGTGCGGTTTACTGCTCATGAGACTCTCACCTCTTGAGCAGAATCCTCCAACTTTTGTTTGTTTTTGGCGAGTTCATACTCCAGCGCAGTGATTTTCCCCTGAGATTCTTTGGCCTGGAATGCGTAGATCTACCACATTAACACCGGCATGAGCAACAGCGTATCAACCAACTCAATTTTGCAGGGAGAATCTTCCTGGCTGCGTGGCTGGAGTCTTTCTTTCTCCCCATCCTGACACAAACCTCACCCATTCCCACGGTCGCTCTCTGTCTATCTGTGTTGTGCTTTTGAAATGAACGAACCACTTCGCACCGACCTGGTCAACCACACAAGACCACACTCACTTGCCCAAACTTCTTCCCGCCCACCCACTCACCCATCCTCCATCAGTCCGAACACACGTCAGCAATTCTTCGATCTACGCCCCCGCACCACACCCACACGCACGCACACGCACGTACCGCCTCCTCAGCGACGTGCATCTCGTCCCTGAGTTGCTTGATGACTTGTCCGCGGTGATTGACGGTCGCGAGCGCCTCTCGCTGCTTCTCCTCCAGGTCCTTCACCTCCTGTTCACGTGACGTCAGAATCAACTGGCTGATCTCACAACACAATGTATACCAGGAGGTCTCTTCTCTGCACAGTGAATTGCAATGGCAACCAGAGTAAACAAGCTCAAACCACACTTCTTTTTTGCAAGACGTTTTGGCACACCCTGGTGCCACCCGCACGCCCAACTGCGCCCCCACCCCCACACTGATGGAGCGCCACGGACGCATCGTCCCTGCCCACGACGCCTCATCCAACAGTTCCCTACCCCCCCCCCCCCCACAGCGCACTGTCTCACGACCCTTTCCCGGACCCCCCCCCCTCCCGGAGCGGCGGCGGCGTCACCTGCTTCACGCGCAGCAGCGCGTCGTGGCGCTCGGCGATCTCCGTCGTGAGCGCGTCGCGCGTGTCCTGCGACGAGCTCTGCAGTTTGTTCAGACTCGACGTCAGCTCCTGCACCTGCAGCCAGACAAAGCGTCAACACCCCATGCAAGGACAGCAACGCCCAGTTCCGAAGGTACCCATTCCCATCTTTTGCACACACCCCGAACCCTCCAGCACGCCTTGGCATTTCAAGGATGGCCAAAGCAGCAGGCTAAAGAAAAGAAGCTGTCAATGACAACAGCCATCAGGCACAAAATCCAGAGTGCTTCGCTGCTGAAAACGATCGTCTCGAATTCGGATGGGAACAAACAAAAAAGTGTGCTGAGCTCCACTGCAGACGAAAGATGAAAGCATCGAAGAGTGAAAAAGGAAGGCTGTCGCTGAGAAGAGACAAAGACACAAGAGAGGAGAGACAACACAGTTCGTGTGAAGTAAAGACAGACAGCACGAAACAAAAGGCTAGTATGCGAGACAACAGCACAGCCAAAAGTCTGGAAAGCTTTTCGAAAGAGTGGACACAAAGCAAAAAGAAAGTGCGTGCAACAGTCATGTAGATGAGTCGTCCCATCTCATCTCGGGATGGAGTTGTACAGCTCTACCTGTGAGTGGGAGTTACACAGCTCTACCTGTGAGTGGGAGTTACACAGTTCTACCTGTGAGTGGGAGTTATACAGCTCTACCTGTGAGTAGGAGTGACACAGCTCTACCTGTGAGTGGGAGTTACTCTACCAGTGAGTGGGAGTTACACAGCTCTACCTGTGAGTGGGAGTTACACAGCTCTACCTGTGAGTGGGAGTTACACAGTTCTACCTGTGAGTGGGAGTTACAGTTCTACCTGTGAGTGGGAGTTACACAGCTCTACCTGTGAGCGGGAGTTACATGGCTCTACCTGTGAGTGGGAGTTACACAACTCTACCTGTGAGCGGGAGCTACACAGCTCTGCCTGTGAGTAGGAGTTACACAGTTCTACCTGTGAGTGGGAGTTACACAGTTCTACCTGTGAGCAGGAGTTACACAGTTCTACCTGTGAGTGGGAGTTACACTCTACCGGTGAGTGGGAGTTACACAGCTCTACCTGTGAGTGGGAGTTACACAGCTCTACCTGTGAGTGGGAGTTACACAGTTCTACCTGTGAGCAGGAGTTACAGTTCTACCTGTGAGTGGGAGTTACAGTTCTACCTGTGAGTGGGAGCTACACAGCTCTGCCTGTGAGTAGGAGTTACACAGTTCTACCTGTGAGTGGGAGTTACAGTTCTACCTGTGAGCAGGAGTTACACAGTTCTACCTGTGAGTGGGAGTTACACAGTTCTACCTGTGAGTGGGAGTTACAGTTCTACCTGTGAGTGGGAGTTACAGTTCTACCTGTGAGCAGGAGTTACAGCTCTACCTGTGAGTGGGAGTTACACAGTTCTACCTGTGAGCAGGAGTTACAGCTCTACCTGTGAGTGGGAGTTACACAGTTCTACCTGTGAGCAGGAGGTACAGTTCTACCTGTGAGTAGGAGTTACAGCTCTACCTGTGAGTGGGAGTCACACAGTTCTACCTGTGAGTGGGAGTTACAGCTCTACCTGTGAGTGGGAGTTACACAGTTCTACCTGTGAGCAGGAGGTACACAGTTCTACCTGTGAGCGGGAGTCGGCCTGCTGCGCCTGTGCGTCTTTCAGCTCCGTCTCCAGCTGCTTCGCGCGACCGCTCTCCCTGTTCAGCTGCGGAAAACATGTCAACAACGGCCAGATGATCAATCCAGACCGACAAATGGCGCAAACTCGGAAATTCGAAATCCTTTCTGACAATCCAAGAAGGAAAACAGTGGCAACCAAAGAACCATCCCGGCTTCTTTGTGCGTGTGTGTGTTCGTGCGTGTCAACACAAATGAACAGTATGTACATCTATCTCTCTGTGGATCCAGAAGCACAGAGCTGAAAGTCGTCAGTTATGGACAGAGAAAAGTTTGTACCACAAGACATCTCTGCGCAAGCAGACCAACCAATTGCTCGTTGCAATGAGTCCACGGAAAACTGTAAGAACCTACTGTTGGCAGACATGCAAACAACAAAAGAGACAGACTAGAAAGTTTCCCTTGATCAGATCATGCCTTTGTACAAAGTTTCAATCTACTCTCCATGATGTCTATAGTTTACCCTTTTGCTTTGACTGAACCTACTTTTCTGCCTTTTCCCAAAATCTGCAGTGAATTGAAAGTCCAATTTTAGGAAGTCCAACAAACGCTCCATGCTGGTTTTGTGCCGAAGTGCGTTGGAAAGGAAAATCTGGTGGAATTGACAGCTCCAAAAGGAAGCCACGACCAAACTTCTCACATAGTGCACAAAACAATTGTTGGTTCTCGAGGGTCATGCTTTGGAATGTCGAGGGTATGACACGGGACAACCCGATGTGGACCGAGCGGAGCAGCTGGAGCGACTCACCTCATCTCGGACGTCGTCGTATTTCCGCTTCGCCTCCTGCAACTCCAGCTCCAACTGGTGGATTTTGTCGTCACTTCTCTGCAACTGGAAGACGAGGAAACTTCGGTTTGTATGATTCACGTTGCGGTGATTCACCTTACCACACGTCCACACAAAGCGGTCAGAATTGAAGAATTCGAGAAATATTCACAAAGAGTTGTTGCTTTCCAGTGTTATTGCGGCAGCACAAACTGCACCGTGTTGCACAAACAAATTTCTGACCAAAAGGTTTTGCACAATAATTTGACCGAATCACAGAGGACCAAATTGAAAGGACAGAAGTGAAATCGCAGCTGCTGAAGAAAAATAATCTCACAGCTTCCAAACATACCAAGCACTTGAGATCGTTTTGACGAGAGACAGACCAGACAAAATTCAGGGTAAATCACCAAGCAAAGGGTGACCCTAAAGAGCTAAGTGCGAAACAAAAGTGATTTCCTGGACGTAACAAATGTGACAATTGTACAAGAGGCCGGGGCGTAAGCGTGCGTGTCTTGGAATCTGCCACAGATCTACCTGGTCATTTTTTTCTGCAAAATCTTGTTGCATGTCCAGCATGGCTGACTCCATGTCGTCAAGCTATGTACACGTCGAGTGAACAAGAAAACGGTTCAGTTCAAATTGTTTGAAAAAACCTTGTCTTTGCGGATAATTTTGACATCATAATTGTGTGGGCCACGCAAGAAAAGCGAGAGGTAAAATATTTCAAAAGTTCATCCAGTCCGGACTCGCCGCACACCGGAACCGTTCATCCTCACCTGTGTGCTCGTGATTGAGCCTTTCCATATCCAGCGCCCCCAAACTTTTGCTTTCGGGCCTTCAGCCTTTTGTTTCGTTTGTACTGGAGCCCCCACCCACCGCCCTTTTCCCTCGGCACGGTCCGCGACGCACCTCGATCTGCGTGGCGTCGCGCGTCTCCTGCAGCGTCAGCACGTCACGACGCAGCGTCGCGATCGTCGCGTCGCGTCGCGCCACCTCCGCCTTGAGCAGCTGCTGCGCCTCCTGCGGCGGCGGCGACGCCCCGTCGCGTGACAGCACCTGCAACGGTCAAAGTAGTTGCCATAATAACGCATCACTCCCACGCCCCGCCGGTTCATTTCTCTTCTGAACAGACAGGGACACCTCACAGCAGGTGGCACCAACTATCAGTGGAGTCGTGGCGTGACAAAATTCTTCTGTGTTCGCAAAAGCCAGCCAACCTGCTGAACAAGAGTTCCCATCGCTTCTGTTCTCGTGGTGATGTTCACTCCGCAAAGGAAACTCTCGTGGTTTTGTTCACAAAGTGAACGAGTTTGGGTCATTGCAAGGGAATAGGAGCTGAAACAGGTTCACCGTCGCTTGTCTTCGCCCAAGACACTCTGTGAATGTAGCGCAGAACAGAATCCCACTTACGAGTCTCGCGTGGAAAAAATGAGTGACACACGCGTTCTGCAAAGCACGGCTCTTCACGTTAACACGCGGAACGTGTGATCAGTGCGAGATCGCTGAGTACTGTCTTATCTTCGCACTTGAGACAAACACTGGGATCCGATCTTCTTCTTGTTTTGCAGACGATGTCCAGGATCGTTGTTTTGGAAATGAGACAGGTGAAGATCACACGTAACAGACACCCACGATCAGATGCACCGAGACGCGCCCTTCTCCAACAACACAAAACAAGTGCAAATAGCACGCGAAACGTTTCGCGTTCCTTTTCTCCTGCTGCATTGCATGTGTGAGCACAAGTGCGTTTCGCAGCTTCCATGCATTGATGAAGAATCATTCCCGCTCCTGGGTGGGCGCGAATCGAAAGCTGAAGCCCAACAGTTTTGTAAACGGACGATCACTCACGGGATGCCTGTCTCGTTCATCAGGGAGTGGGGAGGAAATCAGGCGAGAACGCAATCAGATCCAACAGGTTCTCCCCGTGTTCGCGCTGCGCGAGGATTCCTGCTACATCGCTTCCGCATTTCTTGTAGCTCTGGGTTGGTGTTGTGCGCCAGGGAAGTACCATCGTGCCACGCCCACTTACCCTCCACCAACATAAACGAAGGCAGAGTGACCTGTTTTTCCATTCACGCGACCCCAAAAAGATCTCGTCACCTTCCTAGAAGTGCGTCACCTGGCCGCAAAATGTTCACCTTTGCTGAGTTGATCGAACAACCTGTATTTGGTGCAAAGTGTGTGTGTGTTTGGTGTGTGTGTGTGCATGCGTGCGTTGGGGTCACACACACACACACGCACACGCACCTCAGGACGCGGTCGTGTCCAGATTCCGGCACAGAGAAACGAACAGCGCGACTCACGTGTTGCAGCACGGCGGCCCGGCGCTCGTCCTCGCTACGTCGCAGTTCGTCCTCGAGCTGCAGGATCCGCCGCTCGTACTGAGACACCTGCATCCGTCAAGAGAAAGCGATCACAAATGCAGAAATCTACAGACACAAGGATGTCTGCTGTGTACACACTTTTTATGACAGCTTCCTTTGATAAAGACACGGCATAAAATGAAACAACTGTCTTTGACAAAATCGAAGTGTTACAAAAGCTGCACACGCCTTGATCATTAGCGCACGGGAAGATTTTCTTCGAGAACAAGAATGGGGCACAGGTGCACGGGCATCTGTTGAGAAACACAGTCTACGAGTTTGAGGGAGCTGCACAGAAAAAGGCCATGCCGAACCAAAAAGCGTAACTTGACACTTCAGAAACCCGAAGAGCGCAGACAGAACGTCAAAGGCTTCAGGGTTCAATTCAAAGAGCGAGAACATGAAGTGTGCGAGGAACCAAATGGTTTCACTTCTGCAGGGGTATTCTGCAGTCAGACACGCATGATCATCACCCCACAAACGAAAACCGCTGCCTTGTACATTCAGTAGGAGCTCTGGGGTAAGTTAAGCCGTGGCAGAAAAACCTTTTCCCTCCATCTAAAATAATACTAACAGATCGAAGAAGGAGAAACGACTTGCACAGGTCGACTCCCATTTGGACCCAGATAAGCGAGTGTTCTCCGCCGATCCCTTCCATACTCTAATCTCCACCAGATAACATCGCCTTCCAAGCTCCACCGCAGGATCTCCTCCCGCGGCAAACAAACACCCCCAGATTAAATCTACAACTTGCTGATCTGCGAAAACGGTGGAAATAGCAAGGCATTTCTGTGGTGGATGGATGAGATCTGCTGCGGCGGATGATGATCCCAATTTAGATCTGGCGCAGATGAGAACTGCTGCAGAAATGAATCCTTCTCACGCAATTCCGCGGTCAACTCAGTTTCAATAATTGCTTCACAGGTAATAATCATCGTGCTGTTATCCTTCTCTCTTAACTCTGATGGAAACACATCCGAAAAGTGGCGCTGTTTCGTCTGATCACACAGAACGCAATGCGCCTGTGATCGTCGCACGTCAGTTTCCTCTGTCGGTGGGAACTGCACACGTCATGAAGCTCAGCTCATCAGCACGGAACCTGTATCCCTTCAGATCATCTTGCGATGCACATGCATGATTGGCATCAGCTGAACCGTGCAATTCAAGCAAAACCAAAGAATTCTGCTTGATTTTGAATTGCCTGGCCTTCTCCAAAAAGCAACCGCAGATGTTTCATTCCTTTCTTGGCAATAACTCTGAGCTTCGTGCAGAACAGATACTCCTCGCGCAGTTTTTCCTTTTCGAACAAATAATCCACGCTCCATCAAGGTGCAACAATTCTGGACAATCTGGCATCGAGTTCACTCAGCAAAATGCAGAATCGCGTGGGCAAATATTTAGCCTCCACAAAACAACACATGCCTAATTTTTAAGCAAATCCTAATCGACAGATACGGTGGCGCAGTATTGATTTCACTCCGCGGCGGACACGTCGCCACATTTATCACACCGGAGCCTCCGGATTTATTTACGACCTGTTCTCATTTTGCACAAAATTTGCTCAAGCGCCACAAGACCCCGAGGGGTCGAAAGGTTCCGTTGCAAGAGAAGTGTTTCGATCCAACTCGAGTTCAACAAAACTCAAATCAGATAGTCTTGCCTTCGAGAGAATGTGGCTCGACCTGAACACCACTTCTACACCTGAGTCCAAGACGTTTTCTGAGCTGGTGACACGACGATCTTGTCGGACAAAGAGCACACATGTCAACATTCTTTTTCAGTCCTTTCTTGCAAAGAAAAAGGCAGAAGTGCCTTGAGCTCTGACACGCGTACATGCACAACATGCACAGTCCCTGCAGTGCACACGTGGAATCCAAAAGACACACAAAGCCTGTAGATGAACAGCGGCAGATCTACTCACATCGTGGAAGGAACGGTTGTGTTCGGTCTTCACGGAGCTCAGGTCGCTCTTCAGTTTTCTGATCGTTTCGTCGCAGGCAGCCAGCTGAAAAACAAAAGCCGGATCAGAAATCACAGACACGACATTGTTGGCATCACTTGACTGGCGATCATGCAGGGCCTGGAATAAAGACGGCGTGAACAACATACGGAAGCTTACAGTTGTAAAATTCCCCCAAACCATGCAGTCAGCGCATTCGATTCAGCGTTCTTCGGGCGAAGTCGCGCGACTTTGCCTTTGGGTTGGAGACAGGGCCAAGATGACCATTTTGACAAACTCAGTTCGCTCAATTCAATCGAACACACTCAGTGTGTCTTTCACTGTGACAAACAAGAACAAGGTTCGCAGCACATTTCACCAACACTGACAAAGTTCCTTCACAATAACTCACAGCAGTTTTTGTCTGCCGGACCTTCTTGTCGTAACTGGCCTTTTGGACGAGTGCGCAAGTCAAACCCGACTTCATGGACCTGACGCTCGCACTGTCGGCGTCACTGACGCAGCTCGCGGAGTCGAGCCCCGAGTCGCTGCAGCAGCTGCTGCTGACGGAGTCACTGCGGGTCCGGAACGACACCGAACCGGACAGGCCCGACAGCCTTCTCCCTGAGGCGTACCCCGAACTCAGCCGGCGGTGGGGCAAACCGTCTGAGACCGGAGTCAGACTCGGGGTTCTGTCCCTGACGCATCTCAGGTCAGAGCTCAAGCCGCTGTGTTGTGTGTAGCTGCTGCTACTGCGTCTCCTGGATTCTCTCAATGAAGTTCTTGACCAACTGTCCCTTCTGAAAGGCGACCTCTCTGTCCGGTGATCACTCGTGAAGATGCGGTTCCTTTGAACTGAAGTTCTCCCGGCCTCGGCTCCCACCACATCTTCATCAAGAGCTGTATCCATGATTCCACAATGCGCCAACTGCTCATCCACGGCGTTCTTCACGTTCTGCTTGTACTTGAGTATGCTTTCCCGGACGTCATTGCCCAAAACTGTGGCGCATCGCTCAAAGAAATTGCGTTGCGCTGCACTGAGCTCTCCGAGAGAATCATTGTATTCTCGATTGGGAACATTACGTTTCGAGCCGTAGTGCTCGTAATGTGTGGGTTTGTAAGCGCGTGATGAGTACCTCGACGAGCCTGAGGCCTGTAATACAGGCTTTTGTGTGTACAGAGCCATTGATGAGGCAATCTTCATGTGGAATATCCAAGTATCGTTGGTACTTGATTGCTCATACTTGACAATGCTGAAGTTCCGTGGAAAATATCTCTCACAGGCAATGAAACAATCTTGGAACAATTAGACTCTATGGGATCGGCAACAAGCGAACTCAGTTCTCGTTCTGTCCTCGACTACAAAACCTGATCAATCTGGCTGGTGCAGTCCGGCAAAAGATCCGATGAACTATTCACTACAATGTCCACGTCCTCTCCTCAACCACTCGGTCTCTCCAACTTTTTCAAAGTCACGCACACGCTCCATTCGAACAGAACCGAACGTAACTGCACTGCAACTGAGAATGAGCCGGGAAAGACTCACAAAACGTAGTTTTCCCCCTTCATGATGAGTCAGCCAATCAAGCTGCATCGTTCCCGCGCCGTGCTCAGCCATTGGATCTGACACGGCCCGGAGCAGCTTCTGACGCGTCCCATTTGTTCGGGTAATCAGAGCCCCGGGAACGTCCGCGCCGATCACACTCACGATGTGGGCCACAAACAAGGGTCTGAAGTTTCTTTGTGAAGGGTACAGACTGGGTTCGTTCCGCATCCGATCCCAGTGCAGGAGGCAACAGCCGTAACGCAGCAAGACGTTTATCAAAACGTTTTGCACTGGCTGAGCCCAAACAGGTGTGAAATGGGAAGAACGAAGCTGCAAACACCTCCAGCCACAAACACAGGAAGGAAGCGTACAAAGCCTTCGGGGGAAGACAAACAATGCCACAACTAGTTTCTTTCAAACTATCTTTGACCCCAGGCACAAATTCTCTTTGTGCAATGGTGCATTGGCAAGTCAAACAGGTACCAAAAATGTCTGATCACACGAGTCAAACTAGACTTTCAAGTGGAGAATCAGCCGCGCGCAGCGTACATCGGCAGGACAGCACTTGTGTGTGTCGAAGAAAGTGTGCATAGTATTATGTTTCTCAAAAAACAATTGCAAGCATGAAAATGTAAATTTTATTTTTCTGGGGGGGGGAGGTATCCCGGACAATGTCTGAGTAACCCGTAACCCGGAC
>JAAUXT010078835.1_pt1 | contig 13772 bp, 9 predicted proteins | sample 7278171 | NCBI WGS metagenome assembly JAAUXT01 (sample SAMN14350112, study PRJNA611818) | marine sediment metagenome | isolation source: surface marine sediment (1.8m) | place: French Polynesia: Moorea | collected 2018-08 | reverse complement strand
TCTGGTCTGTCTGGTCTGTCTGGTCTGTCTGGTCTGTCTGGTCTGTCTGGTCTGTCTGGTCTGTCTGGTCTGTCTGGTCTGTCTGGTCTGTCTGTCTGTCTGTCTGTCTGTCTGTCTGTCTGTCTGTCTGTCTGGTCTGTCTGGTCTGTCTGTCTGTCTGTCTGTCTGTTGCAAGCTCGCGCGCGTGTGTTTGAACGTGCAGGTGGATGCGCGAGTCCTCATGAGCGCGTGTACCGCCTGGTGTCTGTTTCTTCCTTTTGTTTCTTCTGTCGATCCGTTGACGATCTGTGTCCACAAATATTCCAGTTCGCATCAAAACCGTGTCTTTTCACTGTGCAATTCTGTCCTTTCAAATCAGAACACCAGCGTTGCAGGTCAGAATCAAGACAAATGCTGGGGGCACTTAGATTGTCCATAAACATTAGTGGTCACTGCTGTGTTCTGGGTGGAATTAGCCTGGCGAACTAATGAATGATTCAAAGCCCATCTCTCTTCTGCTTCGGTTACTGATGTGGGACATAGTGTTATGTTTTTCGAAATGACAGCGAGATGTGTGTGTGCATTTGTTGCAGCAAAACTGGTTTAGGCAAGACACAACTCCAGCTGAACAAGGCAAATTTTTGGGGGACCGTGGTTTTTCATTCAAGAAGTGGCGCCGGACGCAACTACAGCCAGATTCAGGAAAAACACGCCCGCGATCCAACGAAATATCAGCGGAGAAATATATGGTGACCTGGTATCTGACCAACAATGGCATATTGGAGTCGTTTTAACTGTTTCTTGGTGGCTCAGTACAAGCGGTGTTTCAAGCCGCAAATGTTTGGCCATTTCATGTAGAATTGAAATGAACGCGAAGAACTCCGTGCACGGAACAACTGACCTTGTGGTGAAGGTCCGTCCTGTCTGGCAACTGCTTCACTTGAGAAGCCCATATGAGAGGATTATTCACCGTTTGTTTTACTGCCGGATTTCACAGCGGCTCCGGACGAGGCCCGCCCTCGTCTTATCCTATAAATTCTGATTAGCCTGGCCCACAGACAGCACCTTTCTCAAGATTTTCCGTTTCAGTAGAGCCAGGCTCTTGCATGAACATCTTTGGAATCAAACGGGAATTTTCACAGAGTGGACCCTTGATTTGGTACAGGCGACGAACCTCTGGAGAAGCCAATTTCGAAAGGAAACGCACAAAGTGAAGGGAGAATTTGTTTTATTGGAGGGCACAGGCCAGTGCCCCTCTCCGCGGAATCAGCCTGATTTTCCTTGTGTGTGTGTGTGTGTGTGTGTGTGTGTGTTTGTGTGTGTGTGTGTGTGTGTGTGTGTGTGTGTGTGTGAATGTGTGAATGTGTGTGTGAACTGCAGTTATCATGACAGAAACGCCACCAACTACAAGCCGTAACGAGAAAACAGATCCCTCGCCCTTTGCTATTTTTGCTTTCGCTGAACGATTCCGGGACGCAGGCTCGAGGCTGGTTTTTGTCTGACGACGCATTCTCGATTCCTCGCATGAACATTTTCCTCTGTTTTACTGTGCCGCTGAGTAATAAATATGCAATTTCATGTGTATCGTCTGCAATTTGCGTTGATTATGCTTGAAACCCAATCAAGGAATTCATCAGCAGCCATTAAGGTTCACGTGGTGTGCAGAAAAACGTTACTTTTCTCGGGAAAGGACCTCACTCTCAGACGGGCCATAAATGACCCATTTCCCAATTTGGGCAAGCAATATCCAGTAAGTTATTCTGGCAGCCATAATGTGAAAAGTTGGAATGAAACTGCAGTTGGAGCAATTGATAGACCAGAGCAGAGTTTGCTGGGAACCAAGACCCTGCACCAAAGTTCTTTCGAAAGGATGTGTGAACCTCAAGCCTGACGAACTGATTGCGCAGCCTTTGCATGGAATCCTTGCGAAAACAGAAGCAAAGCCCATTCCCTCAAAGCATTGTGTTTGTGTCGTGCAAAGACAGATCTAAACTTACAAGGCAACATTCATTCAACAAAGCGGCGGCGTCTCGGCAAATTCCGGACACAGCTTTCGCTTCTGACCTTCTCTTTTGCAGACATTCCCGTTGGTCGTGACATCCATAGTGCAGACTACACTTCATTCACCAGAACCTGTCCCTGGTCAGACAAATATCCATCAACGGAAGAAACACAGCGGCAAAACACTGTTGTCTTGCATGTCTTCATCCACACACTACAAACGCGGACCTCGTCACACATGCCAACAGGTTCGCTCCATCGAGGCCTCTTGTACGAGATCCCATTCAGACCCTCCATTCTTTCTTTGGACCGAAGTCAAGCTGTGTTGACTTTCATCGGAAAGTAGACTTGACTGTATTTGCAAGCAATAAAGCCAATGGAGTATGTTTACGGAGTGTGATTTGGAAGGCGTTCTTTCTTGAGGTAACGTGATTTGTGTCCGTAATTTGATTGCGTTCCTTGTGTTGGATTGACAACTCTCCAATTAAAGCAACAGAACAGAGCAACGGAATCCAGCAGTCACAACGCCTCAACTTGTCGGTTGCATTTCCACAAGTTCACAACCAGCTTTCTGAAAATTTCCCAGGCTGAAACCAGAGACCTTGCACAGTGTTCCGTTGCCTGACCTCGTACGAGCACACAAACTTTTCCATCACAGCGTGCAAATAAACAGAACCGCTTGGTAGCAATCGGCACCTCCAAGTAAAAGCACTGAATAAATTTTATATCTGGTGCCAAACAGAGAAGCTTTTCTCCGCCTGTCCCAGGTGTTTGGACCTAATCAGTGGGAACAGTCTCCCGGCCGCAAGTTTACACCGTATTGAACGTCCTCTGGTCAAAGGAGCAAGTCCATTGCACTCTGTGTCCCAGGCATTGCTTGAAACCAACTGAACATCTTGATATCCCAAGGGCAACACCTTTCCGCTGGCTCCCCTGGCTTTCAATTTGGAGATGAAGTTCGACCCATTGTTCATTGCAAACTCGTTGGATTCTGTTTTGACTGCAATCCTGAACAAACAACGAAAAGGGGCGTACATCGGGGCCTTGATGTTTTCGCCTGGTTTTGAGCGTTGCTTTCACCACTCTTGTGCTGTGGCCACAGACACCAGAACAACGCAGGGCAACTGCTCATCAGTGCGAACTCAACGGTACTCGTTCTGCCCTTTGAAACTTTCAAGATGAGCAGGTTCTTTCAACAGAGCCCACGGTCCCACGTTCTCGTGACCATTCAGGACCGTGTCGCCTTTCCTACAGCTGGATTCTGTGAGGTTCGGAGTGGTTCTTCAAGTTGTTTCAGGTTCTTCGTGAAAGATGCGATGCGACGTAGATGGTTCCGAAACGTAGGGGAAACTGGATTCACATTTCCCATCCAAGCAACAACTGTACAACTGCGGCTGCATCAATTTTCATTCCTCCATAAACCAGAAATGTTGGTTAACCCCGTCAGAAATATTCTGGAGATATTCCACGCTTCTCGCCTGGCAAACAACTCAGACATCCATCATCACCGAGTCTGGGATCCGCCCGAGCCAAACCAAACTTCTCCCGAGTTCGACCACCAACACAAATGGACTGTGGGACAACCTTGGGCCGGATCAGCACGAAAACTGAAACGCTGCACGCACGTGCTCGTAAGAGTGGCTCTGCACCTGTTTTTACGGGGGGAGCTTCGGTCGACTGAGGCCGAGTTCAATCTCTGAAGGGCGTCAGAATCAGTTGACTCCAGTGGATTGCGATGCTCCATTTCCTCCACGGAGCGAGGAGTCAAATTTGATTGTAACAAGGGAAGAATAGTTCAAAGAGCGCCAACAAGAACATCAAAGCATTGCTTTCTGTCGACTTGGATATTGCCTCACATTCCTTGGCTGTGGTCCACGATGGTTTCAGGATTATATATTATTCGGTGTTTTCAGGAAGCATCCAACACAGAGAAAGAGACCTATCTCCAGTTTGCGTGAGGAACAACTGTCCCAGGCCCATCAATTTGAAAGGCTCATTCGAGCGCTGAAATGGCTTTTCACATTTTGGATGTGGAGGTCGTGGACGCCTCCGCGGCATCGGTGTTTTTGACAACCACCAAGCAGGATGGACGCAGTCGAGCGTTCCTGCGAACGTCTGGTCCACTTCGGTTCGTTTAGCGTCCACATCTCTCAAGCGACATGGCCTGAAGAGAATCTTCTATTTTCCTTCGTCCGCAGCTTCTGTGGTGGTTCAAATGTTTCTCCTTTTCTCTCACACGGCGTGTGGATACTTCTTTTTGCCAGAGTGGAATGATTGAGAGTACAAGGAAGAAATCTGAGTTTTTTCAACGGAATGAGATCAGGTTCCTCTTCCACTCCAGGCGTAATCTGTTAGCGCAACGCCGCATTTCACTAAGCACATAATAATCCCTGACCGAAATCCATTTAGCCCAGTTTGGATTATAGATGGCTGTTTGAGCATTCACCAATAACCGACTGAAGCCTCTGCATTATACATCAAAAGAGCCCTGCACAAACCTGGGCATGTTCCTCATGCCAGGAATGTTCGGTGGAAATGAGAAAGAGCGTTCGCTGGATCCAGGTGATCGGAGAAACTGAGTTGATGACACTGTCGGACAATCTGATTCTCACGTTTCTCTACGTCAGGCCACTTTCAGACAGTGCAACCCCCACCCAACTCCCAGACCAGCCCTCCCGAAGGCATGTACCTTCACCCAATCTTGTCCAGTTTTACAAGAACTGAACATGTCATCAGATGCCTTTGGTCAGCACAAATGGACCTTGGTCAAGCAACACGTGTGTTGGTTTGAGCTCTGGGACCTGAGGTGGTTCCGCTGTCACGTGGGTTGCCTCAGTTCTGGATCCGCCAGCAAGGGGAGAAGGATGGAGGGTGGCTGGGTTCATCGAGTTGTGCAGAATCCATCTGTTGTGGCGCGGCAGCAGAGATGAGGCCTGCGCCCATTGTGCATTGTAATGGCTTCTCCCTCTGCGCTGCATCCAGATTCAGCTGTTCCATCTGGAAATGATGAATTGCCCGGGATTTGTTGGAGCTCGGCGCCCACTGCGTTCCTGGCGTGACAACCTCCACTTCTCTCCTGAATAGGATTCGCTGCGGACCTCGGCGTTCACACACCGTCCGCTGTATTTGACCCTGCGTGTTCAACAATTGGTTATGAATGCGAACGCTTTTCAACAAGCCGTCCACAGCTCCACGCGTGTTCAAGCCGATGTGAAGAAGACCCTGTTATCTGCTCCACAGTGCATTTCGTCTGTTGTAACAGAAAGTTTCCTAAGCGGTGATCACAGAGCAGAGGTCTTCTCAACGCATCGGGATGCGGAAGCCGATCCAGGCGCGAATGATGAATCGGTGAACGGAGCTGTTCTACAATGCCCCCGGGACCGTACCGAACCACACATTGCGTTGCGCTCAGCGCGAAATCACAGCCCAGGAACAGGAACCAGAACAGACAATGTGAGGATCAGTTCTCTTCCTTCTTTCCCCAACCATCACGGGCCTTGACAGCTGAACGCGTGTCAGAGAATGCCATCATCGTACAGGCCATCAAGAATAATCGTGTTCCAAGACTCTGGGAGACTGATGGGACTTCCAATGCTCCGCAGCTCAATGTGGATTTGCGAAGCGAATTACGAAAGTGGGTCACACGAGCTGCCTGTGTCCACAGTTGGTTTGGGAGAATCGATCTGTCGACGTTTTGAGTGAAACCTCGGCAAAGGGGAAACATTCTGATCTCTCTGTGGGGCCCTTTCTTTATCTCATTCTTCCTCCAAGAATCCTCCAAGTTTATGTGTGCAGTGTAAACTGAGTGACGAGAAGATCCCATGGGGACAGGAAACCACGCAGCATGCGATGATTCCTACAAATGGATATCTGTCTCGTCCAATCATCATCCCCATAAATCTCAACCTCTGAGCTTTATTGGTTGTCTTGAGAATTCACGTGCCTCGAACTCCAAAAAACTAAGGCCCTTCTTGGACTGACATTGGCGTTTCTTTGACCTGTGAGTCCAGAAGGTCCTTCCGAATGGGCTTCATCGGGGATGGGTCTTCCTCACAGTGGTCTTATTCCCTCTCCAAGCATCAGGTGTGTGCTTTTTCACTTGGAAAATTGCAATAATTCGGTTAGAGACTTGTTCGGCCTCGATTGGAGTCTCCAAACATATGATCGATTTGTACGAGTCCGACGACGTGGGGCAATCGAATGTCTACAATGCTTACATGTGCGTCCAAAGGCCGTGTTTTGATGAAAGCAGAATGACAAAAGTTGGTGTTTACGCGAAAGGTTTGTCGGCCGAGAAGGGAAGAGCGAACCGGAGAAAGCTGCGGCTGGTGGCAAAATGCCACTTGGCACCGATGCCAGGAGTGAGAAACACCAAACATTTTCTGGGGCAGCAGACAAGTGGATTGGACACTGGGCAATTGAAAATGAAATGCGACAAACCCAGAAACGTAAAATACTTCCAGAGCGTATGAAACCATGGACCCAGGATGGATGCTGCAAACCCGTGGCCTCAACCAAACTTGCGTGCGGGTCACCTGGGAGCGGACGTACCGCAATACTCCTGGTACGGCGTTGTCAGTTATATTTCACTCATCTTGGGAGACTTCCAGTTCCAAACCTGACTTGGAGAAGTTGACACTACACGCCAAGTGCACGATCACACTTTGTCTCTGTGCCACATTCTACCAATGCAAACGACAGCCAACGCAAACACGGCTTTGACGAAGCTCAGTTCGGAGAGGAGTGAGACCATCAGCTGTGACTTTGGGAGCAAATGGAGGTGATTAGGACACAGATAAAGTGTGTGCTTCAAGCTGTGGGAACGGGATTGAGGGACCCAGCGCTGTTCCTGAGGGAAATCCGCTCTCTGCACGCACACTGTGACAACGCGCACTTCTGTCTCAGCCAAAGCAAACCCTGCGATCTTCTCATCAAAAGAGCAAGAAGTTGTACTGCGCTCGTTTTCAGCACCAAAAGCAATATGACATTTCAGAGTTCTCGTCTTGGACAAAGATCACAAGTCTTCGTGCGACACTGAAAAAAAATCTTTGAAACATCTGATGGTCCAAGGAACCCACGTCACAACTCGCTGTGCAGAACAGAAAAATCAAATTTGAGGGTTGGAGGAGCCTCAAAAACATCTGCACATCCAAGCAGCTGCTTTTGCAGTGTTGCAATGGATCCTGCCCACACATGGTTGACTGCATGTAAATGTGGCGAGCCTGCAGAATGAAAGTTATCACTGTCTCGCAGCAGCAATCCCTCTACGACCACATCCACTCCGAAACGCACACTCTCAAAGCACCGCCATTTCCAGTTTTTGACGTGCAAATTGTGTCCGCCTGAAGCAAAAGCCACGTTGTCATGGATTTGTCCGGCCAAATGCAGTCTTGGTGTCATTCATGCATTGTAAACCTCACTCCTGTGCTGTCAACTCGTCAGCCCACTCTTCCCATTGCAAACACCCACACGTTCAGAGCATTTTATTTGCTCGTCGAGGCTTTCTTCCGGAGGGATGTTTGCTTTTCGCGAACAGTGAGCGTGAATTGTGAAAAGTTTGTGGAAGCACAAATGCGTCCTCAGTCACAAATTGTTGTCATGTATATAACTGTCTTCGAATCACCACAGAATCCCCTTTGGTGCAGGATCTTGTTTTGACAATTCTAGGTACCACAGCAACTGCTTTGTGACTGCGGAACACGTACTCGCACGTTTCTACGACATGCGATTGCAGGGGAACTGCCTGTATGAAGCTCAACGGTGAAACGCCCTGGTCCACTACGACGTCGCTGCAGCCGCCCCGCTCCGCGAAAGAAATGCGTTTATCTCTCGACGCAGGTTCAGCGTCCAGCGAAGAATAGATGTTTCTACAATGGCGAGGCTAAATACTGTTCGGTTTTCAGAGCCTCATGCGCTGGATGTAATTGGAGCGGCTCAAATAGCGGCGCGACTCCCGGACCGTCCTGTTGCAGCGCGGAATGAAAGAGCGGCAGGGTGCGGGCCACCAGGTCCGGTTGCGCCGTGTCGCTGGCATCGCCTCCAAATCGCGAGACGTTGCGTGAAACTTTGGAGTGCGTGTCGGGCAGTGCAAACTCACTCGGGTCATAAAGGACCAGAGGTGTCCATTTGAGTCAAGACTCAATAGCGCTTCTTGGAGCGCCAGACCGGCCAGGGGACGGATCCGTCGCCCTGTCCCGGAGCATTGACATTAGCCCGGACGTATTCTCGTCATGTCTCAGGCTGCAAGTGGATTGTTAGACTTGCTACACCTCACTCGCACTCCGCTCCGAGTCACTCTCAACAGATTCTTGTCGAGCGAACGGTTCAGTCTCTTCACGTGGAGATGACGCTTGAGGTAAGGTCAGGTTGTCTGAAACGATATGTTGCGAGGTACTCCGGAAGCGAGCTATTTCTTGAGACAAGGCGACGCCTTTTGTTTACTTGTTGCGAGTTTTGTTGAAAAATGTCCTTGGCAAGTTGTTGAGACTCAGCGATTGGGAGACACGTCTTCACAGTGAAGAGCCGCCACTCCATTTCAGTGGCTCATTTGGCTCCCATGGTTGCTCTTTTGTGCCCTTCTGTGCTGTGGAATCCAGAACTGTATTCAGTACTTGTGAAAGATTGACTTTTCGTCCAGAGCAGCTGAACCACGGATGTTCTTTTGGTGATAAGACGATGCCATATATTCTGCGCATAGACGTCTACGCGTGATGCTGCTTCCTGTGGGGGACAGGGGATCTCTGCCTTTGCTGTCTTGCTTCTTCATCTCACTCGGTTGCGCACAAATATTGAGAGTCGCTTCATATGTTTGGTCATTGAAACTATCCTGAAGAATACATCTCGTTGGACTCTATGGTGAATGAGAAACGAGAGACCACACCACAGCCGCGGAACCTCGCGCAGCTGCGGACCTCAGGTCCGGCAGCAGTGTTCACAGCGCCGCAGCTGACCTGACCTGATATGGCACGTGGCGACCGCGGACAGCTCTGTGTATGACAATGACACCACGACCGCTATTGAGGTTAACTAATGGCAGCTGGGTCCGCGCGAGGCACCACAACAACCTGTTGGCGACCGCACCAGCCTCGGGCCCTCAGCGACAGAGGCCAGGACGGGGAGATGATGGAGCCGGACTCTGAGGATTGCTCACACATGTGGAGGTTCCGTTGTCGCCCCTTACATTTCGACGACCATTTCAACGACACGAGCCAAGGATCTGCCTGACTGTCTTGCGCCACCCAGGGTTGCATGCAGGCAATTTTCTGCTCAAGTCATGGAATGTTCTCGCACCCAGAGACATTCTCTGACGTCCCTTCACTGCTTACTGTGGAGTCTGGTTCGCCCACCAAGCAGCTTCCCTCTCTCCTTCACGATGTGGTATCTTTCGCTGCAGTAAGAGCATTCCCATTGTAATTAGCTCTGCCAGCACTTGCGAATGAAATATTACACCGAGTTTCCGCCCCTGAGCGCAACAGAGCAACGATGCAAATATGGAACCTGTTGCATAAAGAGAAGCTGTTTCCCCGATGTGTGTATCTGATGGAACATAAAACAACAAACGGTGAAAGGCAAATGTAGTTCGCCCTTTCTCGCTTCACACTCCAGGGCAATTGTTCACCTTTGTGGAGAGTGATGGTTGATGCTCCACAAGCTGCACTGATTCTATTGTCTGTCCATTCCATTCAACTGATGTCGTTCGCCTTGGGGAATGCCTAACGTCCCAGTAGATCACCCAACACCCTTGCAAAATGTCAGGTATCCTCGCACCGCCGCCGACCTGCATATTTAGACATTGACACTCATCCACCAGGAAACCAAATGAGAGCTATCCCATTAAAACACCAGCAAATACCGCGAACGTATTCACATGCAAATCTAAATCATAAATTCACATAAAACAACGAAATGTAATCCAAACGTAAGTGCGTAGCGTCGTTTTTATGGCTCTTATAATGTGAGAAACGAGGGCGGTGAATTTTACACCAGAGCAACCGTTATCCCAAGTTGTTCGCCTGAAAACTACAAGCTGCTTGTCTTTTCATTCTGCCACTATCCTTCCTCGTCTTTGGTTCGCAGAAAACGAAGAACCTGCAGTAAAATGTTTGCGTGGTTCCAGCACTTACAATCCAGGGTCGCGCGAACAGAAGGGCTGTTAGAGTACTCACCTTTTTTGGTTGGCAGTGTATGAGCAGCAGGGTGATCAGATTTTTTGCGCACCGTCTGGGAGCACGTGAGCGCCAGGGTGGTTCGAATACGTGACTGAATCGTGCATGCAGAGCAGAGTGATTTCAATACTCACCATCTGGGGGCGCGCGAGCAGCAGCGTGATGTCCTCGCGGTTCTCAGCGAAGAGGCGGATCGCCTGCTCCCGGCTGTGCACGTCCACGCCATTGATCTGCGGAGAAACAGAGTGCACGCATAAGACACGAACATTTCAACTGAACGTTTGGAAGCTTCGCTTCCTGTCTCTTCGTTTCGGGCGCGGATCGTTCGCACCTCGCCTCCATCAGTCGGCGCAGTCTCGCTCTCCAGGAGCACGGCGCGGATGGAGCTTCCCACCGTCGGAGGCAGACCTGGACTTCACTTAAGAATCTAATTTGGAGTGTCTGCGCTCAGCTGCCACTACGCATAGACACTGTAATCAGTTTCAGTGCAGCTACTTCCCAGATGAAACCAAGTTTCCCTTCACGCGTGCTTCATCTGAAACGTGTGCTTTCAAGACTGTTTTGGATTGCGCCAACATTCCTGCCACTTTTGCTTGTTTTTGGATTCTTCGCCGAACGCACAGGGCACAAAGTCAACGTTCATCACATTTTTCTTCTGGCAAAATGGTGGAGATCACCGAAACGACCGAGTTACGTCTGGCTAAAGTTGACGTGCTTCACTTGCGCCTTATCAGGTGCGTTGTGACTGGCTGGAAGAAACGGGATTGCAGTTATGCACTTTACTTTCACCTGCTTCGGAAAAGGTGAATCAATTGGATGAGGTCTTTTCTCATATGGGAAGCACAAAATGCCCCACTTTGCGAGAATATGGAAATGCTCTCAGCGCTTTTGCTCTTTCAGTGCGGCGGTGGGTCACAGATTCTGCCCTGCAAACTGCCCATAAAATGGCACTTCAAAAACAAAGCCCATTGCGCGGTTGAGCTTATCACTTCCAGTCCGCCATCCTTTTATCGCTGGCGTTGTCGTATATTTCTGCGGGGAGCAACGTGCAGCCAAGAGATACAATCGCAGGCCGTGGAACAGAAAACGGGTCCAGGCGTGAGAAAGCTGTCTTGAAAGCCAACCCCAATTTCTTGGACTCAATTGAGAAACCCGTTTTCAGTCAAGACCAAAAACACTGTTGACCAACCAACAAAATGGAAAACCTGCTCGAAGACAATTATATTTTTGTTGAGTTGCGCGATTCGAGTCTGGTACAGAACACCTTTGGAACTGGAGTTGTCAAGAAATGGACTGGAGACAGACGCGACAGAGCAAAGTCAACGTCCTGTATCCGACGAACTAATTGATGTTGACATGGTGTGGAGCTGGCGGACGGGTCTCCCCGCTCGGACGGACGTCGCCGGCGCGAGGCGGGAGCTTCCATCGCAGCTTCTGTCTCGTTCATCACTGAAAGCTAATTGCAGGGGATTTCTGCGAATTCCAATTATCACCTGTCAGCTTAAACCTTTTCCCGCATTCCAATTTCTGAATAAAACATATCTATCAATCTATGAAATTGGTGCTTGTTGATCTGGATCTCTGTGTCGGCCTGATTTTTGGTTGTCATTTTGTGTTGCCCTGCCAAAAGCAACAATTGTTTCAAGCAAAGGTTTCAGCACTGCAGGTCAAGTCAGTGTCGCAGGCCTTGAGGTCTGATCATTTGCCTGGAGCTGGAGGTCGAAATCTGAGAGCCTCGAGTTGTCACGACGTTCCTTTTCTCTCGTTGCGCTGGGAACTGCCCGTTCATTCAGGTTGAGGCAGTAACAACTCATGCTCCTTCTTCAAAACAGGAAATTTACCTTCTGAACTGTGCGCAAAAATAGTGTGGATGCCCCATTCAGTTTGGAAGTGCCTGTTTCCTTTCAAAAACACAAGAGATGTTTGCATCACACTGCTTGCTCCGTTCGCTGCAACCGACGTTGCAGGCACAAGTGTCACCTTCCTTTGCGTCACTGAATTAGAGCACGCGTGCAAACAGCTTTCTGTAAGTCTCACGTTGTCCAGAGGAGTTTTCTGCAAAGCCACAAACGAAAATTTCAACCTGCAAGCTCATTTCTGGTTCTCATTCGAGACACTCACATGTTGCATTGCAACTCGATGTGTGGTTCTCGACCCTATAGAAAAGAGAACCACGCAAAATAAACGCGTCTCCAGCCAAACAAAACGCAGAACCAGTTGTGAAAGACCAAAAGAAGTGCACACAATCACTGCTGTAATCACAGCTGTTTCAATCGGAAAGGACGGAGCTTCGGAACAAACCGTATTCTGTTCAATTTGGCTTTTACGGCTGTCTTCACCTGACATGAAGTGAGCACTCTTGCTTCCGAGTGCCCTTCGTGCAGGAAGAAGCAGTCTACAATCCACAATGTCGAGTACGCAAAACCTGGGCGTTGGGAACAACCTAAAGAGGGAAACCACACTATCTACAGATGTGGCAATAAAGTTGCCTTTGAAGAATCGAGCTTATGTGCACATAACATGTGTAAGCACAATAAATACTCAATTTTCTCCCCAGTGATACGAGTACTTAGCACATTTGCACAGAGCGTTTTACACACTGAATAAGTTATGACAGGCATTGTACTTTTGACGTTGTTCTGGCTCAAGGATGCCGACGGAAGTGAAGCCCAAATCGTGTTCTGTTCGAGATTCATGAATCTACCACAAACATGGCAGCTTGTTCGCTTTGAGCGCAAACAAAAACAAACGATGCCAGTTTGCAAAACCTTGTTTGGAGCCCTCGTTTTGAAGCGGGGAATAACATTCAAAATGGGTTTGCAATTTTCGGCCTTGTTCGCAGAATAAAGACGCATGTTTATGTGCAGATTCCATGAGAAGGTTCAGTCGAGAAAGCTTAACGGTAATTAACTGCTGTTGCATTCCGAATTTCTCCCACAAGGTCGATAACACTGATTTGAACACGCATGCACACACGACAGGCGCACACAGGTGAAATTGAGCAAGAGAATCTGAGCCCTGACACTGTTGATCCCTCCACAGTGACCAAAGAGACGGTTGGGGACACCATGGCGCACGCAGCAACCTGACCCGAGCAGATACGAGGCAACTTTCACAAGTTTTGATTCCGGTTCTTTTTTGCGGCGATCAAATCTTCTGAAAAAAAGGCAACAAGTCAACATTGAAGAAAGGCTCATGTTCACCTGCATGAGATCTCTCATGCTGATCAAAGATCGATCTTTGGCCCTCAAATGTAGGTCGCCAGATGGGACACAGTGGATGGTCGGCGATCTCAGTGTGTTGCTCGGAGCATGAGTTGGTTTGTCTTGATTTTACTGTTTCTTTTGGCCGAGGAAATGCAGCGCCTGTTGGACCAAAGGCAAAACTTGAAATTCCTTGTGGCCGAGGGTTTGACCCCTGTGGAATGTTGGAGGTGTCTTGAAGCTGTTTATGGGGAAGAGACAATGAGCAAACCCACAGTCAGATGTTGGCATTTGCGGTTCCCGGAGGGAGATGGACTCACCCCAGTGACAGACTTGACACGCTGTGGGAGACCTTGTGTCCAAACCAGTCCCAAGAAGATTCAAGCTTGATCTGCGATCCTCCTCGACAGCTACTCGCACAGCT
>JAAUXT010057581.1_pt1 | contig 13776 bp, 18 predicted proteins | sample 7278171 | NCBI WGS metagenome assembly JAAUXT01 (sample SAMN14350112, study PRJNA611818) | marine sediment metagenome | isolation source: surface marine sediment (1.8m) | place: French Polynesia: Moorea | collected 2018-08 | reverse complement strand
GTCAAAAAGGTCAAATTTGGAAGTGTGCAAAAAATAGGGTGTGAATATAGAAATGTTTCTGTATCTCAGAAGGCACAAATATTTGGTGAAAGAAGTATATTGAAGAAATATAGTATCTTGTATGGGGGTTTGAGAGGTATCATACAATTCTTAATTTTTGAAAATTTTTACATGGTTTTTAGGTGGGGGGTCAAGTCAGGTTAAAAAGTCATTTTTCATAGAAAATTTGAAAATGGACACTGGACAATTCTTTTGGTTGATATGTAGACGGGGGGAGGGGGTCTAGGGGGAGGGGGGCAGGGGACAAATCAGTCCAGCTGCCATATACTGCATTATCACATGGTGCCCTAAAGGGACTTCGCACAATTATCTCAGACACACTCACTGACCCACCAGCAACCATCCTGACCATCTGATCCACTCATCAAGAATCAAGTGGCTTGTACCCATCTGACACAATTTCCTTTGCAGACTTGTGTCTGTACAAGGGCTGATGTCCTGAGAAGTTTTGAAGCGACCCACAGCTTACAAAATCGTGCGCGTTGAAAGATTTCTGTGTTGGAAGGAACCGGGTAACTTAGTGTATTCGCTGGGTTTGGCAGAGCTCCGTTTTAGTTGATTTTGGCAGTTGTTCGAAACTCATATTGGAACACGTTTGATGCAGCTTATAAATTGACACTGTTCTATTTGCTGGAAGGTAGGTCAAAAGGAGATTTCGAGCTGTCAGCAGCGGAATTGGGGTGGTAAACTGAGCGATAATAAGGTAGTCCTCGCAGCACCGATTTTCGGAAGTAAGATGATTAACACGACGTAGTTGCCTGCAGGTGTGCATTCTGCTATCCTTCGTATTCGAATCCTCATCTATGTATAATAAGGGTGTTTGCGATCGATTGAGAACGCAGGACAACTCACTGTACGTCCAATGTCGTGCTCTTTTTCGGCATGTACCGTAGACTCTACGAGGAGGGTCCCGTTGCTGTCGGTTCTTTTGTCTCTAGACTACATGTAGATATCAGGTCTGTTGTCTGTGTCGGCAAATTAGCGCGCAATAAAGGTGATACACTCGTATGCTCGTACCGCACTGCCAGCATTGGGATCCCAACATCATTATCTGTGACCACGTCTTGTTGTCAGACTCTTTTCCAGTTGTTCAATGTGTGGTCGTGGAGCTTGTGACCCTCATGAGGATGAGGTCGTCTCGTGCGTCAGCTAATAATCTGGGATCCCTGAAGCAGCTGATGGTCTTAACCACGGTGTAGTTCAATTCATCCCCCCATGAAACTGATGGTCTTCACTGTGATGGGTGGGTGGGGGAAGGATTCCCATGCTGACAGCTGATAGCATGGGATCCCCGCACTTTTGGCTATTACAGGGTTAGCTGATGCGGTGGAACATGTAGATTTCGGACGTGGGCTGTTCAGTGCGCGAGTACTCTTGTTCTATGCAGATAAATTGGCACGCTTCGTTTCAGGGCAAGAGATGGCGACAGCTCTGGTGGGAGGTCATACGGAGTCGGTGCTGTGCGTGGCGGGCGGTACCGAAGGACGGCTCATCTCTGGTGGCGAAGGCGGAGAGCTCTGTATGTGGAGCCTCAGCGGGCCTGTGCAGCAAAACAAATTCACTGTCCCAGCCAACGAAGGCCAAGACGGGGAAGAGACCAGGGATGTCACCTCCATCTGCTGCTCCAAGCTTGACCCAAACCTGGTGAGTAAAATTTATCGGCTGAATATCAAACGTAGTCGCATCTGACGTGTTTCGATGGAGAACATTTTGCACGCGTTCTTCATGAAATACCCTCATCGAGAGTCTCATTGCAGTTTTTTGTCTCCTGTGGTCGTCACGTTTTGGAGTATGACTGTCGAAAATTGGTCGAGCCGGTTCACACCCTGAGATTCAGCAGTGAAGAAATCAACCAATTATCGCTCAACGAGAAAGAAAACTATCTTGCAGCGTGCGATGACACTGGTACGGTGGTTTATTCCTGATGTTTTGTCACGGGCTTATCCGGCAGCTTTCGAACAATGACTTTGTGGTGCGTACGAGACGCCATGTCATTATATTTTCTGCGAAAGTCACGACGCCCTTTTGCAATTTCACACAATGCTTCATGAACCAAAAGTGCTGCTTGTCGCAATGTGAGTTGTTGTTTGTCGGCAGTGGGCAAACCCAATTCGGATGTGTATCTGGTGTTTTCCTTGCAGGAGAGATTCGCGTGATCAGCACGTCGGATCGCCGCCTGCACAAGACGCTGCGACGTCACGCCAACATCTGCGCGTCGGTGACGTTTCGCCCGAACCGTGCGTCTGAACTGGTGAGCGGCGGCTACGACAACATGCTCATCCAGTGGGATTACACAAAGTGAGTTGTGTGTGAGTGCGTGGGTGTATTCGTGTGCCTGTGTGGGTGTGCCAATGTTGCGTGAAACAGTGAACGGCTGAAACCAAACCACGTTGGGCCAGTCTCTTTGTGTTAGTGATTTGAAAGCGAACTGTGGTCAACCACTTGCGTTGACTTTCGAGTCCTTGTGGTTGTAGTGTGGTAGCCAAGAGCGTGTGTGAACCCTCGTCTTTGGGCAGTTTTATTTATCCACGCGGGGTTCACGTTTCAGAGGGAGGACGCTGAGCAGCATAGATATGAGCGAGTTGACCAACATGGACGTGGACGGTGACGCGGTCGAGCGCTACTGCGTCAACCCCCCGTTCGTGCACCAGGTGAGCGAGTCCGCGCGGCCAACCAGTCTTGTGTCACGCGCCGACTGCGGGCGAATCACCGTGTGTGTTGTAAGACGCCCCATTCTAAATCCCACAAAATTTCACAGCTGACTTGCAAGCGCTCTGTTTTGGCACATTCATCCCTTTGTCTTTCGCTGCTTGGACTCTGAAGCGGAGACATTTATTGTCCGAGTGCAGGACCCCTCTGGAAGCATGAAGTGAAATCTGCCATAAAAAGCGCATCAGAAATGGCAATCCCCATCCACAGACTTCACCAAATCTGGCAGAGAACGGAGTCAAGAATGACCCCCCCCCCCCAAGCAAAAGCAACCTTTGTATGGACGTGAGAGTTGTCAACTCAATTGACGAGGGTCATGTTCCCGGCTCGGCGCATTTCTACACTGCCAAGTGTTCTTGTTATGCTGCGGTGTGCTTGTTTTTTGCGCTGTCCCCACAGGGGCACTCTGTACGTGGCAGCCTGCAATTGGGGCTGACTCGATTTTTGTTTGTGGAATCACAGGTAGCGACGACGCGGGACGGCGCCATTTTAGCGGCAGGTACGGACAGCGCATTGGTTCACGTATGGGACGCGAGAGCGCGTCAGCTACGCCACTCACGCACGCTGCGTCGACACACTGACGGTGTCTCTCAGGTGAGCACGCTTTTCTCGTGTGGGAGACTACATCAGGCGGGCTTTTGCAAATTTGTTTGATAAATTACAAGTGCTCTCGAAACAAAGCTTGTGGGCAAGATCCAGCGCACGCGGTTGCAACATTGACAACTTGACATTCTTTTTGTTGGCATTCTTTTTGTTGACCAGGTGTGCTTTCTGGAGCACTCAGAGGGCGCCAGTGCGGCCGCGAGTGCGTGGTTGGTGTCTGCTGGAAACGACGGAAAGATCGTCTTCTGGGACACGACTTTGGACTCTGGTGATGGTGCCGTGGAGAACGGACATGGGAGTGCCGGAAAGAAAAGCGCTAAGAAAAGTGTGCAAACGACCAAACCCCCCAGTGACTGCTTCAAAGCGGAAATTGATCACGTTGACAAGATAAACTGGATAACTCCGTGCTTGAACCAGGGACGCACGCAGATCGCCGTCGCAGACAGTTCGACTAAAATCTCGCTTTATCCACTGCCGCTGTGAACCAGCTTCTAGGAGTGAAAACATGAACAAAAGGCAGCGCCTGATGCGCCCAGCAATGGGATGAGGTGAACCGTCCGGTATGGACGGAGCGATACCCATGTGATGGACGGAGCGATACCCATGTGAGCAGGTTCTGGACGTCAGTCACGCCCGATGAAATGCTCTGGAAGGTGAGAAGTGGTCGTACCCGAACGGTACAAGCTGAGACGGAGGCGGCGGGGCGCCAAACGGAAACGCCGAAGTTCACATGTCGACACCAGGCACCTTCCACGTTCGAATGTGAACAAATGTGGTCCTCGCTTTGGCTGCGGGTGATGGAAAATCTGGCATCCACACAAGGGTTTCTTTATCACAAACGTGAAGAGATTCCTGTGCTTATCACGTTGTTTGTTACACACTGGAATGTTCATGCCCCTTGGGCTGTTGTTACATGTGTCCGACCGGTCAGACATTCCACTTTGTGGACTGTCACGTTTTGAAATAAAGTGCGCCCGTTTCTCGTGGACGCATTTTCGCTGCAACATCGTCGTGTATGACAATGTCCTGACTCGGCCGATTTTGCACAAGAAACGCCCGAAAACCTCCATCTCTACTGACGTGTGTGACCAGCACACACAAGTTTTCTCATGTCCACTGCAACTAGTTTCGCATCTCGGACGAAACGGCTGTGTTCGGAGCTCGAGTCCTGAGAAACTGTTCACATCTCGGCCAGGACAAGATTGCACACGCGACCAAGCTGTGTTTGTACACGAGTTGTGTGATCCCCGTGAACTGTACACAACATCACAGGAGAAAGGTGACACCGGAAAGTTTGCTGCTGACGTCAAGCAGGCAAGCGGCTAGATGTGTGACAACTGGTGGCAAAGAACACGACAGGGACACGTATTCGTTCCGTGCTGGCAAAAATAGAATTATGCAAAGGATCTGTGTGCAACACAAGTGTGGGAAACACGAATCACTGGTGTGGGAGGAGAGGCAACATCCTGCACACAATCAGGCCACAGGGGCCTTCTTGAGAGATAAATTTTCGTTGTTCATTGTTGCGATGACGTCATCCGGCCGCTCTGCAGTCCTGCTGCGTCAGCAGGAACGTCTTTAGTGAGACTGAGTGAGGTCCACGTGCTCACTTGCGACTGGGTCCAACGTCGCGTACGCCGTGACCGAGTCCTCCGCGTCGGCCTTCAGCGTCGTGTACCTGTCAACGACAAGGTTCCGCTCTGCAGCAATGAACAACAAACGATTGGGGCAAGAAATTTTCGTGGCAAATCAAGTGAAGATAATCCCCGTGGAACGAAATGGGGAGACATCCCAAATTTTTGACACGCGTGAAGAATGTGACGCTCTGCTGGGATACAGGCAGGTTTGGCCGTGGGCTCCCACTCCTGCTCCCCTCAGCTCCATCCAACCACCTCATACCTACCTCCTCATTTCAACTCACACTTATGATATCAGTTGGCACAGGCCACTTAAGGCCTCAATGAATGTCTGGCCATTTTAGGTGAGAACTGGAACGATGAGGCACCCGTATCTCCTGATTTCGGGTGTCTGACCATTTCGTTACAGTGTGAATGCAATGACCAGACAACCAGTCTACAAAATCACAAGTCTCGTCATTTCATTCCACCGGCACAGCATTCCAGTTCCAACTGCGGTGGTGCCCTTGGCAAGACGTGGCACTGAACTCTGGTTGTGGTCAGCGGCTTCTCACCCGTACGCGTTGTCGGCCTCGGTCTCCTGCAGGATGGCTCCGTCCTTGGCCGGCAGCTGCTCCGCGTCTCCGCCGCGCCCCCGATCGCTCTCCGAGAAGCGTCCGCTCGGGATGCCGCGCACCTGGCAACAAAAAACAGGTTCGGCACTTGAATCCACGCAGCGAACTGTGATTTCACACCACGGCAACTGCCAAACTTCTGGGTTCACACACCTACCAGCAGCTTACCGACACCACAAACGTACCATTGCTGAAAAGTTGTTTCAGTTGCAGAGACAGGGAAACGAACAAACTGACACAATTACATCCACGGACCTGTTTTCCGTACGTTTCTTCACATTTGTGCGACCGAAAAGTTGAGTACCTTGTCCGATCACTGCCGTGAACTTCGCTACTTTGTCAGACTAACCGCTCCATTTTTAGACGCTTGTGCATCCACACTCAATAAGTCTCACCTTGCCTTCAGCTGCCGTGGCATACCCTGGATTTTCAAACGCTACAGACGAATCGTACCGCTGCTTTGATGTCTTCCGTATTCTGCAACAATTGGAACGTTGGTCAATGTCAGCTGCAGAATGATGTGTCTGAGAGTCAAATTCTGTTCCACTGGTCATTCCGACGCCCAGCTGGAATGAGCTGGAAAGGAGATCGTCCAGGAAAGCAAAACATCTGACACTGATTGGAGAAAGACAAGTCGCTCCTGATTGACAATTCAGAATTCGCAGCACAAGAAATCAGCGCTCGGGAATGCTGAAGACCACAACGAAAGTGCGAGGTGTCCTCACCGAAAGTACCAAAAGGCAACGATGGCGATGATGACGATGATGATGAGACCGACGAAGAGAACGCCGAGTCCCACGCCCAGCCCGACGCCGTCTGTGGACAGGAAAAGATGTTCATTGCGTCAAATGTTTTCAACTTCTTTCACACCACCCTTTCCGATGACACCAAATCTGTTCTCGTCATGATGAACTTACTCTTGTTGGAACTTTTCTGCTTGGCGCTCGTGCCCCCTGCTGAGAAACAGACAAGAAAATCAATCGCACTGATCATTTCCTGACCACTTTTGTTTGGTGCAGCGACGCACACATTGATACGGTGACTTCGCTGAGAGCTGCTCTCACCCGAGGGTGTGACGAGTATGCTGTTGGACGCCTCACTCTCGTAGTTGGTCGACTCCGCCGTCACGTGGATTTCATACTCGATGTTGGGATCCAAGTCAGACAGGAGGTAAAAGTGTTTGTGGTCTCGAGTTTGCTCCTGTGGAAAAAGCAGTCTGTCAGCCTGTCATGCGTCACATAACATGTCACGAGAAAAATACTCCAAACTTGTAAAGGACATCCCTTCGCCAAACTTTTTCCAGAAAATCAAGAGGTACTGCTTGGCTCGTATTTTTGATCCACTACTGTCCGGGTTTGGCTGCAATTTGAAGTGCTGTGAATGGAAATTCTTATGCAGAACAAACAAATCGCCGAAAATGCGGCGGACCTTGGTGAAAGCATCACGGCTGCCGCTGCGCCTGTAGTAAACGTTGTAGTGGAGGACGCCGCCCAAGTGCGTCTCCGGCGGCTCCCAGTCCAGACGAGTGAACGTCTTCGCCACGAACCACCTCAACTTCTGGGGCGCCGACGGTCTCAACTCTGCAGTTTAGACACGGAGGATGCGAGTTAGAAAAAGGCCCATGCAATTGTTGCCGTGGATGGTGCTGAACTGTTTCCCCCCGAAAGGCCATTTCGCGTGACAGGAAGAAGCTGCCCAACTTCCACAAGTTTCTGAGTGGCTCATTCAGCATCGTGTGCAAACAGAACTGACCGTGCGTGGTGATGTTGACAACGTTGGAGGCGTTGCTGAAGCCGTAGTGATTTCCAGCCTTCACGTAAATGCTGTACGCTGCGTTGCTGTGGACGCCACGTATCGTGAATGACTGCGCATCCTTGTCCACATTCTCATACTTTTCACCCAAGGCTGGTGTACTGAAACAACATTTGGATTCAAATCAATTTTGAGAACGTCCGAACAGATGTTCAGAAGAATTAGAATCTATACTGTAACCAGTGAGCAAAGTTTGTGAGCAAACATCACAGGCTGGCGCTCAACTGGGATGCCGATGTTGACCCAAAGGAGGAAATCCAGTCTCTTTCGAGAGACGGCAAGAATCACAGACTTGTACAAAGGTTATCTACGCTCACCTGTAGTAGACGGTGTAGAACTCCACCGCGGCCAGGTTCTGTCGCGGCGGCTTCCACAACACGTGGACGTAGCCGTCGCCATCGAGATGCAGCTCCACGCTCCACGGCGCGCTCGGCAACTTCGCTGAAAACACAAGTTCAGTGACCTGAAGTCAACATGAAGTTCAACTGACCGTCTCAATGAATGTGCTTGTTTTACACACGTCGCGCCCAAATGATTACACAGTGTCATGCTGTCAGTTTTTGTGCTGCAAACTGTTGAGCGATGATCATCATCACCATGTCCACCTTACAAAAGGGGGAACCAGTCGTCTTCGTTCAGTGAGATGTGTCACACGCACAACAGACGTTGCGTCTCTTTGAAGTTTACAATGCTCTCCTGAACACTCTGAGTGCACCAACCGTAACCCTGTTGCATGCAGTTCATAATTGTGTTGATGCTCTGGAGACAGACGAGGTGGGCGGGGTCGAGGGGCGGCACGACGCCCCCGCAGAACGACAGGCACGCCGGAGGCACGTTCGCGTTCCAGCAGCAGCCAGTGTGATTCTTTCCGTCTGCAATGAGAACAAGGGTCTCTGAGCTGCGGAGGATCGCAACAACAGCGCCTGAGAATGACTGCATTTTCAATCACAGTTGTGCGATCACATTCAGTAGCACAGCAGTCATGCATGTAACTGACCGGCAGCGCACTCGACGAGGTGCGACACGTCGGCGAGGCACTGCAGCGGGTTGTCGAGGCGCTGCAGCATGCCCAGGTCCAGCTTCCACGTGCACGCCACGCGGCACACCGGCGTCACCTTCCGCTGGATGCAGCACTCTGCACGGAAATCACTCCCATCACAGACGATTCTTTTCCCACGTTGTTTATCATTTGTTCAGAGTCACACTATTCGATACTGTAACCACGAGGGCCGGTCGACTCTCACCACACGGGTATCAAGTAAAAATCGACAGCCTTTCTCGCCATACCTTTCTGACCTATATTTCTTGCAACCACACCACGTAAAGATTCCTGTGAGGTGACCAAACTGCAAAATCTGAAAGCTGTAGTTTGGTATTTGACGCAAGGGAAATTCCGACCAACCTGTGATGTTGGGGACGGCGGGCTGAATTTGGAACGGCGGGAGAGGTGGAGTCTGTCTCGCGTCTGCAAAACAAGGCCAAACATTCAGTCACCGCGTTATGTCAGAAGGCACGAAACCAAATCAAACTAAGGCTCAATTTACAGACAACACAGATTTGTGGAACAATGTTGTTTTCGTGGAACGCGTAGGTACCTTGCAGCTGTATCCTGGCCGTGGCAGGGCCGAACGAGTTCTTCGCTCTGCAGATGTAGGAACCGAAGTCGTCGGTTGTCACTCCCTGGATCTCCAGGGCCGAGTCGATTGTCTCGCTCCGCTCATCCTCCTGAAAACACAAACACACAATATTCGTATATATATATATATATATATATATATATATATAGTCTAAGTTCCCTTGTGCAATACGGAACAACGGAAGGGACAAGCAGGACAATCGAACCTTCATGCGGAGCCTGTATCTGGACCCAAGTCCCGTGTCGAGCTGCGTGGTGTCCCGGCTCCACGAGTACGAGTCTCGGTCCGGGTAGCCCGTAAACTGGCACACGAGCACCGCCGACTCTCCGCGCTCCGCCGTCGCCAGCACCGTCGACGAGAACGGCACCACCTTTAACTCCCCTGCAACACAAGAAAACAATGTGGCCTGGACGTTGCAAGTCCCAAGTCGCAAGGCGATAATACTGTGAGCAGGATTGTCCTGACTGGCTGCCCACACCCGAACATCACTCACGCTGCAGCTTCAGGTACCACGTGCTCTCCTGCCTCCCGTCCGAATTGGTCGCGACGCACGTGTATCCGCCGCCGAGCCGCTCCGTCACGTAGGTGATGGTGAGCGTGGACCCGGCCTGCTCCGTGCCGTTCTGCAGCCTCCACGACACCTGCAACACAGCACCGGCTCACTGATTGCTCTCAGCACACAGATCCACTCACAGCTCGTCGTTGATGTAAAGTAGACTCGGGCAACTGGAGTTCACTCTGTAGAACGAGGAGTGATAAATTTTGTCACGTATCACGAACGTCATCTTGCGTCCGAGTCAGCATCCGAGTAAATCCACGCGAAGCCCATCCAGATGGTGCAATCCTTGACCAGTCGGGTCTGTTCTTGGGCCAACGACTCGTACCGTTGGGTATGGATCTCCAACGGCCACGCACGTCAAGGTCACGTTCTGTCCCGACCGCAGGTAGCCAGACGGGCTCTGGAAAATCTGGATCTCAATCTTGCCTGAAACGCAAAAGAGCGAGAAAGAAAGTTTAGTTTCCACAAAGTCACCCAGTTACGACGTGAAGCGCTTTGGAGTCTTGCTTGATCAGACAAACCGATAAAGTTGCCTTCCGAAAAGTTCGGCTGTGCAGTGAGGCTCTCACACACGAAGCGAAAGACCCTCCCGCTCCAAACATTTTGGAACTCACTGTCTCTGAGGGTCCTGACTGTGTAGCTGTCGGTCGGCTGGCTCGAACCATAGTTGTTGACCGAGTACACGGACACCGTGTAGAACGTGTCCGGCTGAAGGTTCCGCAGCGTGAATGGACTCGTCACGTTCTGCGCGAGACATTTATTGATACATTGGAAAATTGTCAAAATGGGTCTGACGCACCACCCACTGGATCACGGCTTCCTCAGTCTCCCTCACCTGGATGTAAGTGTATTGGGTCCGACCCTGGGACCCGTAGAAGAGCACGAAGCGCACGCCCTGCGCGTTCTGATTGGCCAACGGTGGACTCCAGCTCACCGTGATGCTTGTCCGGTTCACTGACACCAGACGCAGCTGTCTGGGTGCACCAGGCAAGTTGGCTGCAACACACAACACCGGTGTATCATGAGATCACATCAAGGCTCCAGATGAATGTTGCTGTCGTCGGAACTGGAAAAGGGTTGTTGAGGAGAACAACAATGTCCGAGAACACATCAAAACACAGTGTCAGTCAACCGTTAGCAGGAATGTGGCACACGTGAGGCTCGAAGTGAGGTGCCACAGCAGCTTTGCGACGTTCGGACAAGAGCAGTGAGCACGTAGCTCAGCCGATGTTCGCGTGAAGTGTGACGATTGTACATTCTCCTCTCTGCTGGTTGTGCATTTTGTGTTGTAAATATTCGACGCATGTTCACTGACAGGCCAATAAACGTCTCAAAAGTCGAACTCGCCTTGTCCAACAACCATCGTTTGCACAAATTTATGGAGCCTTACACAGACAACACACACACACACACACACACACACACACACACACACTGACCTTGGCCTTCCTGGAAGCAGGACATGAGTTGCACGGTGAAGGCGAGGCAGACGACGGAGGCGACGCTGTCCTTCACTTCCTGCCCCGCGCACAGCGGCACGCACGCCGCGGGAATCCCTGCGCGTCTACAGCAAGCGCTGTGATTTCGCCCGTCTGGAAAACGGATGATGTGAGCATTAACTGATGTGCACAACTCCCGCAGCATCAGTTTTATCTTCAAACCCACAATTCTGAAAACACAACGTAGAATTTGGACCATGTTCCATTGTGATTCATTTTGTTTGACAGCACGACGACAGAAACTTAGATATTCTACCTGCGGAGCACTGCAGAATGTTGGACAGAGAGTTGTTACAGGTTCTGGGGTTCACACTCCGACCGCCACAACCCGACAAACACTCCGACGCAACACCCTTCCCGACACAACAAGCTGCAACGAACCAAATTCAATGGAAGTCACAAAAGATGGCGGTTATCCAAATGGGTAGACATGTCAAGATTGTCCTCCCCACCCCTACGAACCATTTGAGAGAAAAGAAATGCACAGCAAACAGACATACCGGTCACGTTGGCTGGAACTCTGACGTCCCCCTCGGGCAGCAGCGGAGCCGTGGTTGTGCTGGCTGCAACGGACATCGTTCAGAAATGAGAAGCTGAATTGGGCAGGGCAAACATTCCCCCAGTTTCAAAGCAGATGTTGCACGAAACTGACTTCAGGCTTCTGTCGTCCGTTGCTGTCTAATCGAGTTGGTAACTGCTCACCCGTCGCGTTGGTTCTGGCGACGCGGGTCGGAGACGGGAGGCTCGTCGCGTTCCCGCTTTGCGTCAGCGCCTGAACCTCGTACGCCGTGTCCGGCTGCAGGTTTTGAAAGATATGCGACGCCGAACTAACTTCCACCTGAAACAACAGAAGCTTGTGAGTGAAACCCAGAAATTCTCAGCTCCAGCTTCCGGACACCACCATTGAATTTGGCAGTGAGGCCGCGTGTGCCGCGTGCGTGTGGTCGTTTGAGAGAGCTTGCGAATGTTTCGTGGCGTCCTGACAAACCCTTTACGAGTATGAACAAGCGACAGTGGAATGAGAAGTTCATTGTTGTGTCTGGAACGTGACTAAACAAGCAGTCAGACTGTTGACCAGATGCAGGGATTGAATTTCACATTGAGCAGCGCAGCCGTACACGAGCAACTTGCTGGCCTTACCGCGTCCCACTTGTCCGAGCCCACACTTCTGATTCGCGCAATGAACGTGGTTGGTCTCTGACTGGGAATCACGGACCACACGACTGTCAATGTGTTGGGGCTGCGGTCCTGGATCATAATGTCCGTTGGCGCCTTCGGTAAGTACACTGGAACAAAAGAAGCTGTGGGTCTCGCCAGCAGCCAGGCACTCAGCCACGAAGTCAACTGTGAAGAAGCAAGGCATTGCGAAAAATGAGGACAGGATCTGCAGTCTGGGTGTACGGTGTGCTCACATTGTCCTTCTCGCAAACAGGTCACAGCGGAGCGGAGGTGCGACACGCACGCCACGTGCTCGATTCCCAGACTCATCGACGCCGCTTTCTCGTGCGACAGCGCGCAGAACAGCAGACAATCCTCCGGGACGCCTGCCGCCCGACAGCACTGGCTGTGGTTGCGGCCGTCTGCAATAGCGAGTCACGTTATCAATGAAAGCTGCACCGCTCAGGAAAAAAAGAATGTGAAGATGCAGAGCACTGCACTTGACAATTTTGACCAAGAAAGTTGTGGCGAAGCTCCGAGCAAATACAGAGCTCAGAACCAACTCACTGGAGCCGCAGGCCAGGATTTCGGGGATGTCTCCGATGCACACGAGCGCGTCCGACGTCGAGAGCTGCGAGAAGTCGGCGCTGTAGTCGCACATGCGGTGACACTGCTGCTGCAGGCTCTGATTCCGACAACACTCTGCAACAGGTGAAACACTCAGACCTCTCCTGACCACGCGTTTGGTTCTGCCTCGTCTGAGAACTTCCTGTCATAAGGCAGCTTCGTGATCGGCTTTCAGCATCACACCTGTGACCAATTCAAAACTCCCACACGTTTGAAACTGGATGTGGTGCAGCGGTCTCGGACAAGAGGAAGAGCACGAGGTTCAGCCGACCTTGTTTCTGTTGTGCCACCACGGCAATGCGTGTGAACAGTGCAACCTCGTTGCAGCCCACGCGTGGAAATACAATGAATTCACTTGCGAAACAGAAATCCAGCAAAGTATGATTCGTGGGAAGGTAAGACAAAACTGACCCAAGGGATCCGTCCACCCTTCGTCGGGAGAAACAATCGGCGTGTCCCACCTAGTCGCCTGGTCTGCAAAAGAAACGAAACAACCCGTTTCCACGAAGAAAGACAAACTTCACAACCACAAGCAAAACTGCTGTTGTCAAACAGAACACTCAGCTGTGCATAGACACGCGCCAAGCGGACAACACGGCCCTCATGATCAACCGGTGTCCAAGCAGAAAGAATTTATGACGGTTTTTAGGTGATTTGAGGTGGGTCGCGCGATTTCAGCTCAAGTGAGCCAAATTGGTGCAAGCCAAATCAAAGCACCTATAGGCAGCCTCTTCCAAAAGGGTGTCTACAGCAATTTCATGGTCAAGATGAGGATTGATTTGGTATCTTTTGGGCTCTTTTGGTTCATTTTGGGATAGGGATAATGTGTGAGGAAGGAATTTGTCAATTTTAAATTTTTAG
>JAAUXT010057378.1_pt1 | contig 13778 bp, 16 predicted proteins | sample 7278171 | NCBI WGS metagenome assembly JAAUXT01 (sample SAMN14350112, study PRJNA611818) | marine sediment metagenome | isolation source: surface marine sediment (1.8m) | place: French Polynesia: Moorea | collected 2018-08 | reverse complement strand
GCTCGTCGCCCCCCCCCGCCCGCCGGCGGCCGCGGGGCCGCGGCCCGCCCCGGGCCCCCCCCGCCCCCCCCCCCCCCCGCCGGCGCCCCCCCCCCCGCGGGGGGCCGCCGTGGCGCGCCCCGGGGTGGGGGGGGGGGGGTTCGGGGCCAGGGGATATTCCATCCACCCTGCCATAGACGGCACCACCACATGGTGCTTCTCCCTGAAGGGACTTCGCACACAAAGGCCTCAAGATTACGCACGGTTTGGAATGACAAGTATCTGGTCGGCTTTGTGATTCCTGCGCGCCTGACATGCCCTGAGTGAGGTGTCACTCGACTGATTGAAGTTTGTAACTCGATTGCTCAGCTCAACCCGAGACGCCTGGAGGTGTTGATCCCCACCCGTCTGCTCTGCCGCAGAACGCTCTGAATGGGACACATGATAGGCGACCCTCGTAACGGGGTTCGGTCTCGAGCTGCAGCGCCGTCCTCGCAGTGTCGAGGGGTGGGGAGGGGTCTGTGAACAGCCGTGTCGCAGAGTGAATTGGTGGACTGCAGTGGGAGTGAAGCGGCGGCCACACAGACGCGTTTATTTTTGATGCGCGTCAAAAATTGACGCGCGTTAAAAAATGTCTGTTGAGATGTTCTGAAAAACAAATGCTTCAAAAATGCTTCCTGTGTGGCCACCCTGATTGAAAATAGTGGGAGATATTTTTGACGCGCATCAAAATTAAAATTGACGCGTCCTGTGTGGCCGCCCCTTGATTGTAAACTGATGCACCGCAGTGAAAGTTGCAGCATTTGGTTGCTCGTTGATGCGCCGTGATGTCCCATGCACTGGTAGCACATTGACGTTGACTTGTGCATCGTGCCTGGAGATCCAAATTGTTTGCTGATCGCTGAAAGGACGGCGCTCCAAAGTCCACAAAACTCCTTAAGTGCTCCCTGGCGCGCACCTTGACAAATGCATTGCATTTCCCTCAAGAAAGGTCAAAAACTCGTCTGGCATGAGCACACAGATCTCAAACTGGGGGGCTGGCCCTCGCGACTGGTTCACACCTTGTCTGGGTGGTTGGTCACTGTGTGCAGAACAGAGAACGTACGAGGAGATTGTGAAGTGCAGAGGCGACCTTTTTTTGTGTGCGTGCGTGATGTGTTTGGATTGTTCCTTTTCAGGCTGCATGTGCCCGTTTCAGGATTTATGAGAAACTGGAAATTATCACCTGGATACGCTGGTATCTGCGACTGGATTGCAAAGAGAAGTGTTGTTCGTCATAGTTGCAAGGTGATGGAAGTCTAAGCATGGCCAAGGAGAGTCACAAGTTGGGTCCGAAATGCGTTTTTCACATTAAGTCGGTAGAAACAGAGCTGCACATTATGCATCCGGTTCTTTCCTGTAGTAAAATACACTTGCACAGAATCTTGTGAACTTGAATGACGTCGAAAGCCGGCTGGCGTTTCACAGCGACACAACGTAAAAACGGCCCGACTCGACTGCGCCTGCGCAGGACATGAGGAATGCACCGAATCAGACGCTGCGCGCAGGATTTTCGCATTAAAGCGCACTCGAATGCGAAGAGGCGGCAGATGTGAAAACAAACCCGCTTCGTGTGCGGTGTGTGTGGAGTTTTATTGTCGATGTGCGAAACGGATCAATATCGGAAACTCACAGCTTTGAGTGGAAACCTGCGGAAGTTCGAGGTGTTATTTTCGAAGCGAGTCACATTTCTGGAGTTCGAGGTTGTTCGTTTCGAACGGAGCCAGGAGGCTCGCTGGGACACAGTAATTATGCGGAGTGGTAAGGCAGAGAGGAATCACTTTCGTGTGGAGGAGGATGTGTCCCGGTGCACCAGGTCCATTCGATATTGAACGTCAAATTTCATCTTATGTGAACACATCCTGTTGACCACGAATCATCCATGCTGGATTTCCCTTCCAGTCTTCGCACTCTGGATTCACTCGGACGAAAGGTGTTCGAATTGGCGTACGTTGACGTCTGGTGTACATTCGATGGAGGTCTGACCTCGACACATTTCACAGGAATTGTGCAGCAGAGTTCTTGTTGCAGTGAAAAAATCTGACTGAGGATGTCGCACCTCAGAGTTTCGGTGGATTCCGTTTGTCTATCGCGAGGTTTTTGTGGCGGTGCGGCCTGTGAGAGTGCACCTTGTGTGTGGGTGCACCTTGTGTGTGGGTGCACCTTGTGTGTGGGTGCACCTTGCGTGTGGGTGCACCTTGTGTGTGGGTGCACCTTGCGTGTGGGTGCACCTTGCGTGTGGGTGCACCTTGTGTGTGGGTGCATCTTGTTTGCACCTTTTGCGCGGGCGCACCTCGGGTGCACCTTGTTCAAGAGTATATATACTGCTTGTACGTGGGCACACTGTGTGTCCATCCACAAGGCGCACCTTGCACGTGTGTAGGTAGAGCAAAGTGATCATTAGAAATGAGATGAAGCGAAGCGCGCTGAACTGCGGCGTCGAGCGCTTCTGATCTCTACCGATGAAAAGGTCGAGCTGTTTGTGTGCGTGACCCCCACGTCTGACCTCCAGCAGCTCAAGGTGTCGGGGCAGCGGGGTTGGGTGCGCGCCGTCGAATTGCGCAGCATTGCCTGAAGCCTGTTCGTATGCAGTGCGTGCCTGGAAACACGGATTGAAAACGCGTCTATTGCGATCACTTCATCGCGCATGCGTCTCCACGCAGCACTACTTTCCACAGGGAAATGAAAAACTTTTTGGTTGGTGAATTGGCAGCGATAGTGCCAAAGAATTGCCACTTGCGTTGCACCGGGTAATTGCGTTGACATTTGCACTCGTGGTTCAGGTGCGAGTTTGTGTGAGTTTCCGGCCATGTTTCTCTTGCTGTTTTCTTCGGGTTCACTTCCGGGGCAACAGCGCGAAGCCAGGAACCACATTTCTTGACACGTGGTTCATTTGGAAGGTTCAGAGAAGAAGGACTGAGTTTGTGTAGGTGTAAAATATCCTGAACAGACAAGAGTTGGAACCAGGAGTTGTCGAGGAAGCCCGCCTTCCCCCCAAGAGGGGAATGAAAGTAACTTGTGATCAATTTGGTGCGAAAAACGTGGGTGCCGTTCAGGACGGGAGCGGGGTTGTCGGTACAGTTTTCAGCGGGGGGCGGGATCCCACAACCCTCTGGATCCGCGGGAGGAGTTTGCGCAGGTGTGTGTGTGATATCCAGTGGAGACCCGTGTGTGGCGTTGCCAAGGCACATAAATGATACTGGAGCGGGATGGAGTTGCGAAGACGAGCGTCAGGTTCCCGCACCGCAGACAACTCGCTCCTTCGACGCCTTTGTTGCCTCATCACAAAACGTCCGAACTGCAGACTCTGTGCGGGCTGCTTTTCACGTTCGATAAGTTGTTTTCGTTGCGTCAGGCCCTGTGTCATGAGAGACAACGCAGCCCTCTTTACTTGCACAGGAATGCACAGCATCACGCATCCAGCTTAAATGTGGCCGATTGACTTGTCCAGGGTCACAACTGATGTCGCTTCCAGTGTGAACTGGGCGGCTTTGCACAGGAACTCCCACATATGACGCGTGTGCCATGAACCAGGCGTATCCCATGTTTTCAGGTGGGGGCCAAGGCTTCGGAGAGAGCTGCAACTGTTGCGCTGTTATTGCGAATTCTGCTCTTTTTTTCCCCTTCCTGCCTTTGTTTTTGCTGCGGGTGAAGTGGCTGGTTGGGGCTGATGCTGTTGTGACTGCAGTTGAGCAGAGTTCAGCGGCGTGGCAACTCGGCTTCTCCGAGTTAGATTAATTACGCACATTATTTTCTGCATACCACGTGAGAAAACATACGTTTGAGGAGATAAAGTACATCGGGAATTGGCGCAGTGGAATATAACGTACAACAGCAGCAGCTACACTGTGATACCAACTCGATGCTTCATCTGTGGATACTTATCTCTGCAAAGTAAAGATGAAAACAGAAGTCGAATCAGATGTTTTGAGGAAGGAATCAGAAGTTTTGGAGGAACTGTGGAACAAGGGCAGTTGTTTTGGGTCAGGTTGGACAGGGTGAGCGGAGGCGTTACGTAGCGACACAGGTGTTACAGCTGACATGCGATGTGTAACGACGCATGTTGGGAGGGTGGGAGTCACATGACGGGACTGGTGGGACAGGTGTTACAGCTGACATGCGATGTGTAAGGACGCATGTTGGGAGGGTGGGAGTCACATGACGGGACTGGTGGGACAGGTGTTACAGCTGACATGCGATGTGTAACGACGCATGTTGGGAGGGTGGGAGTCACATGACGGGACTGGTGGGACAGGTGTTACACACAGGCGGGTGGTCGTACGTAACGACAATGGTTTTCGATGGTTGAAGGTGAGGTTTGCGGACGGGACCAGCTTGAGGAGCTGGACGTCGGTTTCACGCTCCAACATCACTTTCGTGCATCGTGCATTGCACCCCAAATCACGAAGCCAATGGGCTGGGGCGTCGCCTGCCGTAACTTACGCGTGGGTGCAACGCAGGACGCATCCAGTGTGTGAGCCTGCAGAAGTAAGGGCAGCGGATGTGAGCGCTGCGCGGGGTGGGACCTCACGTCACTCCGGAGGCTCAGGGTGTGTTCCGCAGGATACAAGTCCCGCTGAGTTCGATCCGCCGATCTGTGGGACGGAGATGCAGTAACACTCGTAGCATTGATTCCAAAAATTCTTGTGCAAGAACAGCACCGGTAGACTGCTTTTGCGACGTTCTGGGACCGTGTGCTCGGTTGATCTGTCTCTGGTTCTGTGACCATTGTGGCTTGGCTCCAGCTTGGCGTGAGCGAAGAAAATACTGCCCCAGCCCAAAAATCTTGAGTTCAGGATTGAGGAGGAAAGTGAGGTGTGTTTGTGACCTCGGCGGTTCTGGGTTCACGCTAATTTGTTGCGCTCAACGCACCGCATCGCGTGGCAGATCCAGATCAGCTCTGGGCAGCTGTGTGGGAGTGTGGAGTCCAGCGCTCGATAGGTGCCTCGTTTCCCGCAGCACCACGCGCAGGGTCACCCATTTATCGCTCACTCATTGCGTGTTTCCACAGCTCGTGAGAACGTGTGATGGGCAGAGTGTTGAGGTGGCGGTGGGTGAGGAAAGGTTCACCCTGGGTGCATTCCAGAACAAGTGCAGTGGCGTTAATTTCCTGCAGACTGTGTCCCTGTGCAAGTCAATGAGCGTGGCATTGTTGTGTAAGTCGGTGGCATCACTATGCAAGTCCATGGGTGCGTAATCCATGCAGCACCCATGGCTTTGTGCAGAGTTCGCAAGGCACGACGCACCCGGTGTGAATGAGGACTGAGGAAAGGAGCGGGTGCCTGTTCCGACTCCGACACGGCTTCACGTGTTGAAGTGTGAAGCCACCGGGCTGGACGTACCCGCGAACGGTGCAGGTCAAGGTAGCGGAACCACTTCCGGTGACCACATCGTCACTTCCGGTCAACACGTCATTGTGTGATTTTCAATCAACCCCGGATGATGTGAACCAAGACAACATGGAAAATAAGCATGGAAGTCAAAATGGCAAAAGTTTTCCTCGCAGAGACTGAAATTCTTTGGATAATGCTGATGGGTTTTGCTTGTGCGGTGGATGTTCGTGTTGTGTGTGGCCAGCTGTCCGCTGTGCGCATTCAAGGCCATTCATCATGGGAGGAGAGGAGAGAAGCGCTGAAACGTGAAGGATAAACCAGCCAGGATTAATTCGCAGCGGAAAGCTAAGCGTTACAGCTGCTGGGGAGGGAAGTGCAATGATGCTTCATCTGTAGCGAAGATGAGCTGAGAGAGATGTACGCGTTACACGTGGCTCCGTAACAAATACTGACTTTTTGCGTCCGACTGAGTTTCGTTCACTTGCGAGCTTCTCCAAAGTTTGTGAAAAAGGGAAGAATTCTGCGGCTGGGTTTCTAGCACTTGAGTCCTTTGGCCCAATGCATCGCTGTTGTACAATCGTATGGGGACGTGTCCAATCAGGAGCGGACCCTGGATTCGGCAAGCGGAGCTCGACCCCTCATCGAAAACCATAGCGTCACAACTTTGGCGGGGAGGGGGGGGGTCGGGCAGGCCCTCGTGAACTGGATCTGCCCCGAGGAATTTGCAGTGAACCTCACGAGAGCATTTCTGAGCTGAACGTTGCGTAATTGCAGCTGTTGTGTCTGCGTCTGCTTCGTTCACTCACCTGGTGTGAATTCCACACGCAAATTTGCAATGCGCGCTTGCGTGTGTTGTGTGGCACAGTTCTGAGCACTGCGCATTTGGAGCTACAGGCGTGCCTCACACGTCGGGACTCGTGCGTTGAGGCCAAGCTGCGACAGAACGCCACCACGCAAAACGCTTGCAATTTCACTCGGGTTGAAAGTTTCAACTGAAGCTTGATTCACGCTGTTTGCGTCAGGCTTTCAATTCAACGTCAGCGCAGCGCCCGTTGAGTGGCGCAGGGAAGGGAACGCGTGACGCACCTGGTGTGAAACAGGTCTCAACAAGAATGTTACGCATAAAAAGCGTGTGGTCTTACGCCATTCACGCGAAAGAACTTTTGGCCATTTCAGAAAATGTTGAAAATTTCCATGTTGAGTTTGCGCCCATGTTAAGTTACCGGGGGGCGGGGGTAACTCAATATGGCCAAAAAATAAAACAGGTGCTGAGATACGCGTGTGATCCGCACCGAGAGAATCGCGACTCGTATCTCCAGTGCTGATTTGCACAAGAGAGCCAATTCACCCACATATATCATGCACTGCGGATATAAATACGTGAATCATCATAACTCGCCTCTCTATCGCGCGGATATAGCGCACGAAGCGACCTGTGTCTGTGTCTGCGCTCCACATGATGCGTGGGCGGGACGGGGCGAGACGGACCAGGTCCGCAGGTGGAGCCACAGCCTGTGGTCGGGGAGGGGCGACCCAGCGTCATCAGGGTCCCACACAAGGGCGAAGAGGATATTTTTCGGGGGTCAGGGGCCCGTCTTCTAGGCACACAAGTTCCAACCTTGACGCCGAGGCAGAATTCTGGTGGGTTGTGTTCCTGTACGTCTCGTTTCGTCTTCGGACCGACCCGTTTGGTGCTTTGCGCCACCCGTCTGTCGGGGCTGCCATTCCGGCAGTGGTGGAGACGACGCACGATGGGGCTTCGGGAAACCACGACTCTTCTCTTGCGCTGTGTTATTGGGACGTGGTGACGGACTTGTTGCGGCCAGCGCGTTGCGTGGTCTCGTTTTGCGGAGATACTTGTATTCTCAAAACGCTCACAGTCAGCATCACAACCTGCAACAGAGAGAGCTCGGTTTATGTCTTCATTCCTGGACATCGGCAGAGAAAGTGGGGTTGAAATGGCGCGAGTTGAGTTGGAATTGGTTTCTGATTTTTATCTGAATTGTTCGTGTCAGTGGCGGAGAACTGATGCTCTTTTGTTCACGAATTAAGAAATGTCGTGTCGCCCAGACATCAGTCAAACTCATACTCGTACGTGTTTCACATTTGACGCGTCACACATTAATGGGTGCAGCGTGGTCGCTGTTGCCGCAGCGCATTCTGACAACTGGTTCACATACCCAGCGCACCAATTGAAACGACAATGCACTTTCAATCATGCGTAGGCACAGGGAGGTGAAGATTGACGCATCCAGTGTGAAACCAGGGGAACGAGGGGAGGGAGGGGAGCACGTCAGGTTTTCGTGATCCCAACAAAAGTTATGACACGATATTCAGAGCGTTGCCGAGAAGAATTCAGCATTTTGATTTCTTCAATTTTCGATGCCATTCTGCAATGCTCTTCTCAGCGTGGAGCCGCGAAGTCTCCGACTTCGAAACATCGCAAACTCGATGGAGTGATAAGAGCTCTGGATTGTGAGTGGAATTGACTCATACGCTGACACACGGTGAGATAGCCACCGCGGATCCAGGATTGGCGGGGAGATCCAGAATCAAGCACGGAGGGTCAGGGCGGGGAGGGGCGCCAGGGTCAGGATCAGGCATTGAAGTGTCCGGGTCTGGGTTCACTGGGTAGGGAGGGGCCCTGAATCCAGGACCAGTTGGGGAGGGGCCCTGAATCCAGGGTCAGTTGGGGAGGGGCCCTGAATCCAGGGTCAGACAGGGAGGGGCTGTCTTGTCTCGGGTCGGATAGGAAGGGCCCAAACCTGGTTCCAGGTCTAGATATGGCCTGACAAGGATGGAGAACTTCTGCGGAACCAGTATAAAGTCAGGAGAACCCCACCACGTTTTGCAGACAGAATAAGCAAACAGTGACTTGAAAGGGTGAAAGGCATTTTCTTTTCGGGGTCAGTTGTCCGGCCCCCTGGATCCACCAGAGGACGCGGGTAGTGTCAGTGGGGGTGAGGAGATCCTCGGTTGCGCGTGCGCGCGTCGACCCGGTTCTTTCGTCAAACGAACCCCGGGGTCACATTCCTCGCATAAACTGGTCACGGTGTTGAGAGCCGTGCAAATATTGGTCTTCTCAGGGTCATGGTGCGTGCTACATGCAGAGCGCGCACTCGTCACCTCGCTTACTCGAGTTTTATCTATCCCTGGCTTGAACCAGTTCTTTTGATTGCCTTTCTTCGTGTGATCAGAAGAGGAGGAGGATAGGTCGCGCGTAGTTGTGTGCATTTGGACCCGTAGAGATGCGCGCGCTCTGCCCGCGGTGTTTGTTGTGGCACAAGTGCTGTGTTTCATCCTCGGGGTACAGACGGTGAGTTCGCTTTCGCATTGTGTACACGTGTTTACATTGAGGGGATGCATGTGCAAAAAAATGTTTCGCATAAACACCGGCTCGTCTGAGGCTTGGTTCACAGTGGATGCGTCGTGCGTGGTGCCCCTGTGCAAATTGGTGGAGGCGCAAGCCGCAAGGCGACGCGCATTGACTTGAACAGGGAACGCGACGCGTGGCGCATCCGGTGTGAGTCAGGCTGGAGGCTGAGAAGTTCGGGCTGCGTCGTCACCGTCGTCGTCGCTGTGAGTGGAACTCAGAGTCTCGCTCGGGGGAGGCTCAGTCCTGGAGCGAACCTATACTCGGGTGGGGAAAGGCCAGTGTGAGAATCAGAGACGATCAGTCATCATCAGCTGAGATTGCAATATGAAGGAATTTGACATGGTCTCCACCAAAAGAGTGTGTGTTTGCAGGATTTGGAATTTCGAATTGGCAGAGTTTAGAGAATTAGCAGGGAACGAGTGCAGGTTCTTCGGGAATTTTAGAGGGAAAGCATTTTGCCTGTGGATGAAACCGTGGAAGCCTGATTTCTTTTTGGAGAATGCGCAAACAGGCGGAGGAAATTCAGGACGTGGATCTTCAGCCATGCTTCACTTTCTGTTGGGTGACGCTGCCTGGACAAGGCGCCTGTGCACCGGGTCGGGGTGGGCGTTCTTCGTGTTGGGGGTCGGTGGGTGTTGTGTGTTGGGGGTGTTGTTTGTGTGAGGATTGGGGGTTATGAGACAGGACTGACATTGGGCCCCGGAGACTTGCAACCAGTCGTTGGCCTGTGGTGAGACATGCACCTCGTCCGGTGTCAGATGCGTCGGACTCAGATGTGCGGGCTGAGTCACCACGTCGTGGTGCTGACCAACGCAGATCTGTTCCCACAGGAAGTGAAGCTTGGATTTGAAGTCTGAATGAGGAAATATGCGTTTATTTCAGTGTGAAATGAACAGTGAAAACCACGGAGGCAAAATTCATGCGTGGATACGTGCCAAAAAGTGAAGGAGCCACGTGAAGCTCGGCAGTGCCAACTTTCACAGGAGAAAAATAACAACATTGAATCGTGTGTGCAAAATGTCGGCATCAGCGCACTTGAGTTTGGATTCCGACGCTACAGGAGATTGAGACGGAGAGGAACGAGAGTTGTAGCTCGGACGAGTGTGAAACGGATCGCAGGTAATTACGGCGAAACGTGTCTGACAGACAGGGCTGCGGAAAGACTGATGCGGAAAGGTCAAGAGATGCTCCTCGCGTGAGCGATAATACCAGCGATTTGCTCGCCCGGCGGAAATCGTGAAATATTTGCCAAAACCTATTTAGATAATCACAGGAGATTACGGATTCGAGCCTTAGGTGTAGCATTTCCGGCATCTACTGGAGGAGGAAGAGGATCAGGGAGGAAAACAAACCAGAAGCAGCGATGGCTTGAAGCGTCACAGGAGGCAACGGAAGTTGGACAGTGTGGACAGGACTCAGGGTGGAGCAGACCCCTGGGAATTCTGGATGGCTCAGTGAGCCCAACAGTAGAGTGGACAGGATATGAGGATTATCCAAGTTTGACGTCACCGAGACGCAGCGTCCTCTGAGCGACGCAGCGTCCGTGAGACGCAGCCACGATGCCCGTCTTCTGTGGCTGCGGACGCAAGAAGAAGAAAAAGAAAGATGGGGGAGATTCGAACGCGGACCCGCCGTACACGCCCGCGGAGCGTCGCAGCACCGCGACGTCGTCGGCGCGAGCGTCCCTCCTGGAGGAGCAACAACAGCAGCAGCAGCAACAACAGTCTGCCGCCCCCGCCGCACCGGTAAAACACGTTTCTCTTCACACGTTCCTGCTTGATACTCGTGCCCCCTAACTTCTGTCCGTCCCGCACTCAGGATGTTCTGTTGAATCCCCTCCGTCTGTGTCAGTGTTTTGTGTGGGGATCTCAATGTCAGAACGCCACTCCTGTGTTGTCATGAAGCTGTTGATGGCACCAGCTTCAGTGCTCGTTCACACGTGACTCTTGACATCAAACGGCAGTGACGTGTTCGATGTGGCGCGCCCCTGCACAACGCGCCGTTTTCTGTTGGGACCCTCACAACGTAGAGGGTACCGGCGCCGAAATCGAACACGGCCATTGCTCAGGACGGACCGTGACTGCTTGTGCGAACAAAATGAGATTGATGACGGTTTCGCTTTGTGTTGTTCTGTTTGGCTGGGATGGTGCATGAGAGAAGATGCCTCAGGGGTCAGTCACTGAGGCTAAATGTCAGCAGCCAAGGCCCTATCTCACGGCTCTGTGCAAAATATTTTCTCAATACTGAACGTTCTGTGAAGTTTGGCAAACGACACATCGGTGCAGAATGCAGGCTACACGAAGCAAAATTCTGGTCCAAACATTTCCGCGAGGAACACTTCTGCGTGGAGCTTGTCATTGTCTGGTTTGAACTCGGCTGGGCCCAAAACAAAGAAATTTGGCCTTGGTTCCGATGTTGATTGATGACCCTGCGGGTCGAATATCAGCCAGAGAAATAGATTTCGTTTGCACGTTCGAATTCGACAGAAGCATTCATGTCAAATCTGCTGGTGTGCTCGAAAAAAATGTGGTGTAGCACACATGATTCAAACAAAGCACGAAGCAATCGTGATCAATCGGCGCAGACTTCCAGGTGCAGCGGGGCCTTTGATCTTCACTTTACGTCTCATGATTGCAAAGACACTGTTGGCACGTCTGCATATATTTCCGCCCAATCCGAAACACAATGGAATCGTGAGACAGATCGAACAAGCAGGAAAGATTCGAGACAAACCCAAACAAAATAGACTTTTTGTGGGTCAAAGAAGACAAATTGCAATTGAGGAGAAGGGGGCAAGGAAAAACTCACCAAGGCGCTGTCCAGTCAACGGTCAAAGTGCTATTCTGTACGAAATGGATGAGTTTGGTTCGGGTTGGGCAGGACTGGATGCAGTAGCACAGGGTGGACAGGTGAAGCACGTTGCTCGGAGCCAGACGGAGTCGGACCGTTTGTTTTGATGTAACCGACTGTGAGGTGTGATTTATTTTCATAACTGCTCTGTGTTTTCCTCTATTTGAAGGGTTCTTTTGAGTTTGGAAATTTCTTTGTTGTTATGGAGGAAGTGAGGCATTTGAGCTGTGTGCGTGTGCATGTGTGCGTGTGTGTGACAGCGCTACGTTGTGATTGAACGAGTGCGGTTCGTGTGTGTGGGCCCACCATTCCTGTGAGTTTGGTTCACATCCACGACCACATTGAGGACTGTGTGTTGGCAGTGTGTGTATGTGTGTCTCAGTAGTGTGTGTGCGTTCGGAAAACACAAAAAGAAACGAACGCCATGATTGGCAAGGCAAGCTCTGAGGTCGATTTGTGTTTGTGTTTAGAGACGAAGGTGCTCGGTGTTGTGAAGTGGACCCCCACCCGACCCGACCTCCTCAGACCTGTCGGGTCACAAGTCAAGAGCGTTTGTCTTGCACCTGTGAGTGCGGCAGGCTTGTTCAGTGGAGCAGCATCTGGAGCAACACAGCCCTGCAGTGAGAATCGAACCATCTGTCTGCGCAGATGTGTTGTGAGTTGCGATCTCCGCGGGAATTCCGACCGCGGAGTCGCTTTTCCTTTGTGCAGCCGTCAACTTGCTCTCCACTGCTGGAGTAACGCGCACACACAAGTCCCTTCCTGCAGGAAGTGGAAGACGGGGCCCATTCCTGGGATGTGTGACTGGCATGACAGCAGCTCATGAAGGTTTGAGGCCCACTCGTCTTCAAGACAAAACGGCTGTTGCCAAGTAGACACCAGCGTCCCTGACCCCCCAATCCACACCTCGTGCACCAGCGCACGACGCACCCACTTTTACAACATTCCACATGCAAATGGGGTTGAAACCCATTTGCAATCACAGTAATATATGACGTAGAGACGCGCACCTGTTCCCTTGTTCTTTCCCAGATCTCACCCAGATGCGAGATCTCACCGGCCGTATCTCCGAGACGACTCATGTCAACAACAGGGGGATCGAGGGATCTCCCCATCTCTTCTTCCCCGTGTGGATCGCATGTGTTTCCATCATGCGATCTGTCTGTATTGTTCATCTCGGGATCTGCAGGGAAGGATCCACGGAGGGGGGGGGCTCCCTGCCGTCCGAGGTTCCCTCACTTTTCAGACACAAATAGGCCAATTCCTGATATTAATTTGGAAGTTGGGACCCCCCTCTCTGGACATGGAGTTTCCGTTCATCAAATCCTCGGTCCGCCCCGGATCCAGGTTCGCGCGCCAGGTTCACGCGCGGACCGCGCGCGCAGGGTTCACGCGGCGCGCACCTCGCGCGCGGATCTGCTCCTCGTTCCTCGTTGAATGTTTCGCCGAAAACAAAACATCTGCACGCCTGACAGGGTGAGAAAATTTCTGGTTGTGCACAACTCTCTGTTTGGGAGAGTCATCATGTTCGCAACACGGCATGCAGAGTTGAATGGGGAGTGAGTCTGACCATCACAAACGCGTTTTGACTGCGTCCGGGTCAATGCGGCCGAAGGTGTGATCAGGGTGGTTGTTTTGGGTGTTGTGTGTGGCGTTACAAGTCAGCGCGTTTCGCAGACCCAACAACGTGTGACTTCTGCAGAGTCGTGACGCCCGACGCTTCCGGTCTGACGTCCTTTTCACAGGGGACGTGCCACGTACCACGTGTCGCGTTCCTCAAAGCGGCGACGCGCTCGGTGCCCATTGACAACAGACGCCAATGCGTATCCAACGCGAGTTCTGCCTCAGTATTCCTGCAATATAATGTGTGTCAGGTTTGCTTACACGGCGGGTACAGAACGCATCGACGTCTGGTATTTAACTATTACGCCCCCCGCGGGGCGGCTTCAGATCGCATCTCGCTCTCCGCGAATTCCGGGCGGCTTCTCTTACACGGCGTGTGCTGCGTGAATAATGCAGCTACTTTATTTCTGTGACCCGGCAGCGGTAAATATTTCCCCCCTGACGAACAAACGCCCGGGTCCCACGCTGGTAAACAGTATTCTTTCCAGGTTATCTGGTGAAAAGTGAAAATGCCGGTTGCCTCGCTACAGGTGTACTCGTACGCGCCTCAGTGTAAACACAGGCGGGTTGCTTCAGGG
>JAAUXT010137015.1_pt1 | contig 13779 bp, 9 predicted proteins | sample 7278171 | NCBI WGS metagenome assembly JAAUXT01 (sample SAMN14350112, study PRJNA611818) | marine sediment metagenome | isolation source: surface marine sediment (1.8m) | place: French Polynesia: Moorea | collected 2018-08 | reverse complement strand
GGTCACTGGTCATTGGCTCTCAGTGTACAATTGAGTTTTCTGGACCACCGATCTGGCAATTGGGGCACCGCGCGTTTGAAAATGAAGTGCTTGCTAAACCTCGCTATTGTCCCCTCAGACCTGTGTGTGTATCGGAAGTGTTCTGAATGAGGACCACGGGATTTTACACAGCCGAGCCTGTTTGCTGAGGGATAGACGCAGCATTAACGTTGATGGGCCGCGGATCCGTGCCGTATTTCCAGGTAAATCCTCTTATGGCGTATGAAGGGGCGGGTCTACGGAGGTGGGGGGGGGGGGCGGGGGCGTCTGGTGATGGACATACCCCATGCAGATAAAATTTGACAAAATTTTCTGTGAAGAATTAATGAATGACCCACTCAGATTGTCTTTCCTCTGAGCAAAATGTGGGATGAGAGACTTCTGGTTGGTCGACCCCCTGCGCCCCCTCCTGGATCCGCCCCCTGCACTTCTCTCGCTGTATCTCTGTACTCACCCTCCTCAAGGCAGACGACAGTAGCTGATGGTTGGGGATTCTTGTTCACAAGGCGAAAAACGTGTCGGACACAAAAGCGCCATGTCGTGGCTCATGTGCCATCATTAGGTGTGTGTCTGTGTTTGTCAGGACCAAGGTCAGGTTCACGCTGGGTGCGTCAGGAGACGCGTCGCTGTGCGGGTCAGTGAGGGGGGCGTCGTCGCGAGCGTCTCGCTCCCGCACAGGTCAATGGCGCGCTGTGTCACAGACGACGCAACGCCATCTGTCAACCGAAGTTACAGCGTCCATTGACGTGCACGTTGATACAAGGTGTGTCGCATCCACTGTGCATGATCCCAGCAATGCAGCTCATAAACACTGAGGCAAACAAATGAGCCGGGTTCAAGCAAGATGAGGGTGGCGTTGTGTCGCGATGTGGGTCATTGGCGCTTTATGTCCGTCAGCGAGGCGTCGCGTTTGGACGCCCGACGCGTCCTCCTTGATACGAGTACAAGATTTAGCGACGCAGCGCCTTGGCTGGAAGGTGGATCCTGCGTCCGATGTATGTGAATCGGACCTCAGGTCCCGCGCTCTATGTTCCACTCAATTCCCAATGATGCACGATGTATCTGGTCTCACGCGCACCCAGATGAAAAACGCCCATTGACGTGGACCCGACCCTTGACGCGTCAAGTGCAAACCCACCTGCAGGCAAATCCCAGGTCTTGCAGTGCGTGACAATTCAGTGTGAAACAGGCGTCAGGTCGAGATCTGAGGCTTCTGTTCCGATCCCCAAACGAATTGCCACCAGCGAAGTAACCGGCAGCACCAAAACACGCAGGGGCGCATCCAGGGTCTGTTCAGTGGGCTGTCCCTCAGGAGTTACCCCAAGGGGCGGAGTCGAAATTTTGATGCCATTGTCTTGTTGTGCGAAGTCCCTGTTGGTAGTGCAGTTTATGGCAAGGTGGATGAAATGTCCCCTGCCCCTCCCCTGCCCCTCCCCCAACCCCCCTCCCCCTTCCCCAACCCCCTCCCCATGCCAGACCCCTACCCCACCAGACCCCCCTCCCCTGCTGGACTCCCCTGCGGAGAAGATAAGGAGGAGAAAGAGGAATCAACGATATTACTGGCGCAAGGGACTTCGCTCTGCAGTTGCCTTGAGCACTGCTTCTTGTTGACCCATGCAACAGAAATACAGTGAGATGTCCCCAAGGGGCCACAGTCGAAAACACCAAAGAGCCACGTGACAGAAATGATAGCTTTGGTCTGTGAGGGATCAGGGGCACTGACGCCCCCTGGACCCGCCCCTGACACTCAACACACAGACAGACGCTCGTCTATTTGCACGTAGCAACACTATTCAGAGGCCTCGTCAAATAAACGCTTTGCAAACACACAGATCTGCATGAGGGGTTCACGCCAGAGGCGTCACACGCTGTATCCCGACCCACAATAGTCAATGAGGACTTTTCACAACCACTAAATTCCCTTCACGTGCGGTGCCCCAATTTCTTGATCAGTGGCACAGAAAACCAAACGTGCACTCTGAGAGCCAATGACCAGTGACCAAATGGTATCTGTTTCCCTGAACTGACAATTGGGACACATCACAAAAGGGCGCTGTTGTTTCTGTCGCGTCGTCGTGGTGGGGGGCCAGGGGTTTCATCCCTACGCACGTCAATAAGGGTTTTCACATTGGCTGGGTGGCGTCAGAATTTCTGACGCTCGCGTCAAAATTTTAACATACAGGCATCAAAGTCAACATGATGCCCAATGGAGAGCATCAAATTATCAGTCCAGACTGATCACAAATTTTTGACATGGGCGTCAATTTTTTGTCGCTGCGTCACCAATGTGAAAACCCTTAATGGTGCTGCGTCATACAGAAGGCGTTCCAACGCGTCCTTGTACGTGCACGTCAATGCTTTTCACAGCGTCGTGCAGAATGCGTCACGCGTGGCGTCCCCACTGCGTCAACGACAACGACGCAGCCAGTTCCGAAGCATCGTGAAGGTCTTTGTTGACGACGGCTGACACACCGACACTGACAAGAGTTTGCGAACTCACAGGAACTCGACCCTGGTCATCACTCACGTCCAAACGACGCTGTGTGAGATGTTGACGCACGAGTCTCGGGTGACTAGGTCCTCAGTGTGAGGCGTGAGCTCCTCAACACCCGGCCCGACCTCACCACTCAGCGGGGGGGGGGGTCACCAGGGGCCGTCACCCCGTGTAGCGGATCCAGGGGTGTCACCTCCAGCAGACTGGTCCAGGGGTGTCACCTCCAGTGGATCCAGGGGCCGCTTCGAGCGGACCTAGGTTTGTGAGCGGAGTCCCACCCCAGCAGGAATGCTGGTGTTTCGTGGTGTGGATTGTGGCTGCGGATGCGATGCGCATTTGAATGTAGCAGCCGGGTTCCTCAGTCTTGCTCCTGTCTCCACCAGGACTCAACCCGAAACTCCAGGTCCTGCAAATGTTTTGATGAAACATGACAAATCCAGAGACGTCAAGCAGGTACAACATGGGAGAAGTGCGTGGTTCGTCACGAATTTCCCAGTTCTTGCAAACTTGACTGCCAGATTCACCACACCAACTGGGCCAGATTCACCACACCAAGTGGTGGAGCCAGATTCACCACACCAACTGGTGGGGCCAGATTCACCACACCGGCTGGTGAGGCCGGATTTACCACACCAATTGGTGAGCACACGGATTGGTCAATGTTCGAGTGCTGTGTTGATTGCAAGTGCTCACAAAGCAAACGCCAAACCTGAACGGGTTCGGGGGTTTTGCGCCTCTGCACACTTCTTTCCCAAAAGCAGTGAATCAAAGAAACTTGCACGCTTGGTTTTTTCGACACGTTTCGACCAAAGAATCCGACGGATCCCATCCAGTCGACTTTCAACTCGTACGCCAGTCTAATGCACCGTAACAGCGCTTCAGGCTCCGGCACCAGTGAATGGAAGCGTGGCACACGCCACCACGCATCAAGGGGTGTGGCATGCGTCGAGTGTGGAGCTCACTCACATTTCCGTGTCTGAATCACTCTGAATTTCTTCGTCGTCCGACGGTAAGCGTCTCCTTTTTGCCTTCGCCTTTTCAGGAACTGGAGCATTTCTTGCCTTGCCTCTCTGAAAAAGAAATGTTCTGAGTATCAGCTGCTGACAACCTTGCAGAACGAGTATGCATCTTGCCGGTTACGCCCGACGTTTCCACGTTTGAGGCACACGTCCCGCCAACGTGGGAAAGGACCAAAAATCCACTTTTGGAGCAAGAATTCACAACACCGCCAACAAAAAATGAAATATTTGTGAACATGACAAGAAAAAAGACTTTTGGCAAGTCATAAACAGAGACAATCGCTTCTCTTCACAAATAACAAATCACAGCTGCAATTCAGCTGTCCGACGATTTGGAATTACAAATACCACAAGTACCGTGCGACGTTGGCCACAACGTCGTGCGCAAAATCCCTGTTCTCAGTCTGGCTGTGGAGCAAAACCTCCCCACCAAAGCCATCCCGGACGCACGCCTTCTTGAATGATCCGGCGCTTCGGCCCCCTGACCGAGGAACCCTCCTGAGTCGCGCCCTGTGAGGTGGGAGTTTGGGCCTCCATGAAGCCTGGATCCACCGGAGGAACCACACAGGGAATTGCCGTGTTTTCTACTCAATGCGAAAAGGCTTTTGACGGCAGGAAAAGACTTCACGGAAACAACAAGATGAACCGAAGATCTTCACAATTTGGTGGTGTTTTCACCCCGCTTGGGGTTTCTGATGGACTGTCGAAAAAATTTTCACGTGGTGAGCGATAATGCCAGAGCTGAATGAAAAGCAACGGATTTCATGATGTCTACATCACAATGTCACAACAGGAGACAGCATAACATCTGAAATGTTACCTTCTTACTATTGCTGGGCAAATCCTTTGTTTTGGAGCTTTTACCACGGATGAAAAACGACATTTTGAGTGTCGAACTCGCAACTTCGTGCGTAAACACAGCACCAGTGAGCACCAGCGACCGCGCATGTCACGTGATCTTAACTTCCGGTTGGAACAAGTGGTGTCTGACTGAATAGAATTGGTAAGCTTTAAAAGTTCTATAAGGGTGTCGAAGTGAGTTGAAAATGCCATCGGCCGACAGACTGACTTGTAAAGAACATTTTTGCGTCCACAGTTTGGCGATGTTTCACGTTGATAACCGCAAAAACGGCACTGACTGGAGAGGAAGAAAGTTGTGGGAAAAAAATGTCGAAGGAGTTCCGTGTGATTTGATCACTTCTGTCTTGTGTGTCAGAGCAAAACTGTTTCACCAGTGATCACGTAAATTCTGCATGAATTTTTCTCTTTCATCAAAAGTTGCTGGTTCTTCCGTTGGCTTGTGTATTTTTTCACTGGGACCAGAATTTGATCAAAGGGGCTTTTCTGCCCGGCCTCTGCAATCCACCCAAACGAACGAAGGATAGGCTTCATGCACCAAAGGGCAACGATCCATGAAACTGTCAGGCAACCCAACTGATATTCTTTTGTCTTTGTTTGACACCCACATCTACAAAGCTTCCCCACATTTCAGATCGCAATGCTCTTTCTTTCCTCCTTGACAGCAGACGAGTTGTGTGCGTACTACATTCACTTGTGTTGATCTTCAGACGTCTTTTTCTCAGCACCTTTCCAACTTTGAACAGTGAGAGGAAAGTCCGGAAGCTGGATCTAACGTAGCAAACCCTGTGAAGCAAAATGTCGGGAAAGACGTTCAGGCTGTTCAGCAACAAGAAAACGACGAAAGAGGTGGTGAGTGCAGACAGCACCGACAATGACATGACAATATCGTTGCCGACGAACGTGAAACACGAGTGGCACGTTGGGTTTGAAAGCGGCAAGTTCGTCGGCCTGCCGCCGGCGTGGGAGCACTGGCTGGAAGGTTCCAACATCAGGTAACATTTCAGAGATTCGGGCCCTCTCACCCTCCCCCTTGTCACACGGTCCCTGCCAGCATGTTGCAATGTGGAACGTTTTTGGAGTGACCATTCTCTCGCATTTTCGTGTGTCAGTGGGCGAATAGATTGCCGCTCTCAAGAGAAAAGGTGACTCCATAAACGTTTCACAGGCGCTGCACCGTTCACAGTTTATTTCTTGTTGAGTTTCAGGCAGCACGTTGAACCAGCACGAGGGGTGCATGGAGCAAACTCTGAGCCATGTGTGTGCGAATTTCCTGCAAACCCCGATGCTTTTCGAATTAAAACCCCTTTTCGCCCGTGAGCTGTGCTGCATCTTCGTCGAAATCAATTTGGTCAATGGAAATCGGAGTTTGCAGGAAATTTCTTTGCATGCCAACCGGTCCCCTTGCAAATGTTGTTGGTAAACTTTTAACCCGCGTATTTTTTTTTCTTCCCTTTTTGTATCCAGAAACACTAGTTGTGCGTGCGGCAGTCAGTGAATTTAAGCTTCCTCTTGGTGTGGGACGCTTTGAGTTTCCCTGCAGTGATTTTGAACATTGACAACGGAGACAATCAAAGACTCATCGTCAGTGTGTGCGCACACCGCTGCATCCCTGAAGCCGTGACGTCCACAGGCCGCCATGTTCAACTTCCGGCGCGCCAGCAAAGGAAAGCTGCACATCAGCGCAGATTCCGGTCCTCCTCTAGAAATCTCGTCCCCAACTGGATTCAAACATGAGATTCACGTGGGATTTGACCCCAAAACCGGGGAGTTCAAAGGGATGCCCCCCGCATGGGGCATGTGGCTTCAAAATTCCAAAATCAGGTACGTTGGAAATACTGCGCTCTGAACTCGGTGGTCTCACTTTGATGTATTAACCCGACTTTTGAACCCGCTTTCCTGCTTTTGGTTCTGGTCAATCCACCCGTAGATCACTTAGTTTTGGTGACTGTCTTCCTCAGAAATTTCTGGAAAAGAAAACTTGTAGTCCCCCTTTTCCAGTGAAAGTTAAAACCATTTGTCAGATTATCTTGGGGGAAAATGTACACACAGTGTTGGTGACATGTTGGCCTTTACTGGTCTCAGACACGCCAAGTATTCCTCGCTGTTTGAGTTTTCCTGATTCAGCGCTGAAACTGGCGAATGGCAAACTTGAATTCCTTTGCGCTTTCTTGAGCTTGGTGTGTCGGGGGGAAATCACCAATTGTTCAGTTGATGTTCATGGCTTCACATTGCAGTTCTTTGTGCAGAGTTGAAGTTCATTCGCTGGTGGTTTTCACACTTTGTTTTCTTCAGGATATGCACGTAAAACGACTAATGATCCGAGGTTTCGCGGCTTGAGGCCAGATGGAAATTCTTTTTTGTGGAAACACAACACTGTGAACAAATTCTGTGCCATGCAAAACTGGGCAAAATCAAATTTGGTGTGCTCGATTTGCTTGGACCCTTCACTTCGATCAAAATTGGTGTCCGTATCACTTTGACCTGCGAACTCTGAGCCTGTTGCTGTGTACGAGCCGCAATTCTACCACTAACCACGGAAGTTCTGGGCGTGATTGTTTTCAGGGTTGGATTCCCGCACTTACCTGACACAGGGTGTATCTGTTTGGAAAGCAACATATGACTGTCGACGAATTTCTTTTTGACGCTGCTGGTCGAAACACAGGTCAAACAAGGCGGTTTCAGAATCTGGCAGACTTTGATTTGACCAAGGCCTCCGACCTAGCGGAGTGAAAGCAATGTGTTCGTTCCCACGTGAAATTCATTCTTGGCGGCCTTCGTGAAGTGTTTCTTTAGATCCGCCCCTGAAAGCGCGAAGTCTTTTCTTTGAGCGGTCTTGTCGACTGCTGTCGGAGGTCCGACCGAATTCTGGATCCGCCCTGCCCTTTGCTTTGTGTTCGACACGTGTCACCTTTTGCGTGTGTTGGTCAATCACTTCACGACTTTGTACACGGGAATATCACTGCTCGAGAAATTAACAAGAAGTCAGCGAAGCGAAGAACGAAACTTGTGATCTTCAAGGATGCAAATCCAAATTCCAAAACGTCGACGATAAAACGAACGAGATGTTTCTGTTTGAAGACAGGTCTGAAAAGTCTTTGGTTGTGCAAACAAAGTCTTTGTTTTCTGACAACGAACACGTATTCTTTTCAGCAAAAAGGAACAGACACAGCACCCCGATGCAGTGTTGGACGCTCTCAAGCTGTATGACCATTCGGTCAAGCGACAACACAATAACAAGTTCATGGGAACCAACTCCATGGAAGATCTGGTCGAAGGTGAGTTGTTGTGTGCAACGTGTTCACCAGCGGGACTGGTTTGTTAGTCGACCAGCAGACAGGCCCTGATGTAGATGTTTCTGCGAAATCTCTTTCCCCGGGGCGGGAACGGGAAGAACTTGTCATGTTGATTGGGAACCTTCCTTCAAGGTCTTGTGTCTGAACGAAAGTCACGTGGTTTTGGCGGCAGGTGACGACGGAGACGACGACGACGCGTCGTCGGACAAGTCGAGCGTCAGCGGAACGACGCCGACGTCGCCCACGGGTCCGCCCAGCCTGTACCCGCCGGCTGAACAGCGCCAACGTGACGGCGACCGCAAACCCGCGCCCAAGTCCTTCCTGCACAACAAGGGTCCGCACCTGAACAACAACAATGCATCAGACGTAAGTGGCGTGTCGAGCACAAACTTGCATCATGCACCCCCGTCTTTGAACGCCATTGACGGGAGAAGCTGCAGTTGTGCGCATGTTTCAGAAGCAGGCGCCTCCGATCCCGCCGAAGCCCAAGAGTCGCGTCGTGGACGAGAAGTTCCCCAAGTTGGCGATTACGACGCCGAAGCACGACGGCGCCGGCGACAAGCATCACCACCCCAAGGAGAAGTCCGGCCCCACCATGCGCAAGAAATCCATGAAGAAGAAGAAAATGACAGACGAGGAGATTCTTGCAGCTTTAAGTGCGTACACACAATGTTTCATGAAATTCTTTGGGCACTTTGTTCGCAAAAGAAGCCACGTCAAGTTTTGGCAGGGAATGTTGCGGTGCTTGTGACGTATTTGTCGACGTTACATGGAAGTGACATTGTACTTGTTGCAGGCATCATTGACTTTGTTCTTTTCGCAGAAAAAATCGTATCGTCTGACGATCCGTCCAGTCGATACAGCATCCAGAAGAAAGTGGGATCGGGGTGAGTAAAGTTCACAACCATTCTCGAGTCAACCTGATGTTCGTTGAAAATATTTATCATGGGAAAATGTCTGGTGGAAAAGTTCGCTGAAGAGTTGCGTTCTGTTACAGCCTTCTGGGTTGTGCGGGTAAGTGTGTTGAACTTGATTGACACTTTGATTTGTACTCATGTTGTTCGTCGTAACAGCTCGTGCTCGTGAAACAGCCGTCTTCCGAAAATATTTTTACTGAAAAACACCCACCAGCTTTGATGCCCTGATGGTCATTGCACTGAACATTGTGGAAATGTGACACTTCGTTCAATTTTACAGCCGTTGCACTCTCTTGAGGTGAACGCAAACTGGGGGGAGGGGTCAGCGGAATAAAATAAGGACTGACAGGGTCTCCTTTTGAAATTGTCATTGGTTTCTTGGCGTGATGTGTTTCCGAGACCATCTTGTGCAGAGTGTTTTGTTGTTTGGTTTATTAGCGGAAGTTACTTTGTCGCGCGTCCCAGTTTCAGTCAACTCACTGAATGACACGTGCATGCGTTACACAAGTTGATCCCCCAGCCACGAATGAGAAACCTATCCCCTTCCACTGTTCCCAAGTCAGAAGTTGTTGACCCCCCCCCCATCCCGCCAACACACACAGATTGAAGAGTACCTGGTCTCAAGAAGAGTACTCTTGCGAAAAGATTGAGGGTCCTTTGGGCTGAAAAAAGTGATGTCTGCTCAGAAAGTCCCCCAGGTTTGATTGTCCCCAGCGCGGGTTTCCTCTCCCAGCAGTGATATTTGCCTGGATGAAGGAGACAGTTTCCAAACGGGACTCGTGGCGCAATACTGACAAGCATTCTAGTTGAGAAGTTTTCGAAACTGATTCGTGTCCTTGACGTTGCTGGTTTTCCTGATGTGTCCAACCGTACGTGTGTTTGAACGCATTTCGACTTGTTCCCTGAGTGTTGTCGTGTGGTAGATTTTGTTGACTCTCTACGTCAGAAGCAGGAAGATGTTCGATTTTGAGGGATGCAAACAATCTTCAATGTGTGATGCAAGTTTCCTCTTGGTTGTCGTTGTTATGGCACGTGTGTAAAATGTGAGGTGCTTGAAGGCTTGTGTTTCTGGTTGCGTCTTTTGGTCGCAGCATTGTGGGTGGCAATAATCGGACAAAACGATGAATCAATTTTCAGAGCGTCGGGCACGGTGTCCGTGGCGACTGACCGGAGAGCGCCGCGCGGCGCGAGTCAGGTCGTCGCCATCAAGGTGATGGACCTCGACAACCAACCAAAGAAGGAGCTCATCATCACCGAGATCGAGGTGATGAAGGTCCACAGACATCCGGGCATCGTCAACTATCTCGACAGGTGCGTGCTTCTAGCAGCTGGATTTTCATTGAACTCCTGTTTGAATGGCGGTTGAATGGTAAGTTCTAAACAAGAGGGTTTTTGTTTGAACGGCCAGGTAGTCTGGGACGCTTTGTCTGTTTTCCCAGTCCTGGCATGTCCTCGTTGTGCTGAACTCTTGTATTTTGTGCCGAAAGCCAAAAATGTTTTTGACAATATCAGCCGGCAAACCTGCGGACAGGTGTGTTCCGCCCAAGCGTGCACAAAAAAAAACACACCTCTTTTCCACTGAAATTCAGCGAATCTTGGCAACACCTGTTTGCAGCTACCTGGTAAGCAACGAGCTGTGGGTTGTCATGGAGTACCTAGAGGGCGGTGCGCTCACCGACGTCGTCACGGAGACTTTGCTCAGTGAGGGGCAGATCGCCGGCATCTGCAAGTGCTGCCTCCAGGTCAGTGTTCTCAGCACGAACTTGAGGTAATCTTGGGGATTGCCTTCCCAGCACCACTGATTTTGACTTGTGCGACATGTCATTCGTTGTTTGTGTTGAAATTGTACTCGTACGTGTTCTGCAGGCACTGGACTTCCTGCACAGCCAAGAGATCATCCACCGTGACATCAAGTCGGACAACGTCCTGCTCGGCATGAACGGCGAGGTGAAGCTGACCGACTTCGGCTTCTGCGCGCAGATCACCGAGGACCGCAAGAAGCGCGAGACGATGGTGGGCACGCCCTACTGGATGGCGCCGGAAGTCGTCTCCAGGTCAGCAGTCAGGGTCACATGGGAGAGAGCACTCAAGGTTGCAGGGGAGGGAGCAGTCGAGGTCACGTGGGAGGGAGCAGTCAAGGTTACATGGGTGGGAGCAGTCAAGGTCGTAGTGGAGGAAGCAGTTGAGGTCACATGGGAGGGAGCAGTCAACGTCACATCAGTGCTCGCACAGAGTGCTTTTAAAAAGCACATGTGCTTTTTTGTGCTTTTTGTTTTTTTGGAAAATTGCTGTGCGAGGACTGTCACATGGAAGGGAGCAGTCAAGGTCGCAGGGGAGGGAGGTTGTGCTCGTTCTCCAGGACTTCGTTTTGACTGTGGTGCTGTTGTGACAGGAAGAACTACAGCTACAAGGTGGACGTGTGGTCTCTGGGCATCATGGTGATTGAGATGATGGAAGGCGAGCCCCCCTACCTCAACGAGACGCCCCTGCGCGCCCTCTATCTGATCGCCACCAACGGCAAACCCGAGATCAAAAACAAGTCCAAGTGGTCGAGGGATCTTCAGGTGTGTGTCGTCAGTGTGAATCCACTGGCACAATGCTGAATTTGTCTGCTGTCAGTTTCCTGTTTGTCCAAATTGAATGTCTCAGTCTGATATTCTATTCTTCACCTGTGCAATTTGTGTTGTGCAGGATTTCCTTGACCGGTGTCTGGAGGTGGATATTGAGAAGCGCGCCACTGCGCGAGAACTGCTCAACCACAAATTCCTGCGCAGGGTGGAGGATTTAGCTAGTCTGAAGCAGAACATCATCGCGGCGCGGGAAGCGACGAGTGGCGGCGGCATGTGAGGCGCCCCCTCCCGGCGCGAGTCGTGACCAGTCCTCGCAGCGCAGAGTTTCTGTCTGTCCCGTATTGAAATCTTGTACAGTTGATTTTGTCTTGTACAGATTCGGTGTCGTTCACAGATAGGCGAATTTAACAAGGAATGCGTGCGTGTTCTTGGGTGACACGGGTACTGAATGATTATCAGCAGAATCGTTACAACGTCGACATGCGAAGGAATGTCGGACTGGCGTGTGAGGTTTGATGTTTGTCACAATAGTTGCATTCCATTGAACCAGACTGAACTAAGTTCGTTCTGTTGATTCATTTTCCTCGTGGCGTGTGTGAGGCTAACTCGAAGAATTAACTGACATTCTATTCTGGATAGCTGATGGTTACACTTGAGTGTTTTCAGCGTCACGTGTTCGCTGAATGTCGGACACAGCGTGAGGTCAAGGTGAGATGACAGCTGTACTGATCTGGCTTTTTTTGGTGCGTACGAGTACCAACGAACCAATCAAAGAGTGGAGGTGTGTGGACAACTTATGATCGACCCGTTGTTTCTGCGTTGCCAGCATCAACGAAACGATTTTGCAGACGTAACTGCCTTACAAGTGAGCTCTTATCCAATCACAACAGATGTATCCAGTGGAGTCGCGCGCAACAACACTTGTTTCGTGTTCTTGTTGACAGTCCTTGTGTTCGCGTCCGTTCATATGTTGGTCAGGTGAATTGTTACATTCCTGCCCATCGTTAGACAGCGAAAACAAATAAAACCAACCCCAGCAACTGTCGGTTGGTTTGTGTGAAAATGTGTTAGTTTCCTGAACCACAGGATGACGTTTGTCACTGAATGGTCGGTCCACATGATTTTGCAAAAGAGCGCACACTGCTGACAGAAATAGTAATGATTTGCAAAGGCACTTGTTTTGTGGTTGTTGTTTCACAGTGGCTTTTCTTTTCTTTTTGTCCACCTTTGCCCTTCGTTTTCTTTTGATGGGTGTTACTGTTCCAACTTCTGCCGCGAAAGCATGTCAACAAAGTTTACACAAATCGCCAAATGTAACATAAATCTACGTACAAGTACAGAATGAAGGATTTTATGTGCTTTCCGTTTTTCAGTGAATGTTCTATTTTTGTACCACTTTTTTTGCGAATGTTAGTGAATGATTCCAGTGAGGATGAAAATGTAAATACGTTGCATTTATTATTGTCCCCATGCAGTGGGGCCTCACTTGCGCCCTCTACGTTGCGGGTCCTTGCAAAATTGTCAAACAGCCCAAAGTCACTCGCACGAGATGGACAAGACCAGGGTGACAAATTTGTTGATTCGTTTGTTCAGACTGAATTTTATTGTTCATCATCTTGCTCAACCCAACTTTGGGAAAAACAAGGCAGACTCCAGGTCACGCGCAGATCTGCGAAGAAAGCGGATTGGATTGCGCCTCCGTGATACGTTGTCCCACGTGACTTGAAACTGCCATCGAAATGAAGAAGCCACCAGATGAAGTTGCTTGAGAGTTGACCTGTAGTTTTCTTCCTGTCATTCACATTGTGCGTCAACCAATGCGCAGTGTGCAGAATTTTGAAGCGATTCTTGTTGGTCGGCTGAGTTGATTTGTTGAGATGGAGTCAACAACAGACGGTGATTGCGCTTGGCACGTTCAAGAAATCCGCGCGTCTACTGGTCGCAGTGATCTTGTTCAGATTGCGCTGATCATGAACCTGGTTTGTGGTCTTCACGTGCGAAACATTTGACTTGAAGAAGAGACGTCCGAATTGGTGACGTTGAATTTGCGTGGCCCCCGTCTCTCACGCCTGTGTGAGTGCGTCTGAGCCCGCGGTGGACTCGATCGAACGTTTGTTCCGAGCAGTTGAACGTGTGAACTTCCACGTTGAATAAAACGTTCCTCGAACATACAAAGGTTTTCGTTTCAGTTCCTTGTGGCAAAGGTGGAGGAACACAATTTTTCGAAACAAACAAGAAAACTTGGCGTTTTGAGTATTGACATCTTCCGTTGACATACAGTTATTTCGGGAGAGGGGTGCAGACCTGGGTCAAACTTGTTGCGAAAATGGACAACTGCTGACCACAGCTGCTGACCGAACGAAGCCCGTCAGCTGCACCCAATCTTCCACAGCTGTAGTTGACGGATCTTGATCGACAAGTTGAAAGGCGAACGACAGTTATGTTCAGGCACGGATCGAGGACAATCATTTCAATGAGGGGCGTAAAATTGTTCTTTCTTCTTCTGGATGGGTTCTTGATATTTTCACACAAGAAGTTCCGAGGCGGGAACCCTGATGGTCGCTCTTCGAACATCCTGCTCGGTAG
>JAAUXT010149936.1_pt1 | contig 13781 bp, 11 predicted proteins | sample 7278171 | NCBI WGS metagenome assembly JAAUXT01 (sample SAMN14350112, study PRJNA611818) | marine sediment metagenome | isolation source: surface marine sediment (1.8m) | place: French Polynesia: Moorea | collected 2018-08 | reverse complement strand
CTTTCAAACTCGCATTCACAGATTTAGCCTTTTGATGCCTATAGGTGATTTTCACCATCACCATACATTATACATAATGTATGCTTCAAGGTTCAAATCACCTAAAAATTGCAGATAACGATCGGTCTAATCTATTTTTGTACACCTGCAATTGAAAAGAGCATTGAATTTTTGGCATTGCAGACTCTCAACGAGGCACATTTTGCGTGTCTTGGTTGCATTTTCGTGGATATCATGTCTGGTCAAACAAATCATTTGTCGTCAGCAAAGCTGACAAAGAGAAAATCCATTTGCGGCAAGGCCGACTTGCGCGTTTTGCCATTGGTGAAACCTTTCTGTTGCTATTTATTGTTCTGCTTTCAATGAAGAGACAAACCCCTGGATTGGGAGATTGTTGCATGCCCGTACTGAAGGACAAGATTTCATGATTGTGGCAATGAAACACTGAGTAAAATACATCCATACGCGCACGATAGCAACGCATGTTTGTCCACACGAACATGAAGCTCAGAAGTGCGAATTGTACGTTTGTTTGTCCCCGTGCTGACAGACCTTTCTACCATGCTTTCATTCGCCTTTTGTCAAATCTTACAAGTGCAAACAGGAAGACTTTGGATACAAATAAGCCTTTGGACCAGGGACCCTTTGTCCAATGACTTTTTGTGCAGACTTGTAAAAGCAATCAGTGTTTTTGTTTTTTGGAAGGCAAACATCCTTCAATGTCAGAGTGGATATGGCAGTGAACAAACGGAATAACCGCATCTTCAACTGAAGAAGCCAGGCGCCCGCTCTGTTGTCCCCTGGGCCCTTGGGCCTGTGGTTACTGCGTCTTCCTGACAACAACAGCCTGGACCAAAATGACCTGCTGGTGGCACAGGAAGAACTTCAGTTGACTCTGAGGAAGAGTGAGAACCACAAAACAGAATGTAGTTGAGAGACCGTCTGAACGGGGCGTATCGTTCATGAATCGCCACTTTCCACTCCATTTGCGGGTCTCCACTGGGCGGGTCGAGTGCTGCACAGAAACACAGACCGCGGACCACCAGAAACGCGGGATTTGCGGCGAGCCTCGTGAGTGAGACTGGTGACGTAAGGCGGAGTGAATTGATGAGTGAATCCGGGCGTGAGCAGGTGAATGGATCTCTCAATTGGCTTCAGGTTCCCGGGTCACCCGTCGCCTTCCACCCCAATTGATCCCGACCACCACACGCAACACACCGTTCTTAAAAACATCAATGTCTCGATCCATTACTTTGTGGTCCTGCCTGAATGTTGATGAAGCTTGCGTACGAGGTCATAGACCTCGGTCCTGGCCCTGTGAAAATAGAAATTACGCTTGCGTGGAATGCAGAATTCCAACTCCAGGCAGGACATAAATACTGCAGGGACACAAGCCCGCTTGGGACTGACTGGTCCATTGACAGCCTGAAGGTGGGTGTTTGCGCGTGAGGGACGTAACCGTCAAAAACTGCTGTGTTTGATCCGAACCCCTGCGAGGGATTCCTGAATTGAGAACTGAATTGAGTAACGCTTTGGCTAAACAGGACCACGGGTTGTTGAGAGGAGCATTGACAAGTTGTTCAAAGTTCCACCCTGATAACTTTCTGCACTCAAACACGTTTGCGGAGTTGGAGAATTGGTGGCATTGTTCTTGCTCCGGAGTCTCAACAATGGCTCATCATCGATTCTAGCGACGCGAGGAACTGTAACCTCCGCCTCACACGAAAACCGGAACTTAAAACTAAACCAACGCACCGGGCTTTGATTGCACATTGTCCACGGCTCCACATACACTTTGCACCTTTCTGCACTGCATTGAAAAATCACATTTGCATTGGGCTTGCGTGTTTTCTGCGAGGAGGTGAATGGGGCATCAATCATACGAACCGTGCGCTCAACAGACTCGCTCTGCTCTCCGCATTTGTGCTTTGAAGAGGTTCTGAATGAGTTTTATCAATCATAATTCAAACACAGTGGCATAAAATACGCAGAATGAAGGATCGCTGGGGTTTTGGGGAAAAACATGTATTGATCGGACTTGTCCAGTTTGCTCACCTTGCCAGTGGAACCTGCCGTTCAGTTGTGTCGCACTCGATGACGACAAACGCTCGTACTCGCACGTGCAGCTCGCACCACGTGATGTGAACAACACGTCCGCCGTGGGTTAAAATTCACAAACGACCTTCAGAGAGAAAGGCAAAGAGGAGGCGAAGGCGCAGGTGTCCCTCAAACCAGTACATAGTGCCTTTGCGTTTGCACATGCGAAAATTCAAGTCGAATGAAAAAGAGTGCTTTCAGACTGGAGTCCTTTCAGAAAGAGTGAAAAATACCGGTGTTACTCATTTACAAAATTGTTTACATCGCCTCAAATTGTTATCGATTTTAGCTGTTTGAAGCTTACAACTCTTTCACTTTCTCGTACGGTTCCACCACAGGGTTGCAGCGATAGAAATCTTTGTTCTCTTTGCTGCATCGGTGGAGAAAAGCCCATTTCGATGCGCCGGTACCTGTATTGGGTTGCCTGAGCGATTAGGCGACTGGTCTTTACGTTGGTGGTTGCGGGAATATCAACCGAAAGCACGCAAAAAGCGGCTTTCATTGAGTAATGCTGATGAAAATCAACAAGCGGAAGTGAGAGCGGCGCGATCGAGAGGCGGAGTCAGAGTCTCTGTGGAAGCAGCAGCTCGTCATCGGGACGGTCACAGAACAACTGTCCGTGTGGCTCCACCAGAGAACCACCGGACCTGGCGTGGAAGTGCTGTCTGGTGTCCGGTGTCCGATTGTCTTTCAAGCTGCAGACACAGAAGATACAGGAGAGGACTTCTGAAGCAGAACCAGATATCTTTATTGGATACTTGGTCGAAGAACTTTCCCTTCTGGAAGCTTTCCTCTGCTGGACGTCCCTTCGAAACCCAGACACTTCAGTGATCATCTCGCTCAGTTCTTTTATGCAGTGGGCCGCAATGAGAGAGAAGGGAGGTCCTGTTTCTGGGGAGGAACCCACATTGAAACATTTCTCCCTCCACGTACTGGTGAAAGGTGCCCGATCTGGACTGAGATTCACAGAATTGTGTCGGTCGGTGTTCAGGTGCGGGGCGAGCCACCGCAATCTTCACTGTAGAAAAGATTCGGTCAAGATGCAACCTCGGGAACCCTCCCAGAGTGCGACACCGACCTTCACTTTCCCCACCGATCCGTGGCTGTTCGCATTGAAATCACCCGAATGAAGTCGCGTTTTCAATTGAAAAGCCTCCATGCGTTTCGACAGCTTCGTGACGTCGCACAAACTCGTGTGAAATACTCTTCCAGCAAAACTCGTCGAATTCGCAGATTGAAAGGTGATTGCGAACAAGAAACGAAGCGCGACCAAGGGGAAAAGGACAAATGGGGACAGCAAAAGTTTTTGTTTTGGTATTCTGGGTGACAGAACGTGACAGAACGAACGAGCAGGGTACATAGCAGTGCTAGTCCTGGTGAGAGGGAGAGGGTTATGGGCAATGGGTCCGTTTGTGAACCAAGGACCAACACGTCAAACAAATCACGTTGTTCCACACATAAGGGGCAGGATGGGGGAGTCTTGAGCAAGTTGTGATGCGATGGGATGCAAGGTCCCTGAAGAATTCAAACTGAAACAATCTGCCTTGTGTCTTCTTCAAACACATTGTTGCCTTCTCCTTCGTGTGTGGTCGTTTCAGCCGTTTGAGTGACATTGTCTAATTCCGATGATCAATTCGGACTGGACGAGAGATTTTGCAATCTCACAACTGCGGGGATTCGGCTGATACTTGTCCGAGAATCGCCGCCCGAATCTGTCATCGACAATCTCACTGAATATTTTCAAGGATCAGACAAATGAATTCAAGCTCGACGTGCAGACAGCGGTTGTCAATTTGTTATTTGCAACGCAAAAGGACACTTCTGTAGACGAAGAAAACAGACGACATCAATCTCAGAGGAGAAAAACAGAACAAACGTGAGGAGACTCTTTTGGTACATTGAAAATAGACTGGTCCTGCACGATGCACTTGGTCCCAGCTCAGTGTCTTGAACAACGTCATTTCGAGGCATCGAAAGTTGAAAATTTTCATGAACGGGTTGACACGAAAAGGCCGTTGACGTTGAGAGGTTCGATCACTTCCATCTGCTCAGGACTCTTGCACTCACGTCTTCCTTTGCAGAACAATGGATAAAAACAAAAGATGCAAAGGTTGAAAAAGGGGCAAAAGGCGAAAATGATGAAATTTTTCAAGAGCACGAAGGACGAAAAGGAAGACAGGCAAACGTGGTGAACACGAACACGGCTCGGGGACGTGGAGTGACACGCACAATCATGTCTGTTTGCACACGTACATCTTTCTTCACAAATTGTACACGGAAGGACATGATCCTCACATGAGCAAAATATTTATCAAACACAAATTGGAGAAACCGCAATCAATATGCTAAAGATTCGCTGTGCGCGCCGCCCCTCTTCCCAACTCGATAACGTCCCGCGAGTGTTGTCTCGCTCCGAGCAATATGTTTTTTAAATAATTGATTCCTCCGGATTGATAGAGAACTTTCCTTGAGATGAGAAATATTTTCATCTCGCTGTATTTCCCAGAGGCGCACCTCTAATACTATTTGCTGGGGCCGTTTCGTTTGTGCTTCCATGAAAAAGACGAGGCGAGGTGGGCACCGTCCGTGGACACAAGGCGAAATGGAATTTCTTTGCATTCTCTGCAGAGTCTGGAGGAAGTTTAAAATCAAGGCGGAGAAACGTTGTTTCTTTCGAATTTTCGCAAGACTTTGTAAAAATGGAAAAGTGACACATTGCAGTTCCAAAATACATTGTGATGGCAATTTTTTGTTGCTTGCATCGTGCGTGCTCATCCCCTCACAAATGGTCTGGAACATGTCTTGTACACACCTGTGAAACACCTTGTTTGAGTAATTTGTCAGGGAGATACGTCAGGGAGCGGTTCTTGATCCACCGATGTCCAGTGCCCTCATCTTCAGAGGAAGCAGACTGCGGTTCCCAATCGACGCGTGATTGTACAGGCACACACACACACACACACACACACACACACACACACACAAATCCTCTAGCAAACGCTGCAGACTTGCAGGCTTCAGTCTTGTTTTGACGTGGCCCAAGCAGTTAATTTTCAAAGCTGAAGTTCGTTCCTATAAACCAGAATCATTCTAATATCGGACCAGTTCTTAATGTGTGAAGTGATACGGAGAATTACAATCACGGCTTTTGTTTTCCAATCTGCAGAAAAAGTGACATTAATCAGCTTATCCTGAGTCAGTGTGTACGTGGAGGGGGTGGTTGCGTGCGCCGGGCCAAGTTCGCTTCGTGTGAATCAATGTTTGTTCCCCAGGATAGGCTCTGACTCTCGACATGTCGCTGCCTGAACGTTGTGTAATTCTGGACCCACGTTCCAGTCAGGCATTCAGACATTCCCCCGTTTCTTCCTGACTCAAACCAGCCACAATCGCAACCAAGACGAAATCTTCTCAAAAAGCAGCAAACCAAACTTCATTGTTTCGCAGGAAACTCTCCCCGAATCCAGTTGGAGGCGAAGTGCGCCGCGCGTGACGCCGCGGTCCGGCTCTGCGCTTAAAGACCCCGCAGTAATTGTTTTCCGTCGTCCCGCAGCACAGTGAGCCGAGGAGCTGCTCCTCCAACCCGCGGACACACATCAACCGCCGCATCACGACTCCATCTATTCATTGCCTCAAGAGACGCAGCTTTTAACTGGCGATAATTGTTGTGTCCAGGACCCAGGGAGGCGGTGATTCGGGCCTCCGCTCAGGCAAGACAGAGCTACTCAGGCATGCGTGGTTCTGATCAAACGAAGGGCGAGGGGGCTTCGTGCCTTTGTCCCAAGTCTCGGGAAGAGTGGTCGATTTCCCTGGTGAAGACAGCGATGTTGATCCAGTGGTGGGTCCCGGTGGAGATGAGCAATCGGCGCTGCGCTGCACGCCGCTGGTGTGTGTGGCCGCCCTGTGTCGCGACCATGGAGGAGACCTGTGTTCTGGGGGTTCGCCGTCATGGGCGTGAATGACGGATTTTTGCTGCGTCGTTTGTTTGTGTGACGTGGTTTCTGCACTCACACCAAACTTCAAGAACAAGTACGAATAACCAAGGGATAATTGATGGATCCCAGGAATTTGACAGGTTGTTTGAATGCTTCTCCATTGTACAGAGCACCTTTCCGGATGGTGGTGAGAGGGACGATCTGGCGACCCCAAGGCCTGGTCTCAACATACAAAATGCTGCTCCGATGAAATGAGCAACTCTGCAGGAAAATTGTTTCTCAGGGTCAAGAGAGCATCGCCCGCAGATGTTGATGCCCCGACGGAACCGGCACTGCCAGAAGATCCGACTGACTGTCTGGTCGTTTCGCTTGGACCCCAACTGCAGGAGAGAATCCCCGTCACTTATCTTGGCAAACACCTTTCTGTTTCGGTGATAAACTGGGATCAGACACACCAGTGAGAAAGTTCCCTTTGAGGCTCATAAAGTGAGATGACTGCGCAGACGAAATGACGCAGGGGACGAGATTAGAGTGGATCGTAGCGACCTGGACAAAGCTGCATATTTATTCGGTTTGACAAATGGTGAAATTCCAAGCGTATCGCATGACCATGACAAGCTTTCTTGATCATTCACATCCAAGTCCACACAGACACACATCCTGCGTTCGGAAGATCAGTTTGTCCACATCAAGTTTGAAATAGAAAAACCGACGCCTTTTGCTGATGTCAAATTCAATTTGTTGTTGTTTGTGCCAATCTTGGATCAAACTGCATCCAGAATGCAGCAACTGGAGCGTCAGGTGGGTGGATTCGGAGACACTCACGTGGCTTCCGTCCTGGTGTCACTGCGCCATGTCCCTTTTGAGCATGAGCACGATCTGGTTGAAACCAAAAGATTTCGTTCGTTTTTATGGCATCGCAAAGGGGGCGCGCAAGTGGGCGGCTGGGACATCGCAGCCGCAGTGCCTTTCGCACTTGTTCAGTACCAAATGGACATCAAGATGTTCGGAGGTGACGCCCGTCACTTTGTGTGAGTGTCCAACGGGACAATTGATCGGATTAAATTCTATTTGCAGAAGTGAAGTTAAATTCAGGTGTTGTTGAACTGGATTCTGATCAATTCTCACAGGCCTGGAGTAGAAAGGCCGGAGGAGACCCGAGGTCACTGGGAGGATTGCACTCCTGTTGTAGTGTAGCATCTGGATTTTCACAGGCAGTGACCCCATTCTGAACAGATTATTCTGGCAGTTTGTGACTCAGGCCAATCGTTGTGTGGATGAAGAGAAAATCGTCGGGTCATTGAAGACCGGATACCAATCCACCAAAGGTTCACTGCCTGTGGGCCTTGAGTTTGACCAAAACAGTGCCCAAGCAATCTTCGAAGTCACTTTGAGGATGCTTTTTGTCCACACAAACACTACATCTAAGAGCCCTGAATCAAGCTTCTGAACAAACGCCTGATCAAGGGTCAAAGTTTCGAGAGACACAAGGCCGCTCCGACGCTGGCGATGAAACTTGAACACAACGCTGCGAGTAGGTGAGTGTTAAGAAGGAACCTCGACGGAGACAAACACTTCTTTTGGCACCAGAATCAACCAGCTGCGTCCACAGCAACCGGCTCCTCAAGTTGTGCAGACAAAGAAGTAACAATCTCAAAATGTGTCTGCTTTGGAGAAAACCTGAAGTCGTAGAAACACTATAACTTTTCTTTCGTTGTTGTTTCTCGCTTGTGAGGAATGTTTCCTGACTCCACAGGAGTAGCAATCGCCTGCGAGAGGGGCGCACCTCGCAATTAGAACGGCGCATGACACAACAAAAGGAGGAAGTGCTTTGCTTTGTACTGCGACCACTTGAAAGCTGAAAGTTTCTCGGCAGACTTTTCCTGTTGTTGTCGCTGTCCTTGAGGTAATTATCGTCGATTACAGCTTAGTTCCCTGTGCGGCGCGCACTGTGAGACGACAGATCTGCGGACGGCGAGCAGATTCGCGACGCTGCCGCTCCGGTCCGAGTTCACAGGGGGGGGGGGGAGGGCATCGTGGTCAATCGGGGCTGGAAACCCACACTAACAGGTCACCGCAGACAAAGGAATGAAGTTCTGCTTGGTGTTGGTGCATGACTTCGCGAGAGGAAATCCAAGCCCAAGCAGCATGAACGCACTCTATTTCGAGTTTTCACGTAACGCGTGTTTTGATTTCTTTGAGAGCAGACAATTCCCACTGGCGACAGAAAATATCTCAATTCGTACCGAACCAAGGACGCCGGTTTCTTTGACACCGTACTCCTCCACACTGTGCACTTTCCTGCCTGGAAGTACGTGAATAGCGAGGAAATCTCGTCAAGCGTGTGGCCATCTCTGCTTCTCTCGTAGATCTGAGGACCTCGCGTGGAAACAAACAGCTCGCCCGGGGAAAGGTCAACACCGTGTGTGCACAAACAGCATTGCAAAGTCATTCGTTCCTTTCTGCTCTTCCGTTGAATTCAAAGGTGCACCCATGGGGATCGGAAGGCTCAAGGGTCAGACCCCTTGTCTGGTTCAAACTTTAAACCGAACAGTGTCAATTCAAGCACGAAACAGCTTCTCTTGTGCAGCGAAGTTTAGGTTCCCAGGATCCACACCACGGTTCGGGATCAAATGGCAAAGCCGGAGCCACTTCAGGAAAGTATTGGTCAGTATTCGAGGACACAGCTCGTGCAGGGCGCGGAAGGATGTCGCACAGTGTTGAGGCGTCTGCCGATGTTATCTGTTGCGCAGTGATTGTTGGGCGCCGCGGCCCGACGACGATAAAGTCGCATTATCCGCGCCATTCGTCCCGATTGTGATCTCCTCCTCAGGCCCAGCGCAGGCAAGACTAATCTTCCCAGTTACAAGTTTCGAAGAAAAGGCTGCAGAGAAAGAATCTGAGGACTGCGACAGAAGCCTTGCACTGGATGCGGCGCCTGCAGCCACGGTGCTTTTGCTCTGTGCCCGACGTAGACTCTATTCAGCTTGATCCTGACTGAACCATGTCAGTTGATTTTGCCACCAGATGACATCCCCCGAGACATTGCATCCACGCAAGTGAGACAGGTCAACTTGTGTACTGCAGGGAAAACCGTCTGTGAGTACCTGTAGTTGAAGGCAGAACTCTCGTTCCATCCGCCGCCGTCTGTGGTGAGAATCCTCGCGTAGAGAGACTTCAGAACGTTGATTCAAGAGTTTCCAGTCTGCGCCCGCCCTGCCAGACATCTGAAGTTCTCAACGAGTCTCTCACTGTCCCAGCAATCTGTTCTCCCCAATAAAATTTGTTTGAAGTGATGCAGAGCAATTTAGCTCCTTTCTTTTTCTTCAATCGTCGATAAACTGACGCGAGGCAGCACTCACTTGTAAAACCGAATCTCTTCCCGTCCGATGGGCTTGTGTCCGTGTAAGTCGGTCCGGAAAATCCTAATTAAATTGTCGGGCTTTGTCAATGACGAATCCTGGTTCTCGTGAGTACTGAGCTCCGCCTGTGAACGGTGAGTGAGGCTCGTGCAAAGTTCTGGTCCGGATACACACACACGTTGCCTCACCGTGTTCGTGTCCAGTTTCGTTTCCACGTGCGAACGTGTGGAGTTCCTCGCACAAAAAGAGTTTCCCCCGTAGATCAATCGGGGCTGTTTGGACGTGTGGTCCGACAACACAGAAGTCTGAATCACGAGTTCACATCAGCATCTTGGTGAAGAGAGTTGACGCGAGAAAGAAGTTGAATTTCTTCCGCAACTTTTGAATTGGAGTCTGCCAATGCGGAAGGGCCCTTTTGCCTGCACAATTTTAGTGCGCAAAAGTCTCGAGCCCAGGCCTCGATCAAAGTCTCCAGGTGATCGCACGCTTGTCATTTGTGGAATGTCACGAACGTATTTGGCCCAGCAGTGCGTCTAACAAGTCACGATTGATAGACGCAGGTACGCAGCGTCCATTGAATTTTACAGAGAAGCAAGGCGCGGCACTTCCAATGTGAAACAAGTTTCGTACGCGGGAACTCAATGCAGTGGAGGAGCCGGCCAGGGGATGAGTACGAAATTACAAGGGGACGTGTCACCCAACAGATCCCTGATCACTGTGAATGCTTTGTGCATGTCATTGTTCAGAGGGAAGCCTGACTGTTTTTCCTGGAGAAGGAAGTTTGTTTCGCTTCATCTTCATTGGCACCTTGACGACCAAGAGAGATCGACGTGCGACGCCACGGCTCCCGGTCCAGCTGCTGCTCGCGCGCCTCGGGGAAACTCGGACCCACAGGTTCCTGCCCGAGACACGGAGCACTCCTTGTAAAATCTTGTTTGCTTTCGTTCTTGAAAACGTCAGAACAAAAACCAAGACGAGTGCTGGAGCCGTGGACAGTACTTAGCGTCCACAAAGACTTTGATCAATTGTTTCACACTTCATGTGCCATTTTTGCTGGTACAATTTGCATCCAGCGGTTCAGTTGACCTCAATAGCGCTTTGAAATCTGCTTCAATCGAGTTCACTCCGTCGGTTCTGCACGGGGTTGATGTCCCTAGCACACTCATAAACCTTTGTTGGATGTTTCAATTTATCATTGAGTTGCACTGTATCTCAAATGGTGATGATGATCAACAAAGCAGACTCAGACACAACCAATTGAAAATCTGTGATGGTCTTCAATGATAAAACAACATTTGTCTCCAGTATGCAGGACTCACGTCAATTTACGTCTATTTTGGGACGTGTATCTATGGGTAAACAGACCTTATGGGACCCTAATTTGCCAGCAACACCGATTCAGTCCCAGAAAAACTTGGAAGAAGAGAAAATTAGTTGCGATGTCCAATCAGGACGGGGGCGAGTCCCGCTGACTCGGGCGCGCGCGGAATACAGAGCTCCGCGCGCGGGGGGCTCCACTCTGCTGAAGTTGCGGAAAAGTTTTCCCATTAGGTGATGACAGCGACAACAATACACTGATTGCCAACAAAACTTACCTTTTAATTTTGTGTGGTTGTAACTGCGACATAGAAACGAGGCTGAAAGTCGTCCACTCATCTGGAAACAGGTGCTTTGATGGGAGCATTTCTCATATACTATAGTGAGTGATCCATCCTCGTGCGTCTGCAGCCGAACGAAACACAATGCGCAACGTCGAAGTCGTTTCTCTTTGGGGTCGGGAGGATCCTGATCAGACCTATTCACCTTAAAACCGAACAAAACCTTTTTTCAACAACCTGTCGCAACTTGGCGGAGCCGGTCCAGCTCTGGACCGATTTCTCAGTCTGCTTTGATCTTGACAGAAACTACAGGAAAATACATTGCGCGGTTTGAGTTCCAGAGATCCCAGGGCAAATGCTGGGCTGCCATAGAGCGGGACTGGGCTCAATGAGGCCTTTTCTCGTCAGAGGTATGGACATGAAAATGGACAGATATCCCCCTCACGCCCCGGGAAAGATCTGAGTGCAACCCTGACGCTGACGGCTGCACACGCGCTATGAGATGTAAAACTCATTCAGCCAAATGCGAACAGGTGGAGCTGCAAGCTGGTTGCAGAGCAGATGCATTGTGCTCATCTTCTCATCCAAAGCTGTCGGGTTGACTTCACACGAGGGACGTCGCATCTTCCTTCGCGCGTTTGATATGACCGGGGAACCTGTTTTGTGTGTCAGGACAGATTGAAACTGGTTGATTCTGCCTGAGGAACTGGAGTGATTTGTTTCCAACGGACAGGGATGTACGTCCCTGGGCCTCTGGGTCTGGGTGTGCCTCCCCCCACCGTCCTGTCTGCGTCCTCACCTTGTCGGATGGGCTGCTGCATCCGTTTGCGCTGCATGGTTCTGGGGTAAAAGCTGATTCTCAGCAGGGCCATTCGACAAGTCTGAGCGCTTCGCCAAGCCAGAAACAGAACCAATGTCCGAAATTTCCAGCCTTCTCTTTCAACTCCTTTGCACGGTTTACAGGTCGACCCAGGATGACACACACTGTTACACGTTTCACGGGGGGTGTCCAAAAAGGTATAGACCGCAGCAGCTTCAAATCTTTCCAAATTTATGTTCTCTTGCTTCTCCAGCAAAATACATCTTGGTGGATCTCACTTTCTCCATGGTTTGGTGAAAAAGATTTGAAAGTACCTTTCTAAATGATAAGAAATTGCTGTTCATAAATACTCCAACATAGTACTCTCAAAAATATTTTGAGGAAGGGAAGAAAAAGTCTCTTTGTTTTCACAAGAAGGTGCAGGAACTTGTGTGCTTCTTGTCACTTGGTTTGTCTCAAGTGGTTCTCACAACAGATTTGTTGATGAATTTATCAAATTGGCCCTGCCATCCTGTTTCTTCACGAATGAAAAGTCCTTCATTTCTGTTTAAAAAGCAACAAAAAAAACTTTTCCATTGTGTCAAATGGAAGTGCTTTTTGTCACTTCTCGATACACTTGAACCCTCTCTTTGATGAAACAAGTCACTTGTTGAAGCGCACGGGCCTTCCACATGCATGACGCTTTTGTTATTGCGTTCTTTTCAAGCCGATCCTGAACAACCCCAGAGAACTGCATCCCAGCAAGTATTTGTCAACAGACAATTTTCTCAGTCTGGATGCAGTGTCATGACTGTCTGGTGTTTGTTTTATTGTCAACAACATGGTTTTGTCATTTACTGCATCAAGTCATTGTGGAGTCAGTTTGATCAGCTGTTCCTTCACACGGGACGAGCAGCGCCAGGCAGGCAAGGAAGCTGCCGGGCCGCGCGGCGCTGTCTCGGAACGTCGCTCAAGCCTCAAGGAGATAAATTTGGCCAAACAATTCGATTTTACTGAATGTTCAGGTTGTCAAGGAAGCCTTGCTCTGTGCGGCCAAAGAAGCAGCCGAGCTCGTCCAACGGCACCTTATGTCCGAGGCTCAATCCAGTCCTGGCGATCAGCATGCATGTCTTGCATTTGGAGTGTTGTTTAAACATTTTAATTGTCTCTGGTCACTGAAGCGCAGGTTCACCAAGGAAATGGGGCAAATGGGTTGACCTTTGCTGCTCATGCTGATCGCCAGAACTGGTTTGACTCGTCCTCCGTGGCGCGGCGCATGAACGCGACTGTTCTGCTCTGCTGTGTGGCAGCCGGATGTTCAAGACCCAACCGGAGCTGCAGATCGACGTCGAACGCGCCACGGAATAAAGTGATAAACAATCATGGCTGTCTGGAAGAAAGTTCCTGGTTCGATTAAATCATCGGCTTTTACAAAACGAGAAACGAGTTTGCTTTCCCTGATGCATTGATTTGTGGTTTGGTTCGCTAAACATCCGATTGTAAAATGTGCATTAGAAGCTCTCAGGGGGGATGTGAACAAACAGCCGACGCATATTTTGTTCAAACACAGCACAGCAGATGCAAACAGCTCTGACGTACGTACACGCGTGCGGGCCTTGTTCTCACGGCAAACTTATCATCATAGGATAAAGTATCACAAGAATGTTAAACATGAATGGGACCATCGATTTGGTGTGAACCATTTCAACCTTTCCAGAAATGGATAACTTGTCTGTGGCATCGGTGCTGTGGTGTGCGGCGTGACTCTATGAGACGGACTTGCAACACAAACCTTGCATCCAGTGCACATCAAATTCCTTCACACAGAGTTCACCAAAAACAGATAGGCCTCTCTGGCTTGTCAGCGTCAATTTGCGAGCACGTTAACACTGAAAGTGCTGACGCCTCGATCTGCCGATTGTAAGGAGAGCGGCACTAGCTACTGTGGTAGATTTTGCGGGTATACTCAGAACAGCAGCAGTGGCTACCATGG
>JAAUXT010045745.1_pt1 | contig 13784 bp, 14 predicted proteins | sample 7278171 | NCBI WGS metagenome assembly JAAUXT01 (sample SAMN14350112, study PRJNA611818) | marine sediment metagenome | isolation source: surface marine sediment (1.8m) | place: French Polynesia: Moorea | collected 2018-08 | reverse complement strand
TGACTGCTGAAGGGGCAACATCTATCTCTGGTAATTTTGGAGCACACATCTCAACTGTGACACGGCGTGTGTATTCACCGCCAGGTGATCTTGTTAGGTGAAAGATATCCAGAAAATGAGTGCTCGTTGTCGTCGTGTTTGAACAGAAGGGCGTAGTCTGCTGACTTATTCTGCAATTTCAATCCTTGATAAACTGAGAGACCAATCCCCGGAGAGAAACTGCTCGATCATAGGTCAAAGCGGAATAAACTCGTTCACGCAATGGAAAAGAACCGATAAACAGCTCCCAAATGGTCCCTGTCCACGCGTTCGCTCTGTGCATGCCATCATCGAAATGTCAGTTCAAATTTCCAACTTTTCCCTAGCTGCCGGGTTCGTTTGAGGAATGTTCTGCGGGGCACTGAGGCTTGTCGATATAGAGTTCAATGTTTCTTCGCTTCCAAAAGTGCAGTTTCACAAATCTGCATCGCCTTCTGCTTGGAAGTTGCAGCTTTTCGGAATGCTGAAGTGGGACCTGCAGTCACAAAGGAGAAATCTCGCTGTTCTGCTTTCCTGTACAGAAAAGGCAGAGTTTATCGTCGGAGTTTTGTGGCTGAAAACGACTCCTGATGTGGGCTGCACAACAACGCCCCGAAGATACTGTCAAAATTCTTCCTCAGAAATTGCCGGATATCAGCACAGCTCACCGCTCACGAACGATTGGCGAAACAATCACAAGGCAAATCGTGGAGAATGGGGACATGAAAGCTTTTCACGTCGATTGACTAAAGGTTGAAAGGAAGTCTCGTTGAGCAACCAATGCGGCATCAAAAATTACATTGGTCAATTGTTGGTTGACAAGCCCACGTTCCTTTGCAATGTGTGAAGAACACACTCAAGGTTTTGAACATCAATGACATGTAGGACTTTGTCTACTCTGGAGAAACGTTTTCATGCATATTGTACGATGTAGACGTAAGATGACAGATGATGGGTTGTTAATGTCCATCGCATCGTCATTGAAAGAACAAAAGACTTGTTCCTCTTTTCACTGCCGCTGTTTTTCCAGCATCCGGCTGCACACAGATGACATCCAGGAAGACAACGAGTGCGATGTTGGTCTGCAGGCCCAATGTGGCTGGTTCAGTTTTGCAAACATGGATTTCGTGGATTGCGCTGTCCTGTGATGGAAGAGAGACATGAAGAGAGACTGCCAGACTGGAAGACAGAGATACAGTCACCTGCAGGAACAGTCATTGAGCACGAAGTGTGGCAACTATGGTATTGTTCTGTGTGTATATATGTGGACATAGCAGGTCCTTGTGGGGTGAGGGCCAAGGTGCTACCTTGGAATCTGCTGGGTGGGTCCTGCCTCCGAAGAGCTACCTTTGTTGGGGCAGGTCCAGGCAAAGTAGCACCTGCCTGGCGACCTGTCTTAGCAGGGTTGGTCTTGCTTCAGAAATAGCGCTCTCTTTTATCTCTGATCTCTTGTTTTAGAAAACCAGAGCGGATTCAAGAAAATGCTTTCTGTTGTTCCTGTCCTGCGGACAGAATTCAGCTTTCTTGTTCACGCCACTGTGCCCAGTTCGCAAACTTGTGGAGCGCAAATCAAATTTTGCAAACGCGCATACATGTACATCATACTTTTGAAGTTGGTTCTTTGGAAAGGTGTTTTTCACGCTTTTTGAGGGTTGGCTGTCGACAAAAAGGCTCCAGCAACACGCTGGAGTAGGTCAAGAGGAGATTTGGTCGTTTCGTGACTGATTGTTGTAAATAATGCCCAGTGTTTCCTGAGTACCATTTCATGTGACAGCGACTGACGTGGAGCAAGTTGACTTTCCAGCTGTGAAGGACTGACCGCGTAACCCTGGTGAAGGGGTCTGCAAGCTGCACAACAAACTTTGCGTCCACCAACTCCCTGGGGTCAGCAGCTTTATTGAAAGAACCTGATAACAGGAATGGGAAGGCCTCATCTATCAGAAAACAGAACCCGCTTTCTATCTTTCCTCAGACAGCTTAAGAGGCTGAGCCTTTGTGGACAGTCGGAATTTCTTCATTAGAACAAGGAGGCAACTTCAGAAACAATCAAGATTCCTTCTGAGAGCCTTGGAGATGAACACCCTGTTGTGCAATGTTGACATGCGAAGACACTGGATGTGCCTCGAACCATTGTCATTCGAACACACTGGACACGATGAATTGTACACAAACAAACAAAACAACATACAAGAGCAAAATGTCCCTGGCAAGGCCTGCAGTGTCACACTGAGATCAGTTTTGATGACAATACTTTTCCATGTGCTGTTCGAATAACACCAAATTTCCTGCCAGTCTATGGGAACTTACATGGCTTTGTCAACCGAAACTGGCGAAGTTACAAGAATGTCGAATGCAGTGTTGTACGGGGCACGAAGCCACAGAAAGTTCTCGTCCGCTGCGGTTGTCTTCTCAATTTTACCATTCGCGACAGTTTTATTCATCCCTAACGCCGCTTTGAGGCTCAGTTTGCAGTCAACTCAGTGTTCGGTGCAGGAAGGGGTCAGCATGATCTGCATGGTTCTCGAGCGAATCCACGGGAACGGGGGCCCCGCCCTCCCCGCGCCCAAAGTTTAACCCCCGCCCTGCATTTTGTGCTACAGATGCGTGGTCAGGACAGGAGTTTGAGCTCCCAAGGAAACGTTGAATCCGCTGTTGTTTTTGAGGGCTGGGGTGGGAAAAACCTTTTGTGGATGTCAGGGAACCTGGGTACTGTGACACCCCAAGAGATAAAGTCCTACGATTCCGTGACGAAAGTAACTCTGAAGGGTGGTTGTTTGTGACAAGCCCCCTGCTGCACACAGGATGGTTTACTTGATTCTTCTGTGATGCAAACTTTCCTGATTTCCGCAAAGTTGACGGGAATGCAGGTCTTACGCTTTTGTCAAAGAAAAACGAAAACGCACAGAGACGAATGAAGCTTCATGTGTCCTTGTCCCACTCACCCAGCTCTGGTTCCTTCCTGCAGGTCGAACACCTCGAAGGAGATGCGGACGCGCTCGTCGGCCGAACCCATGAAGTTGTAGATGCAGTGCGTCTGACTCGGGTACGGGTCTGGGTAGTTGGGCGACTTGAACGGTCCCTTGGCACCATCATTCGTGTGGTAGTGGTGAACGCAGTTGTAATCGGATTTCACTGAAAGTCATGGAAGAAATTGAATGCCTTTCTGTGGGTCTGGGATAAGAAAACACTGGGTTTGTTTCGCTTTTCCTTTCAACACGTGCCCAACGCCTTTTTGGTTTTCAGTCGCGGAAGCGCGACTCATATTGTCAGTATGTGTCTGTCCGTAACAGTGTGACTACTTCGTGGGACCCCCCCCCTCCCTGAGCATTATTTTTGCTCAGGCCAGGGCACATGTGCAGACAAGCAAAAAGTGTAAGTATCATTTCAAATCTTAACACTAAAGAGGTAATATCTCTCTCTGTGCATTTTGATTGCACTCTCGCAAATGACACATAATTTTTATGCCAAAAGCGCCCCATTTCTGTGATAATTTTTGTGACATTTTTGAAATGTTTCAATCACACTTTAGTTACAATTTATATTTTTTGATTGCAAATATATCACAAACAAAGCATTTTGAAATGAAACTGAGTATATTTCTAAGTTGAATGTTCTGATGAACCTGTCTGACCAACAAAAAATTATTTTTCATGAACAAAAAACAAAAATTTTTGGTGGGACTTGAACCTGTAACCCTTGGCTTTGGAGTCATGCACTCTAACCACAATACCACTGAAGTGCTCACATTATACAAGAGAATAAAACCTTTTCATTTTCTTAGGTTTAAAAGTATTCAAACTGTACAAGACAATTTTGGTGTTTGAGTAAAATGTATACACATGTGCAAGTTCTAAAATTTAAGTGTGAAGCTTTGGTGCATGAATGAGAATAGATGGCCGCACAGATTCTCAAGAAATTTCCTGCAGGATTTGCTTTGGTACCGTCGACACGACCAGCTTGGGATCTCATGGCAGCTGCAGAAATGACGTTGAGGATAATTTTCAGCATGGTGTGGTTGATGACAACTAACAAAGTGAATTGTTCAGTTCGTCCTTGTTTGTTGCGTGCACAAGAAAGTCATGCGATCTAAAAGCTGAGACATTGTTGGAGGAAATGCCTTGGTCAATGAGAACAAGTCAAGATCTATTAGCTCTGCTTCATTGAGTGAACTGGTTGTTGGATGGATGGGCAAACTTGTAACTTTGGACGGAAAGATACTTTTGATTGCACTCTGCAGCGAAGTGTGGCTTCGTTCTTCTGTGCATGTGTGTCGTTTGTGAACCTTTGCAACAACTGAATAACAACAAAAAAGTCAGGGCAGCAACTCTTGACATTTCGGCGCAAAATGTTCAAATTGCAGAGGTATTTCTTTTCACAACTTTGGATCGGGTACTTCCTTGGGGTCAGCCCCCTCGACTGAATCCTTTCACCTCTGGGGCAACCTTTTGTTTTCAAAACCGGACAAAAGACTTGTGAATGTACCTGCCGAGGTCTGTTGGTGACTGAAAAGTTGCATTTTTTGGTTTGGCCAAATTGACACCCTGTTGCGTGTCACAAAGTTTATGCAATCTGCTCGTGAAAGGCTCCAACTGATTTTGCGAAAATTTTGTGTGATGAACGTGAAAGAACGTTGGGTGCTGTGTGTCGAAAGAGAGACGGTTGCACCGCTGGAAGCCTGGATCTACGAGGCAGGAACACAATGTAACAGGTCGGGCGTGGTTTCTCCGGTTTGGCTCGACAGATTTGGACCAAATTTGAGATTTGAAGAGACACTTTTATTGTCTCTAAGAGAACACAGCAGGAAGCAAATCGGTTAATGTTGAATCCAGATTTTGCACACTTGTCAGTCAATCCATCGGGTGAGTCCAGAACAATTTTTTGCACAACAACCGCAAGTCAGAACCAGTTCAAAATCCATGTGAGACTTCTTGGGAAGTAGTCCAACACTGTCAAAAAATGAGAATCTTGTGTGAAGAAGTGAACATTGTCAATGTCTCTCAAAATAATGTCCCTCCGATGCGATGCACTGTCTGAGGTGCTCAGGGAGTCGATCCATTGCTGCAGTGAATTGGGCCACTGGAACTGCATTGATGGCTGCCTCGATGGAGTCCTGGAGTTGAGGAATGTTGTGGTGTCTGATCCCATGGCCAGTTGGGGCCTTCTTCTGCGCAAGGAAACCAAGAATCTCTGCAAAATCTGAAGATAAAGTTCCGCTCTGATGCCACGCCCATCAGGAACAAACTCCTTGTGCATGACACCATCCTTATCCAGGAATGCAACCAACATCACTTTCTGCACTGTCCTTTCAATTCTGACCTTTTCTGGCCACAGATCTCTGGGTACAATCCATTCCCTGGTGGCAAATTTGGGTTCCAGATCCCAACAATGGAACCAGGATTCATCCTGTGCGATCACTGTGTCAATGGGGTCAATCCTGTGGCACAACATTTGCAGACTGTCACGGGACATCTGTACCCTATGCTGCTTCTCTGCATCTGTCAGAAGATGTGGCACCCATTTGGCAGGGGCTTTCTTCATTCCAAGATCCTTCTCCACCAGATTTCAGGTGCATCCGTAGGAAAGGTTGATGTCTCTGGACAGTTGCCTCAATGTGGATCGGTGGTGAACACGCAGAATGTCCCTGGCTTGATTGATTTTTGCTGCAGTTCTTTTCTTTGGAGCACTGGATTTCAGCAGGTTGGTCTTCTGGATGTGACCATTCTGGAACTGGGAACACCATCTCTGAATTGAACTTTTGCTGAAGGCATTATTTCCATGCATTGCATCAAGTCTCCTTTTCATTTCAGTCTGACTAATACCCTCTTTTAACATGAATTCTATCTGATATCTCTGATCAACTTTGTGCGGAGCCATGTCAACTGTGTGCATGCAATTCCCTCCAAAATCATGCGTCGGAAGGTCGGCTGAGCACAACTTCAACCCTCAGTGCAAAGAAGACAACAATAGTCAGAAGCATGAACATCCTCACACATGTAGACATATGTGTTGCAGATCCACAAAAAAAATTTGACACAAATCGGACCTGAAAAACTGGATGAAGACGCGTCCGACCTGTTACATTGTGTTCCTGCCTCGCACTTGCAAGTCTATGACAGTCAATCCACTAAAAGAATCACGTAAAATTACTCAGTCCGGTTTCTGAGGTTATCTGGTTTCATCTCCCTTCCTTTACCTTTATTTTATTTATCACCACCTCTTGGAATCATGGAAAGGTAGAGACCCCAACCTTGCCATTGGGAAGTGCCATGTTTGCTTTACAGATGTAACTGTATGCAGATGATTGAACTGACAAAATACCATTCGGGAGCATTATTCACTCCAAGGTCTCGTGGCACTTTCTGTCCAGAATGCTAATGTTTGTTGACTCTTCGGTTAAGAAAAGCCAGACATCCCAAAAGAGTTGATTGAAACTGTCGACACAAGCACGCAAGTACCGTGCTTCAAAAATATATAACTGCCATGGACTCGGAATTTTGAAAACAAGTGGGAGTTTTTCTTGTGCTGTGGGAGCGGCCATCACCTTGATGCGCCACCGTCTGCACGTTGTGAATGCACGTGGTTTCTTAGCACGGAAACTCGGATTCCTTTGGTTGCTTTCCATTTCTAAAATCGAAGTCTGCTTCAAAATATGCCTCCCTTCACTTGGTTCTGGATTTGGAACTGCGCTTCTTCACTGACAGATGAAGCGCTGTTTGTCCCGAGGCCACACTTATCCCTGGTGTGATGAAACTCGAGCACACGGGAGAAGGTTCTTTGGAGAACAGGGCGAGAAAGGGACAAATGAAAAAAGTCAAAAACGAGCATGCTTCACAGCATTGTGTCGCGCGTGCCCCTGAGATAGATGTCACCTCTTCGAATGCCAGCATCAAGCTCAAATGATACTTATGCATGCTGACTGCAGGGCCCAAGTTCCATTCACAGGGGGAACAGGGGGCAGGGAGGGGGGGGGGTCCCACCTTGCGTTCCGGACAGACACAACTGAAAGAAAGTAAGAATTGGGTTGCAAGTGGAACTTGTCTGTTTTCAATTGTATTTTCGCTTGGCGAGTGTTGTTACGGGTACACAGTCCACAGGATTTTTCCACACAACCCAAAACTTGCAACCCTTGGGATGTGTGCACCCAAAATCAAAACCAGGACAAAGGTCGGTTGTGTATTCTACAAGGGTGTGCATCAGAAGCAGGTGATTTTGGCATCGCAGCCTTTGGGGTCTGTGAAGGCGTACTCGTGTGTCAGTTTCAAGGGCTCCCTGACATGCACACTGCAGCACAGAACTGAAATAGGTTTTGATGCTCCATATTTTGTGCAAAATTTTTGATGTGTGAGTCCTGTAAGGATGGCTAAAACGTTTTGTGTGTGTTTGACAACATCTTCTTTGCAGGATCACCACACCCTCATGAAATTATTTGCACAAATTGATAGAGCATCAACAGTGCCCTTGTTTACCTTTTGTCAAACGGTCAAAGCATGAGTCAAAGATGTTCTACTCCCCTTTTTCTATTTTTCTCTCCATAATTTTTTTTATCAGCCGCACTGGTATTGGTTTGCCCCTGTACCTGTGTCCGTGTGTCCTGTTGCCACATTGCTACCGTCCTTCCCCCTTCCCCAACCCAGGCAATTTTCAGCTGGAAGGACATTGTCCCAGTAGGACATTGTCCTGGGTTACCCCCTCCCCCCTGCCCACAGAAATTTTCAACTTGGACATTGTCCTGGTGGGACATCACCTCTAAGATGAGTACTGCCGATGTACGCGGCTCGCGGCTGGTTCTCCACTTGAAAGTCTAGTTTCTTTTGCGATTCGCAAGAGTGTCGAAAGGTTCCCTTTGCAGCAGGCTCGGTGTCGCCAAAGTCATTGGAATAACCCACGATCAATCCATGGTTTCTGAGACAGATGCATCACCGTGCAAAAAGGTCAGCTGGACAGAACTTGACACAAGTTCGCAGCACAAACGTTGTTTCAAAGGACAGGAAAATGTTCACACACACACCCCTGGAGTTGCATCTCTGTAACTTCCGATAAAGGCAAAAGGCCTTGTGCTTTTGGAACCACATGTCGCAAGAGAGAATGGGAGGATTTTCACTAAGTAGGGATTTGACATGCTGAGCTTTTGAATCACACGGAGAAGCCAAATCAGACAAAGGGGGAAAGCAGGACCCGAATGTGAGGGGTTCTCAGAAAAATAGCTTGTGCATGCCTGGTGACACTGCCATGGAGTCAAACCAGGAACTTGACATCTGTGTGTGCTGTTGTGTCGAATAACTCACGCCAATTCACAAACTTCCTGCTGAAACCTTGCGTTACAACCATTCCTTCATAATCAGAAGCCACAGAAACTGCATGTTTTCTCCGCTGATGAGGGAATGGTGTGTAGAAAATGAGCAGAAAGCTACAACACATTTGTGCGTGTCAAATTCGGCATACTTTTTGCAGAGATGCCAATGCAATGTGACAGAAGCTTTTGGTCTCGTCGCCTCTGGGTAAAAACGCAAATTTTGTGGAAAAAAAATGTTTGTGCGTGTGTTCTTGTGTGCGTGTTTCTGGGTTTGTTGGTCATTTTTCTTTCTTTGTGGGGGAGGGCTATTGATCTGGCTCTTACTTGCTCTGACGAATCTTTGTCTGGTATTTTCTTTTTTCGTGAACATTCCTCTTCGCAATGTGTGAGTACACCTTTGCAAAATGCTTATCTGCACAAACAGGGAGTCTCCTGAGAGTAGTCAGCCTGAAAAAAGGCATTGAATGACTGAAATTCTTCTGGTGCGATTAAGGTGATGAACTAACAGTTCCCTAGGGAGATTCATCACACGGGAAACCGAAGCTGATGATTGCTGCATGATACAAGAACCTGAGCTGGCGCTGACTCCACCGCGATGATAGATTTTTGTGGGGCATCTCCCCTTTCTTTTCTGTATTTCTTTTTGTCTGCGGAACTGCAGAAGAGAAAAAGGATCCATTTCCATGAAGCTTCCGCCAAGAAAGAACAGAATGTCCACACGTCCTTCTTTTGGCATTATCTTTTTTACGAGCTTGTGTTCCCTTGGTACAGTGCGAGAACGTCTCAAAAATGTTGTCGAGTGTAGTCTTCTGCGTACAATTTCAGGTTTTCTCTTTCCGGGGCAAATCACAAGAAAAATAACAGAACGCAACCAAAAATAGTAATTTCCCCTGTCCAGGTTGTTGACCTACAAATTTCTTTTCCAGCTAGGCAGGAAATCACTGGAACAGGGAGAATTCTGTTCTCCATGAACCAAACGCGCATAATTAGGCCTCAAACATAATGCTAACGGACAGGTACTACATCATCCAAATGCTGCGAGCGAATGTTATTTGTCTGTTCCACATGATGGTATCATCGACAATAATTAAGATTTACATCACAGTGGTGACATAACAAATGGTTACTGAGTGAAAGTTGCAGGGTTTTACGTGGGAGACTGAATGGTAAGCTCATCTACCACAATCACTTCTCATGAAAGCGACAAACCGGAGTCATTACAGGAACGAGAGAACCACATGCAGGTGCAAAACTGAGAACTTTGCTCCCTGTTTCTGCAAAGTGAGTCCCACATCCAGTATGCCTTGTCGTTTGACTTCAAGATCAAGTATGATCGCCGAAAGCAGATCAGGTGAAAACAAGGTTCTCACATTGCACATGAATGGTTCCTTTCAATTCCCTTTTCGAGACCTTCAAGAAAGACGTGAATCAGGGCAAAAAAACAAAAACAACCAAGCCTATATTTTTGTGCTCAAATGATCAATTTGTGTTCATTTCCAAAAGAGAAGTTTCAGAGAAGTACATTCAGAGGTTGTCTGGAAAAGTGGAGTGCACGAAAGCGGAAACTAATTGCAGGAATGCAAATCTGAGTGCTTTTTGTTTGTCTCTGTGGTTAATCCTAGCCATTAGCACTTAACCAAATCACCCTGATCCTTCACGCTGCCAGGTGTACATTTGTAAATGTGAAACTTGGAAAGCTGCACTCCATTGCACTGAAGAGATTCACGTTGGGTGAACTGACGAGGAATTCTTTGGGCCTGTACCAAGACGAAATGAGGTGACCGGTGTGGCTGTCCGTGCAAGCAAAGGGAACTTTCCAGAAGTTGTAAAATTGTGTGTGTCCGCGATTCCCTCCCCTGGTCAGCTGGTTCTCATTGGTCAGAGCCACCACCTACAATGGCTGGCCAGAACACCCCGTCCGCCAATGGCTAACACCCAGGTTTGCTGAGTCTCTCCACCCCTGGTTGAATTGCCCTCACACAACATGTAGTCAGCCAGACTCCTCCAGTCTCAGTAGGTCACGCCTCAGGAAATCAATCTGTCAGATAAAACGTCGTTTTGACAGTGCAAGAAACAATTTCGTCCTTACCTGGGATTATTGTGTGCAGAATGTATAAGAGAAGAGTCAGCAGGCGAACTGCCACTGCCACATCTCCTCCCGAGACCTTGGTCGGCATCGCGTCTGCAAGGTGTTCACCTTCACAGCAAACGTTACGACTGCAACGAGAAAATAATTCCAGATAAGTCAGCCAGTCTGCATTTTGAACCAGACATGTTCGTTGAACAACTCGTTCGCAGCTTCAGTTCAACCATCAAACCTTCGTTTCAGGTAGACACACAACATTTGGTGGCGAACGAAGCTTTCAATTTTCGATTGACTGTCAATTGACAAGGTCCCACAGAAGACGAAGCATCAACAGGCATCGCCGATGATGCGCAGTGCTGTACTCACCTGTCTCACTGATAATGATCTACGCTTTTGGATTTTGCTTTGTAAGATTACTTCCTTGGTGTCATGCCGCCCTGCAATTTTCAGTTGCGACCACATTGACGTTTTTTGTCTGACATTGACAGAGTCGGTCGCGACCTTTTCAAGCAATCCAAGTGAAATCATGAAACTCGGGAATATTTTCTTTGACTAGGAAACATAAGGCCAGCAAACGAAGTCGTGTTCATGATGTAAATTTCTGAAAGCCTTTCGGAATTGCACGTGTCCGGTTGCGTGTGACGTCCAGCTGCAGAGAAGTGTCAAAAACCAGCGTTGCCGTGCAGCGGAACAACCTGTGGTGGCTTTTTTCTGACTGACATTTCGACGCTTGCTTTTCTGTGTGGAAAGAAGTTTGTTCTTCTGAACTTCTTCCCAACCAGAGTTTCACACTGCACGCCATTGTTCTGTCAAGACTGGCAACCCACACTCTGGATGACAACCCGTCTTGTGCCATTTTGGGGTTTCCACAAAGAAGGGACAGGAGGTCGACCTTTGTGTCCTAAATTAATTCTGATGCACAAATAATTGGTGAACGACAGCGATGTGGAAAAGACACTCAAGCAATTACATGCACGTCTGACTTGGTACACCTCATTGAGTGCTCCTATTTAATCAGGAAACAGCTGCATCTCCTGAAGATGTGCAATGTGATACCAAGTCATGAATGGCAATGTGTATGTGGTGAAACGTACTGTATTAACGCAAAACGTTCTTCATGCAAAACGGACATTCAGTGCTCATTTCGTTGAAAGCCTTTTTATGGGAGATGCATAATTTCTGGTTACAACTCAAAACAGTCCTGCACAGCGATAAGCAACACATGAAAGCGAAAGAACCCACCTCTCTGAATGGTTCTGTTTGGATCATTTGAGCAGAGCCAACTCCATGGTGACCAGGTACTTAAATTATGTCTTGTTCTTCGTTGGCTAGGTGTGAACAAAAATGACGTCAACAGGGAGGAGTTTGTTTAATTTCATTTGTTTTCTAAACAGTATGAGGTGTGAGAACCCTGCCTTTCACGTGATCATCAAGTGGTCATCTTGTTGGCAGTGATCCCTCTAACTACGCAACATTTCGATTTGTTGCCGCCAGAGCAAACTTAAAAATATTCAGTCATTTTCCACAGAAATGGTAAAGTTTTCCTGCAAAGAGAGAGATCAGCAAAAAGGATGTATCCAAGAAAAAACACACCAAAAAGGCGAAGGTATGCAGGCAGGTCTGCCATAATTTGCAGCTGTATCTTTTTGTATCGATAAACAAGCGAATTGTGCTTTTGTTGTCTCTTGTGCTCCATTGTTTTTGCACTTTTCTTTTTGTCGGTGACTGGAACGTTTCGTTCGAATATTTGTCACGATGAAGCAACGTCAAGTTTGAGAACAACCCCATTGTAAATTCTTTGTGGGAGGCACAGCTCGGTGGCGAACAGACGTCAGTCATGAACAACACACACACAAAGCACAAAAAGCCATTTGTGGTCCCTCTGCCAGCTTTAGGCTTTGTGGAGACCCTTTCGTTGTGTACCGCAGGTCCTTTGACATCACTGTGGCGAAATCCTTCTGTGCCCTGCAGGGAAAATTTTGGCCCCTCCCTCACAGCAGACACACCCACCGTGGTCGGTTGGTGCAGTGACTGCAAGCATGTGTTTGTCTGGTTTCTTTCAAATCTCTCCCACATTCATTTGAAAAAAGGCAAAACTTGGGGAGGGGCAGGTCATGATGGTTCTGTGGGAAGCCCTTGGTTGACCAGCTGATTATGGTTGATGAGTGTATCTCCTGGAGTCTCAGGCAGATGGATGGATGTTTTTGGTGACTTAGGTCGGTGGCTCAGACCGTTGCAATGAATTTTCGTGTGTGTTTGAAATGCAAACAAATGTTGAAAAAAGCGCTCCAAAGTTTGTTCCTGTCAGTTTCTGGTCTGCTGATGTCAAATATTGATTCTTTCCCTCTTCCTTTGGTGTCATTCACCCAGAACCAAACACATAAAGGCAAAAAGGAGCATTTGAAAGTTTTACTTTGACTTTTCATTTGATTCCGTCAATTTTCTTCGTTTTCCTGACCTTTCCTGCATGCTTCTTGATGCAAGAGAACGTTTGAGCGCTTGTCTGAAAACTTCGACAAGGTGGACATGCATAGAACTCCCGCCTTTGGCTTGTGGCAGTTTAATGGCTTCTGTTGGATACGGATATGTTGAACAAAACAGAGCGTACATGAATGCGTACGGAGTTGATAGAGCTAATACACTGCAGTGATGAAACATTAAAGACTTTAATCCATCACTAATGATGTTAATTTTTGGTTGAGTAATGTGCAACACGATGGAGACGAAAGATCCACCAATTACAGGCGTGACGAAAATATCAAGGGAGGCAAAGAACATTCAACAGCAACTCCTCCTTTGTGCAGCAAAAGACCAATTCACCTGCCTAAGCTGGCATGCGAGCACCGGTAAAAATTGTTGAAGAAGGCAACGTTTCGGTTGTCATTGTTCCGTGCACGCAACATGTGCAGCGCGCGCACACACGACCTGTTACTTTTGGACACAACTTTTGGGAGCAGGCTGTTTGGCTGAAGACTCACTGCGGGGCGTTCTGAATCGCATTCGTATGTACGCATGCGGAAGACGAACAAATTGGCCAAGCAACATGTGTAGACTCACTGCAGTCTTCACTTTTGATATTCTTTCCGTCAGGGTTCATCCATCTGTAGCGTGGTGCGACTGCAAGTTCGCACCACGTCGTCGCGTCGCAAGGGCACGGAGGTCATTCACGAGTGAGCGATAGCGAACAAGTGCATGACCTGCATGCCCGCGTGTGCGACAGGCGTGCGATGAGCATGTCGCATCACGCTACTCATGAGTGAAGTCACGTTGATGAACGGCGGACGCTGTGACCTGAGCGATGTGTTGACCTACATGTGTGGTTATTACTCATGACTCAAATGACCATAAAAGAGTCGCACTGACCTCATTTCATTCATAACCAGTTTG
>JAAUXT010007701.1_pt1 | contig 13784 bp, 20 predicted proteins | sample 7278171 | NCBI WGS metagenome assembly JAAUXT01 (sample SAMN14350112, study PRJNA611818) | marine sediment metagenome | isolation source: surface marine sediment (1.8m) | place: French Polynesia: Moorea | collected 2018-08 | reverse complement strand
GAGTGTGCGTGCGAGTGTGGGTGAGGAGTGTGCGTGCGAGTGTGGGTGAGGAGTGTGCGTGTGGGGGGGGTGTGTGAGAGCAAATGTGGGTGTGGGTGAGTGTGCGTGTGTGGGTGTGGGGGGTGCGGGGTGAGTGTGCGTGCTAGTGTGGTGTGAGTGTGCGTGCGTGTGCAAGTGCGGATGTGTGCGTGGGTGTGTGTGCATGCGAGTGTGGGAGAGGAGTGTGCTTGTGTGCGTGCAGTGTGGGTGACTGTGTGTGTCGGGTTGTGCTTGTGTGTGTGCATGTGACTTTGTGTAAGTGCGTGCCTCAATGTGTCTGTGTTTCAGAGTAAATTGAGGGTTTGGTTTGAGCAAGTTTGGGTTGAGTTGCGTTGCGTTGCATTGGGTTGTGGTGGGGTGGGAGGGTCACCGCCAGAGAGAGAGGGAGGAGAGGGTGCACTCAGTGTCAGAGGTGGGGAGCTATGGGGTGAAGCTGAGAGAACCACCCTGGTCAGTCTTACGCTTGGTAAACGCAACCCAAGGACACCTCATGATGTTTCAAGTCTTCACCTGCCAGACGTGAAGACAGATGTAGATTTGATCAGTTGATCGTGACGAGGACAAATTTTAGGACCTGACAACAAAGAGATACAGTATGTCAATATATTGGTCCGATTCTCTTGATCTTTCAAATTTTGTAACCAAAAAATGGCCTTTGAGGAAAATGTGACTGTGAAGCGCGGTCTAATTGGCACAAGAATACAGTGGTGTGTGTGTGTGTGTGTGTGTGTGTGTGTGTGTGTGTGTGTGTGTGTCTGTCTGTCTGTCTGTCTGTCTGTCTGTCTGTGTCAGTGTGTGTCTGTCTGTCTGTGCGTGGCTGTGTGGGGGAATATGTGTGTGTGTGTATGCCAGCCGAGTCTGGGTGTGCTTATCTCTGTGTGCGTGTGTGTGGACGTGGGTGTGCGTGTTGTTGTGCCTGTGCTTCTGAGGAAAGGTAAAGCCTCATTATTTCGCATCTGCTGTGTCTGTATTTCAGGGTGAGGGATCTCCACCCTGCTCTGTGTGTTTCAGGGTGTTGGATCTGCTGTGTGTGTTTCAGGGTCGGGGATCTTCATCTCCCCGAAGGGCGTAACGGAGGGTTCAGGCTCCGTCGGCCTGACGCTCATCTCGTGGCTCGTCTGCGGCATCATATCCACCTTCGGTGCGTAGCGCTGTCAATCAATCAATCAATCTGTCAACCTATCAACCTGTCAATCAACCTGTCAATCTGTCAATCAACCTGCCATCAATCAATCAACCTGTCAGACAGTTAGTCAATCATTCAATTGGTCAATAGTTAGTCAACCAGTAAATCAATCAGTAATTCAGTCACTGACTCACTCAATCAATCGATCAGTCATTCAATGAATTCACCAATCTCACAAATCGATGAGTCACTTAGTCAATCCGTCGATCAGTCTGTGAACGCGTCAGTTAATGAGTCAATAAAAGCGTCAGTTGAACAGGAGAAAAAGACGTGTGAATTGACAATCCGGTGTAACATGTTCACGAGATAGGCGTGACCACGAGGCCTGGGGCCTCCCCATCACGGGTGTTTTACCCATGATGGAGAGGCGGGGTTCCTCACATGGGGAGGTCGTTTTTTTTGGGGGGGACCAGCCCCTGGGAGAGTTTCTTTCGCACTAACACGCTGCTTTTCTCTTGTCTTTTCATCGTGTCTGCTGCTGCTGCACACGCGTGATGCACCTGGATGATGCACTCTGTGCTGTTCCCTTTCGTGGGCGCACTCTGATCCGTGGCTGCACTGTGACTCTTCTCTGGGACCTGCTGCACTTTGTGGCTGTCTGCACCTTCAATGCTCTCTGATGGCTGCACTCATGCTACACTCCGCATGCTGCACTGTTGATGCACTTTACTGACTTCACACTGCTGGATGTGGGTCTTTACTGCTCACTCTGACTCACTATTCACTGAACTGGATGCCACTACGGACATTCTTGGGACTATTTGCTGCCGTGACCCATTGATAAATCTTGACCTTGGTCATGTCCTGGTCAAACTGTGTTGTGTACCGCATGACACCCCACCTGGCCACCGGCCCCACACCCCAACACAACGGCTCCCTCCACCATCCCACCCGACTCCACCACTTCCCAATCCTTCACCCCACACCCACTCCTTTTCCCATAACTCCATCCCTGCCCCGCCCAGCACCACTTTATCCCCACTCCTGCCCTACCCCGCTTCACCCCAACACGCCCTCCCCTCATCTCCCCTCCCCTGTCCCTACCAATCCACCACCTACTGGCCCCACCTCCTGCCACCCCCAAACTCCGTGCCCCACCCCTGTCCCTGCTCCATCGCTGCCCCCTCTTCTGCCCCTGCACCCCCCTTCCTACTCACACCCCTTTCCGGCCCCACCTCCTGCCCCCCTCTCCACCCCGGCACCCCCCCCCCACACACACACACACAGGTGCCCTGAGCCTGGCCGAGCTCGGCACCATGATCCCCAAGTCTGGCTGCGAGTACGCGTACCTCCTGGAGGCGTTCGGCCCCGCCCCGGCCTTCCTCTTCTCCTGGGTCTCCATGATCCTGCTCAAGCCGTCCTCCGTCGCTATAATATCGCTCACGTGCGCCGAGTACGTCATGGTGCCGCTGTTTGATGATGGATGCGGGGAGCCGCCGGTGCTCAACAGGAAACTCACCGCTGCAGTCGTCATCTGTGAGTAGCTCTCAGTACACGTTCACGTGCCCCACTCCTCCCCCAGTGGGCCCCCCTCCTGCCCCTGCTCCATCGCTACCCTACCCCACTGCCCCGGCGCCCCCACATCTGTGAGTAGTACTCAGTGATACTCATAGGGCTTGTCAGTACACGTTTACTCCGGCAATGGATTCAGGGCTTGAGGGCCCGGGCTCTGCTGACCCCTCCTTTGAAATTAAAGTTTAGTCCCACCCCTTCTCTCAATTTGGCACTTTGAGTCATGTTCTCCTCCAGTGGATCCAGGGGGGCACGATTCAGAATTAAGAGTTTCACAGGGCGCAGGTTCAAATTTCAAAATTCAGTTTGCTACATTTGCGCAAATATTCCTGAGGTCTGCAGATATGATCACGCCATGCGCACCTTTTGACCTGCTGGAATTGGATACGTAGCGAATCCAGAATGAACCAGGCTTCAGGTCTCTGGGGCAGCACGAGGCGTGGATGACCTTGAGTGTGATGACCTCATGACCCTTGGGTGCCGACCTCAGCTCCTCTCACTTCCGGTGGTTTTCTGCGCATGCGCGTGACTCACCCCTCTCCCAACTCGGGACAGGGACAACGTTTTTGTCTATTCTTTGTGTTTCTGCACCGTTTTCCTTGAAATTTTGACAACATGTGGGTGTATTGCAGAGGCAGATCCAGGGGGAGGGGTTGGTGTCCCCTTGACAACCCCAACCCATTTTTGCATCACAGGTTCAAATTTCTCACCTGTTCCTTGCACAGGGTTGGGAGCCCTGACCCCATCCTGAGATCTGCCCCTGTGTATGTCCACCCTCTTCGTGGCATGTATCACACGTTTTCGTCTGTTTCTCGTGCACGCTTTCCTTTGCAGAGAATCTCTGACTGACCTCAAGAGTTGCTTGTCGTGTTTCTTTCACTTTCACTTTCGCTTTCAATTTTCAGTCCTCTCATCTTGGGGTGCACAGGACGGGAACGTTGATTCTTGTGCTGTTCCAGACAGTGACTGTTCAACAGCGAGTTGAGGGCAAAAGTTTCAGGTTCCTGGTGCCCCAATCTCTACGCCAGAGGGAGATGCGTGTCCACTTCCACCAGAGGTCTCTGCGTCTCCACGTCGTGACCAGTAGGGGGCGGTGCCTGTTCACCACGTGTAGCCACCAGGGGGCGGTGCTGGGTTGTGTTGCAGGAGCGCTGAGCTACGCTGAACTGGGGACGCACATCCCGCTGTCAGGCGCAGAGTTCTCCTACCTGCACCACGCGTACGGAGGGCTTCACCGTGTGGTGGGGCCACTACCAGCATTCCTCTTCTCCTGGATCAACATGGTACTGCACGCATACCTCAAACACACACACACACACACACACACACACACACACAGAGTTATGTTACCTGCACCACGCGTACGGAGGGCTGCATAGAGTGGTGGGGCCGCTACTTGCGTTCCTGTTCTCCTGGATCAACATGGTACTGCACGCATACCTCACATACGCACATGTATACACACGCAGAGGCACACTCACCCACCCAAGAGACTCGATTGCCATTCCCTGAGTTTCTCTTCTGTTTAATCAGCATGGCATCGCACGCATACCTCACTCACACAATCAGACAGACACACACACACATGAGACACACACACGCAAGCATACACACACACCTCACAACCTTCCCCTCCCACGAACACCCTCTCCGCCCAAACGTACTGCTGCGTTCACACCCACGCCCACTCTACCTGCCCGCCCACTCACGCCCACCCTCTCCGCCCACAGGTGCTGCTGCGGCCCGCCCAGGTCGCCATCATCATCCTGACCTTCTCTCCCCTCCCACCTACACCCACCCTCCCCGCCCCACACTGACTCACACTGACACTCACCCCGCTCACACCCACCCACGCCCCTACACACTCTCACACACTCACCCTTCCCGCGCACACTCACCGCCCACGCCCACTCTGACCGCCCACAGGTGCTGCTGCGACCCGCCCAGGTCGCCATCATCATCCTGACCTTCGCGACGTACGCGCTCGAGCCGATCCACGACGCGTGCGGAGACACGGAGACGCCCGTCAAGTGCCTCGCCGCCTTCGCCATCTGTGAGTCGTGGCGCCACCCGGTGGGAAAATCCTTCAGAAAATAGGGAGCGCCACTTTTTGCGGGAATTAGTCGTGGCGCCACCCAGTGGCAAAATCCTTCACAACGCAGGGGCGCCACGCTGTGCGCGATTTTCTCGTGGCGCCATCCGGTGGGAGGGGCGGCAGAATTTGTAGGTGCACTGGAGTTTTTTCAAGGGCAAAAGTCAATGGAGAAGAGGGTCCAACCTCGGTCTCAGCTGGGGTCCGACCTCAGGAGGTTTAAAACGTTGTGAATGTCACGTTTTGGGGTGAAGGAGGCGGAACACGTGGAACTCTCACTGCCCGTCAAAGATGTCGACACTTGCGTTCCTGTTCTTGTTTTGTCCTCTCACATGTGTGCTTAGTTTACCCTTCTGTACAGGTTCTCTCCTCTCACCCCGATACAGGTGTGCTCATGCTGATCAACATCTACTCGGTTCGCCTCGCCATGTTCGTGCAGAACGCGCTCACCGCCGCCAAGCTGCTCGCGCTGGGCGTCATTATCATCGGGGGATTCGTCATGCTCGGGAAAGGTCAGGGCGGGGTGGGCGGGGCGGGGTGGTTGGGGCGGGGTGGGTGGGGCGGGGTGGGCTGGGCGGGAAGTGGGCGGGAGTTGGGCGGGCCGGGAGACAAGCTGTTCACGCCTACTTCGACGCTTCCACACCTGACGCCGTCGTGCCCCGCCACTTGATCACGCACTCAGCGTGGCGCCAGTGACGCTACGTTGCGGCGCAAAGGGCGTGCCATCACCACAGACGCCGCGGCGTTGTTGGGAACGCCGCGGTCTGCGACTGGCGTGACGTCACGAGGACGCAGCGTCTCCACTGACGTTGCGTTCCTGCGGCCATAAACGGAAGAACAGGGGAGGCCCACCCACTGACCTGAACCCTTCTGTTTTAGTCTCACATTTTGTGACTCACATTGTGTGCCTCTTTTGAGCTTGATTCGCTTGACTCACACAGGGATTGGGACTCTCTCCTGCACAATTGAAGCTCTTGTTTCAGCACTGTGTTCATGCACTCTTCCCTCAGTTCTTTCACTTCAACACACATTTTCTCTTGCAGTCTTGTTGTTCTGTGACAGTTCTTTCTTTCTTTTTCACAGGTGATTGAGGTTTTTCTGTCAACATGTACAATGTCACTCTTACAACTCACTGAGTGCTTCTCTGTGTTTCAGTCACTTTCTGCTCACTCAATGTTTCTCTGTATAACACGTCACTAACAACGCACTGTGCACCTTTTTCTCACTGTTTTTAGTTGGTGTTTGATGGACTGAACTTTTAGCACTTGGTCTGTGGTCTGTTTCACGCTGGACGCGTTGTGCGTTGCGTCGCTGTGCTCAGTCAACGGGCTGCGTCAAGTACGCACTCAATGTGACATGCCTCTCGGGCACAGGTGGACCCGTGCCCAGGAAACTTGCTGGTTGTACCTTGTGGGCTTACCATGCCTCTCGGGCACGGGTCGAGTCAATGGGGCACGCCTCCAAACCATGCCCCATTGACACGTGTCATTTGGAACACAAGCCAATCGGGCACGCTACACCGGACCTGCACGCAAAGAAAGACAACAGTGTCCACGCATTGCCTGGACCAGGGGTACAATGCCCACGGACTTGTGCAGTGCTCGACGCTTGGCGCATCGCGTGTGAAACAGACCTTCCTCACTGTTGACTCTCTCTGTGTTGGGCACTGCACTCACCCCTCTGCCCTTTCTCTCTCCCTCTCCCGCTCGCGTGGCGCCCCCCAGTGCTGATCGCCTGGGTGAACTGCTACAGCGTCGAGCTGGCGGCGCGCGTCCAGGTCATCTTCACCGTCGCCAAGCTCATCGCCCTCAGCGTCATCATCATCGGGGGGTTCGTCAAGCTGGGCGAAGGTCAGTGGGTGGGATGGGCGGGCCTTTGGGTGAAGCTGTGGGCGGGACCAGGGGTGTGCGGTGACGGCACAAGCTCGTGGCACTCAGGGTTCGTCAAGTTGGGCGAAGGTCAGTGGGCGGGATGGGCGGGACCAGTGGGCGATGGAGGGTGGAGAAGGCGGAACCCGCTGGCGGACGTGGACGGGGATCATTGGGCGGGAACCATGTTCTGTCATCGTCGTGAGGTTCGTCAAGTTGGGCGAAGGTCAGTGGGCGGGAGGTGGGGCGAGAAGTATCAGTGGGCGATGTCTATGGGAGGTGGTGGATGGGAAGACCGGTGGGCGTCAGTGGGCGTCAGTCACTCGGTCCGTCGGGGGCTTTCTGACTCTTGGGAAGTTCAACAGGCGGTAGTTGCAACACACACGCACGCATACACGCACCCACACACGCACTCTCTCTGTCCACGCAGGAAACACACAGTACCTGGACACCGGGTTCGACAACACGAACGACAACATCGGTGCGATCGCCATCGGACTCTACAACGGGATGTGGGCGTACGATGGGTGGAACAACCTCAACTACGTCACGGAGGAAATCATCAACCCAGTCAGGTGGGCGTGGCGGGGTGGGGACGTGAGGGCGGGAAGGGGTGGGGTGAGGCGGATGGACGGGGTTGGGCGGGATGGAGTGCGGCTGGGCGGGGCAAGTAGGGCGGGGAGGGTGGGATTGTGGTTGGTGGGCAGAGACGGCCTCGTTTTGGTGGCGTAAACCGGGAGAGACAAATTGCTTGGAGTGGAGCAGAGCAAGGCAGGGAAAGTAAGGTTGAACGGGGTGAGGAGGGTGGGGTTGGCATGACAGGGTGGTGTTGGGTTGGGATTGGCGGGGGCAGAAGGGCAGGTACGCAAGGCGTTGCGGGTGGCTGGCTGGGTGGAGACAGATTTTGTTCTGAGCCCTCCTATTGGCCGACACGTGTGTCGCAGGAGCCAATGAGCGCCTCTCGTGTTGCAGGAACCTGCCGCTCGCGATCATGATCGGGATCCCCCTGGTGACGGTTCTCTACCTGCTCGTCAACATCTCCTACTTCACCGTGATGAGTGTGGATGAGCTGCTTAACTCTCCAGCCGTAGCCGTGGTGAGTGGGGCGGGACGGGGGAAAGAGAGGAGGGGAGGGACAGGGGTGGGCCGGGGCGGGGTGGGAGGGGGAGGGCGGAGGAGCATCTCCTATATACTTTACTGTCACGAGTGTGGATGAGCTGCTCATCTCGCTTGCCGCAGCCGTGATGACTGGGGTGGGGTGGGGCGGGGCCGGGTGGGGCATGGAAGGGGTGGGGCAGGGTGGGGTGGAGACGGGAGATGGAGGGGGTTACATGGTTGGGCCAGGTGAGGAGGGGCAGGGAGGGAGGGTCGGCAGGTCATGTCCATTCCGAACACCATCGTCCGTTGAACACAGGTTGTGCGTGTCTCTGTCTCCCTGTGCTGCACACAGAACGTGCTGACTGTTCCTGCTGTCATGCAGCTGCACAGTGATGCACAAAGCTGCGTCACCTGTTTTATCGCCCAGTGGTCTTGACGTCAACTTCACCATTACAGCCCTCGTTGGTCTCAAGTGTGATCGTCACATGTTAGATTGTCCCATTGCTACACTGAGTGTGGTTGGCGTGCTGTCCCTTTCTATTATCGCCCATGACGTGCTCACTCCCTATTATCGCCCCCTCTGCACGGCAGACGTGGGCTGAGGACGTGATCGGGCCGGTGTCGTGGCTCATCCCGATCTTCGTCGCGCTCTCCACGTTCGGCGCTGTCAACGGGTCGCTATTTACGGCCGGCAGGTGTGGCACGTGACCTCAGCGTGCTAAGCATCCCAATTATCGCCCACCTGAAACGTGCATCACCAGATAGACGCTAAAGTCCCTCGACTGGTGGAAGGAGGCCCTGAGGGTTCGGTGTAAAGGTGACAGTCACCCGTCAAGTCACTAAGCATTGAATACAAACTACGGGTGGAGAGAAGGCATCACCCATCTTGTCTCAAGAAGGGCCGTTTGTCTCACGTAGTGCGCAAGACCTTGCGTTCCCTTCCCTGGACGTCGGGGAACCATGTCCCGTCGCCTCACTGTGTATGAAGCCACCTTTGCAGACCGCTACCGGTGCGCTTTGCGCTTTGGGCGGTTTGGTGCGGCGTTCTGCAGGCGCTTTGTGAGATTAACGGGCGATTTTCAGACACCGAGGGCGGCGCGTGCTGTGTGTGAACGCCGTTACCCGTGTGCTTTGCAGTGAGGTCATGTGTACCCGTTAGCTACACACTCAGACCTCGTCTCACGTCTCACGTTTCACGTTTGACGTGCGCTTTGCAGACGTGGGGTCGGCGTGTCCTCGGCGTCGGCTGGGCCGTCATCCCGTTCTTCGTCGTCTGCTCGACGCTCGGAGCCACCAACGGCACGCTCTTCTCCACCGGAAGGTACCACCACGTGGTGCAGCACGTGACGCAAACACGTGGCTCCCTCACATCGCTGACTCAGCAATTTCTCTCCGTCACGTGGCTGACTTAGCACTTTTCTCTTCTGTAGCTCTCACTAACCGGAAGCTGTACACTTGGTACATTTTGGTGGCTGACTCAGCAGTTTCTCTCACCCTCACGTGGCTGACTCAGCAGTTTCTCTCCTGCAGGTCTTGTGTGCCGGAACTCGGAATGTTTCGAGGCTTCCCACTCTTCTCGTCCTCTCCGTTTCACGGGTGACAGATCTACGCCCCAGCGGAACCAGGATTGGGAGGGGGTCCCCACCTCGGTCTCTATCCCCTGGATCCGCTGGAGCTGGGTTTTGTTTGCCAGCGGATCCAGGGGGCTCACTGCCCTGATTCCTCAACTTTTGCGTTGCGGTCATGACCGCATTTCGTGAACATTTGTTCAAGTCGAGCAATGTGGTTTTGCCCTGGTCAGCACTGGGTTGGGTCCCGCACCCGCAACCCTGGATCCGCTGCAGCAGCTGCACTTTGTCTCCAAACTTCAGTGTTGTTTCACTTGGATTTTTGTACCTTTCAGCACCTGTTCAACTGGTGTTTCCTATGTGCACTGCTGGTCTTTTTCAGTGTTTGTGGGTTCCTGTATACTCATGCCTCACACTCCATGCTGAAGTACTCACACTCTTCACGTTCTTCACACTTTTCTCTTTCTTCTGCTCTCAATTCTGGAACATCTGACGCACCTGCACTGGACCATTGTGAAAAATATCGTCTGTTAACCTAAACTGTTGTTTCACTGCTGTTGCTGTTCTTGTTGTTGTTTCTGGATGTTGCTGTTGTTGCCGTTCTGTATGTGTTACCTGCGGCATGTTCCTGTTTCCTGTTGCTTGGCGCTGTTGCTGTGCTCGCCTGCTTTCGACGGTCCCTATCTCTCACCCCTTCGCGCGGTCCTCATCTCTCACCCCTGCGCGTGCTCCCTATCTCTCACCCTACGCGCGGTCTCTATCTCTCACCCCTGCGCGCGGTCTCTATCTCTCACCCCTGCGCGCGGTCTCTATCTCTCACCCCTACGCGCGGTCCTCATCTCTCACCCCTGCCCACCCCTGTCTCTAACCCCTGCGCGCTCTCCCAATCTCCCGCCCCTTGGTGCGGTCCCTATCTCTCATCCCTGCGCGCGGTCCCTATCTCTCACCCCTGCGCGCGCTCCCTGTGTCTCACCCCTGCGCGCGGTTGGCATACCTCCGCGCGCAGACGTGGTACTCGGGCGCCGTGGCCTGGAGCAGCCGCTGGGTGATTCAGCTCATGATCGCCATGTCGACCTTCGGAGCCGTCAATGGAGAGTTCTTCTCTGCAGCCAGGTCCTCCCTATTCCTGATCCCTGCGCGTGGTTCCTATTCCTGAGCACTGCGCGTGGTCCCTATTCCTGACCCCTGCGCGCGATTCCTTTTCCTGACCACTGCGCGTGGTTCCTATTCTTGACCACTGCGCGCGCGTACCTTTCCTCAACCTCTGCGCGCGCTTTCACCCTGGATGCGCCAATTGTTGCCTCACTGTGTTCGTCACTGCGCGTTGCGTTCGCTGAGCTGACGCAGCGCGCAGTGATTCGGACAGACACGTGACGCATCCAGAGTGAACAGGCCTCGTCTTGACCACGTGGTAGCTGCTTATTTGTTGTTCCGAAAAAGATTTGGACCTGACCTTTGTCTGTAAGGACAGTCAGCCGTTATTTTGGTGAGAATATACAAGTTGCAAGTTGTGGTTGCTTGCTTCCCCATGTCAAAACAACCTGTAGACTTACAGATAGTCGTGTTTGTTAGATTTGTTAGATTCTGTCTGGAAATCTCGAAAAACACACACACAGGAACAATTTTGTTTGTGTGCGCGGAAAAGTTCATCAGAAAGCAAGAGCTGAGTTTGTAAAACTTGCAGCCAGAATTTTACAAGCAGTTGTCGTTGGCTGGACCAAAAGTCTGGCTGTCACACCGGAAGTTGTTCAAGAATAAAGAATGCGGAATTGCTTCAACCGGAAGTGATGAACCGGAAGTGATGAACCGGAAGTGATGAACCGGAAGTTGTTTGACCGGAAGTGTGTGTTGCAGGCTGAACTACGTGGCAGCGCGGGAGGGCCACCAGGTGGAGGTGCTGTCGATGGTGCACGTCAAGAAGTTCACGCCGCTGCCGTCAATCATCTTCACCGTGAGGCCCTCAACCTGTCAATCAATCAATCAGTCAATCAATCAATCAATCAATCAGTCAATCAATCAATCCATTCCTCAATCAATCAATTGATACAGGAGTCATACCACAATGGAGAGATTATATGCACAGCTCTCAAACGCGACATTCAGCAAAATGTCAAATGGCGCATGATCCCTATGGTAGCTTCTCTGTATTTGACCTGATGGTGAAGCTTGAAAACACTCACCCAAGCACCACCCCCACACAATATTTGCAAAACCAACCTTCCATCCGCACAAACGCACACACACGCACACACACCCTACACCCACCAACCCACCACCCACCCACACACACGCACACACCCACCACTACACACACACCCACACCCACACGCACACACACAAACACGCACACACAAACACACACACATGCACCCACCCCCACACACACACACGCACACAAACACCCACCCCCCACACACACACCCCTACACCCACACACACACACCCCTACACCCACACACACCCCTACACCCACACACACGCACACCCCCCCCCCCACACACACTCACCCTGACCACCTGTTTCCGCTTCAGTCGGTGCTCGCCCTCATCATGATCATCCCTGGCGACATCTCGAGTCTCATCGACTTCTTCAGCTTCGCCGTCTGGATGTTCTACGCCGCCACGATGGCAGCGCTCGTCACCATGAGGTTCACCCGTAAAGACGAAGTCAGGCCCTACAAGGTGACGAGCACGCATACCTCACACACACGCACACATACACATACACACGCACACACACAGACACACCAACGAGGCAACCTCACATTCGTTTTCTCGCAAGTTTTCGGTATGCGTGCACCACGCACGCACACTTTTGTCGCCGGTCCCTATTGCTTTCTGTCGTCCTGGTCGTTTCCAAGAAACACACACACACACACACACACTCACGCTCTGTTCACAAGAGCCCATGAGTCAGGTATGCGTTCACCACACACGCACCCTCTCCCCACAGGTCCCCATCGTGCTCCCCATCATCGTGTTCGTGGCGTCCTGCTACCTCGTTGTCGCGCCCATCATCGACGCGCCTCAGATCGAGTACCTCTACGCCGCCATCTTCATCGCGGCCGGATTCGTCTTCTACTTCCCGTTCGTCCACTACAGGTGGAGCCTCCCGGGCATAGGTGAGGCCACACACGTCACCGTCGTGGATCTTCTTGATTTTGTGGCGTACACTGTTATTTTCGTGACGCACGCAAATTTTGTTTCGTGTCGTGCGCTCGGTTATTTGTAGCGTACACTGGCACTATTTTCGTGGCGTAGACTATTTTGTTTGTGGCATGCACTCGTTTCATTTCGTGGCGTACACTCCCGTTGATTTTCAGGCGTAGGCGCTCTTTATTTCGTGGCATACACCAGCACCATTTCGTGCCGTACACCAGCACTATTTTGTGGCGTACACAATCACCATTTTGTGCCGTACACCAGCACCATTTTGTGGCGTACAACAGCACTATTTTGTGGCGTACACCAGCACCATTTTGTGGCGTACAACAGCACTATTTTGTGCCGTACACCAGCACCATTTTGTGGCGTACAACAGCACTATTTTGTGGCGTACACCAGCACTATTTCGTGGCGTACAGTGTTGCACCCGTGTTGTAGAGAAGTTCACGACGTACGTGCAGCTATGGATGGGCATCTGCCCCACCGACTCCGAGCCCAACTAACCCACCGCGCATGCGCGCACACCAGTCTCTCTTTCCTACTTCCGGTAACTACTTCCGGTTTCTACTTCCGGTAACTACTTCCGGTACTGACACCTCAACTTACGGCCACTCTGGTGCCCTGAAGCCTGTTTGTTTTGCACGTGTTGACTTGAGTTCAGTCTGTCTGATTCTCTCTTTGTTTCTCTGTGGTTTTCTGCCCAGCGTGAGTCCCAGAGTCTTACGGTCTCACATGTCTGAGGGAGTCTTAGTTCTTCAGCAGTGTGTAGATCCTGTCACTTCCCCCCTTCACTTTGCCCCGAACAGTCACCTGTCGGGCCAGTGGGTGTTATTGGCCGTTTGCCTGCCAGTGTTTGAATGCAGCAGAGAATAGTCTAGCTGTTGCCAATTGCTGAACAGAAAACTTCGTGAACACCCCCCCCCCCGCCGGCACTGTGGGAGAATGTTCTCTGCGACCACTCAATTTTGTGCTTTCTTTCGTTTCAGAGAAGTTCACGTCGTTCTGTCAGCTGCTGTTCGAGGTGTCGCCCCCTGACGACGGGATGTACGAGTACCGGCGCCAGCCGAACGAGACCTCAATATGAGAGACATGGGGGCAGGGCAGGGCAGGGCAGGGCAGGCCAGTGGGCGGGGCAGTGGGCGGGCCTGGGTTGGATGTGGTGTGGTGGTTGGGGTGGGGCCGGGCAGGGCGGGCTGGGGTGGATGTGGTGGGTGGGTGGGGGGGGGCAGGGGAGGGCGGGATGGGTTCGATGTGGTG
>JAAUXT010101049.1_pt1 | contig 13785 bp, 11 predicted proteins | sample 7278171 | NCBI WGS metagenome assembly JAAUXT01 (sample SAMN14350112, study PRJNA611818) | marine sediment metagenome | isolation source: surface marine sediment (1.8m) | place: French Polynesia: Moorea | collected 2018-08 | reverse complement strand
GAACAGGCTTCGACCTGTGGAGCCCAAACCCCTGCACAGGACAACACATGTCCAGGTCTGGGTCAGTGGGCAGGTTCAGTTGTGTCACCTTGACAATTTCGTCCTCTATAGAGAGAGAGAGAGAGAGAGAGAGACAGAGAGACAGACAGACAGACAGACAGACAGACAGACAGACAGACAGACAGACAGACAAACATGCAGACAGACAGACAGACAGACACGCACACACACACACACACACACACACACACACACACACACACAGAGGCAAATCTCCCATCTGCATTCAATGTCAGCAAGCGCAATTCAAGGACTGAGCACGAAGTCATCCCTCTGGGCACGAAGACAGCGAGGGTGATTCCCACAGGGGTGAAGGCATTCGTGCGTCAGAATATTTTCTGACGTCAGAACAGTCTATTTTCTGACGCCTGGTCGTGCTCTGTGCGCAGGACTCGGTGAAACTGAACCAACTGCAGCCATTACTGCAGGACGCGCTCATCTCCACTGGTCACGTGGCCTGCGCCGCCATCGTGCGCCGCAGCGACGCCTCCGTCTGCGCATGCTCACTCGGCTTCAAGGTACCAGCCAATCAGGGACCAGAAACGGTTTGTTCATTCAAATCGAACAGTTGATGCCTGTGTTGTCAGTCTGATAGTGATTTCTATGCAGTGGAAATAAGGACCGTCCTGCGTTGAGCATGGCGCCAGTCCACAAGCAAACACACACACACATACCTCTCACACACACGGACACACGCCGTCAGTTCTACACCACACGCAACACGCACGCACAATTCTCACACACACACTTCTCACACACACGCGCGCGCGCACACCACGCACACAGACACAGACTCACATCCCACACTCACCACACACGCGCGCGCACACACCACGCACACAGACACAGACTCACATCCCACACTCACCACACACGCGCGCGCACACATCCCACACACTCACACGCACACACACATCCCACACACGCACGCACACTTCCGTCACACACACGCACGCACACTTCCCTCACACACGCACACACTCCCGCACAGCTGGACGCTGACGAGGCACGGTATCTCCTGTCGCTCTTCGCGCGCCCGACTCGGTCCAGCCCCTTCACCTTCCGAAACGAGCGCTACGTCCCCGCCCGCGTCGACGACAGCGCCATCTACGCCGCCACCGTGAGTACTGCGCATGCGTGCGCACGCTTGGGCGATAATGAAAGCACGCTGGGCTCCGGGGTGGCGGTACCGTCTGGAGGACTGTTTTTCAGAAGCCTCACGCCCCCTGGTGACGGAACCACGACCAGTACCCAGCTGGCCTCCAGGTTCCAGCACCTACAGGACACTGGCCAGCTGCTTCTTCGGCCGCGTTCGATTTAGCAACCCGAAACGTTGAATTTGGTCTTTTCATTGGCTCTCAAGTTTTACCAACCAATGCAAAGACAGAATTCAGCGACCCAGGTTGTTCGGGTTGCCAAATCGTACGCGGCCAATGTCCACCACCGATACATGTACAGTACCCATAGACCCAGGTGCACCCTGAACTGGGAGTGCCCTCAACACTGAGGTATTCCGGCACCGAGACACACCTCATACAGTACTCGACTGCATCACGTGGTTTCGAGCGATAGAACCAACTATCAAAGGCAACCCCAAAGTAGAGGTTCTCACAAATGAACCAAAATCCGTCCCGTTGAGTCCAGTTTCATATCATTTTGTTACGCCTCATCTGCGATGGACTGGTCTGTCATTGTGTGTGACTGATTGGCAGTTTTTGCATTGGGTGACGCGCGGTCGTTTTCTGGACGGCGGCGTCAAATCTTTACATTGAACCCACTGGTGGAATTTTTGACGTCATCGCAGAAAACGACCATGCGTCACCCAAAGTGAAAACGCATTGATTGGTTGCAGAGTGAGAAGGGGCGTGGCCTCATCCTGGTCAGGACCCCGTCACTGCTGTTCTTCTCGAACTACGGCGACAACATGCACGCCGCCATCTGCGTGGAGGCCACCGAGAAACTGGGTGCGTCCACACATACACACACGCACACACACACGCACACACACACGCACACACACACACACACACACAAACACACTCACATTGCAGGGGCGCACCCGCCCGGTGTAACGACATGAGACCCGGCATTTTCAAGACCCGGGGTCTGGTCATTCAGGGTGTGGGTTGAAACCATTTCCAGTCGGGTTGGGATCATTTGGCGTCCGTCACTCAGAGCCTTGATTGATTGCACTCAGTGTTGTTTCCCAGGGTCTGGCAATTTCAACCAGACTGGAAATGGCCAGACCCAGGGTCTCCTGGTTTCTGGGGTCTGGCCATTTCATTACACCTGCCTCTTCTTGGCCAAATCATCACTCTACCCTGGTGCAGGTGCTCTTTTCATGCAATAAAGTCCAGCTCTATCGGCCACTCTGATATTTTTCGCCCTTCTGCAGAATTGCTGCACTATTCTTGTGACGATCAGCTCAAATTCTGTCCCTGGGTCTTTCCAGCTGACTACTTCAAGCATCTGGGACGGTAACCAGGACAACGGGACGGAAGTGACGACTGCGCAGGACGACGACGGCGGAACCAAACACGTGACTTCCGGCGTCCGCAGCCTCGTCTCTGATTGGCCCAGCTGCAGACATGGCCGAACACGTCCGTGGACGTGTGTTGACAAGGCGTTCGAGGGTGTCGTGACAAATCAGACATTTCTTGTGGGAGTCTGCGAATTTTTAGGGACGTCGCACATCGAAGGTCACATGATCGACGCTCTGAGTGATAATCATAATGTTACGGTATCAGTTCATTGTTCGTGTCACGAACATACCCGTATGTATCAGAACACGACAAGAAACGCTGAAGGAAATCCACGCATTCACTCACCAATCAGAACAAAAAACCACAACTTTTTTCACCGTTTTGATACATTTTACTAATTTAAAAAAATGTGGAATTTTAATACACGTTTTGTTGTTGTCACAATGAATGTACAGGTCGATACTATGCAACGTGGGTTTAGTAGCCGAACGGGTTTAGGATCGCAACGCGGGTTTGGAGGCAGGGTCGGTTTGAGGCTCCCTCTGATGACGCGACGCACGTGGGTACAGCACGTGTCACACAGCGTGGCCAGTTCCAGTTATTATGGCAACGCTGACACTGGGTGCGTCTCTGCAGAGGTTGATTGACCGTTGCGTCAAAAGCGCGTGAACAAGAACGCAACGCAAAACGTGTCCAGGGTACGCCTAGCCTGATACCACTCAAATGTTACAGGGTTGCAGGAGGGGTACAAGCGCGCAGAAAATCGGGGGGGGGGGCAGGAATTGGTCAGGGTGGGTCACGGGGGGGGGGCGACGTGTGTGACACAGCCGGGAAACAGCCACTGGGAATTCACAATGCAAAGTCAATGGCTTCGGACAAGCAGCGTTGTGCAATTGGTCCACATTTCCTTGCTTCTTATTGGTCCGCTATGAGAACAGGCAAATGACGTCACAATGCCGACCTCGTCATCACGCAAGGCACACGGAAAGCGGATTCGAGTGCAAAAAGCGTCGATTTGGTCTCGAGTGCACAAAAAGGCGTCAATCTGGTCCCAGAGCAAAGAGGACTTTTGGACACTGTAGCGACATTAGATCTACTGCACTCACGTTACGTCACGAACATGACGTCACAAATTTAACTCCAAAGATATCCAGATCACCCAGCCCCAACACGCCACAGCTTGTTGTGTGCAATCACCCCACCTCAACCCCTATTCAGACTCCAGGGTGAAATCGCACGCATCAGCTTTGCCGCGGCTGGCACCAGGTGAACTGAACCTACTCATGATGTACAAAATGCATTGTATCTGGTATTCGTTGTGCTTCGCGAGTGTGCAGTGTGAACGACGGGCTTTTGGCGTGCACCTCTTCAAGCTTTTTTCACGGTCAACACACACAAATAGGCCACATTTCTTTCAAAATCGTCACCCACCTCACAAAACTTCTTCAAAATGACAAGGATGATTGCGCGGATTCTGGAAGTGGAATTCCAACTATTCTGAGTCACTGCTTCTATTTCTTTGTTCGTGGAATTGTTGTTTGCGGAACAAGATGGAGCGTTACAATCGGCTGTGTGTGCGCAGTGCGCACGCGCGGAATGAAAATATGGCGGACTGTCAAAAATTCTTACACAATAAGCGAAAAAAGACACGAGATTAGACCTCAGAACAGAAACATCCAACTTGGTCAAGATTTTTATCCCTAACGAGCGTTGCCAGGGAAACGATAACTCCTTGGCAACGCGGAATGATGTCAATCAAAGTTCCATAGCAACCAACACTAAAGCAACATGCGCACGCACTTTCCAACGTGACGTCACCATCAAACGAACACCTGATTGGACGAGGACCTATGCTTGGCATTTTACACGGAGAGACGGACTGTTAGAAAGCGTTACACGGAGTCAGAATGTACACTGTACACGGCTTTTCACAATGATGCACCTTTTGTATCAGTTTTTCCCTCAGAAGTTAGAACCCTCGGGGCCGGTTCACACCACGGGTGTGTCACGTGACATTTCTCGCGTGTCACGTGACGGCTCTCGCCCCACTGTCGTGTGAACGACCCCAACCACAGACTGGAATGCCACATTCCTGTTCCCTTTACACGACGATTCGTGGCGTCACTTCACAATGCGCGCGCTCTGCCACACGAGAAACATCGAGAATTCGCGAGAAAACGCGTGCAGTGTGTTGGCGCCATCAGACGCACGAGAAAACCTGCTTCACCCTGAATGCGTCACGCGTTGTGACCCCAGGGCACACAATCAGCGTTCAGGATGTGTACAGGGACGCAACGCGCGACGCATCCAGTGTGAACCTGGCCAGATTAATACTAGCTATACATATGCAGGAGGCTTTTGGTCTGCTTGGAAATATCTCCACTGGACAAGACTCATCATCAACGACAACGGTTGCTCGTTGCTAAGCAACAACTGAGATACAGATAAACACGTACAACTGACGAATATGGCGTCGATCTCTTCAGTTCAAATATATCAAGCACAGTGTACAGTAGATTCGGGAGTAACGTACAAGTTGATCTATTTCCACGAATATTTTCGATTCTTCACTTTGAATATCATGACACGGAACTGCGGGGTGGACATTTGTCCCTTCACGCAGAGTCTCCCACTTCCGCCCAAGCGCTTCCGGCTCCACTGCGCAGGCGCAAGAAACGCTTCCACGCAACTGGGATATCCGGCGCGAAAAAAACCTTTTCACAAACACACAGCGAACATTTTTTTTCACGGTATGAGCGCTGACGAGACTCGGGGTTGGGCGCCAGCGGAGTCCCTCCGATGACTGCTCCGACGGAAACACGTGCAGCTGGGCGATGATAGGGAGGAGCGCGTGGCGTGGGCGATATTAGGTGGAAATCTCGGGCGGAATGCTGAAGGTGCGGTCCTCGGCCATGAGCTGCGCCTTGCGGTTCAGTTTGCGCGCGGCGTACGGCAGCTTGTCCTGGTAGTGCGTGATGATCTCACGGTCCGCCGGGCAAGATTCCTGCGCAATCAGCAAAACACGTGCGCGTGAGCGATAATAGAGTGGGCGTGAGAACAGCACGTTTTCAAGTGCAGGATCTCCAAAGATAACGCAAGACTCTGTTCTGATCGCTTGAGGTGCGTCATCACAAGGCTGACCCCATGTCCACACGCACGCACCCACGCACATACACCACACACACGCACGCACACACTATACACTACTTCCCACAGACAACCCTTCCCCTACACATGCACGTACGCACACAGACAACCCTTCCCCTACACATGCACGTACGCACACAGACAACCCTTCCCCTACACATGCACGTACGCACACACACACATACACACACATACCGAGACACACACTCTCTAACACACGCACACACACACACACGCACACACACACACGCACACACACACACACACCACGTACCTTGAAGGCGTCGGTATCGTAGGCGTTTTTCAGGTACTGCCAGAGGTGTCCCAGTTCGGTCGGGATCTCGAAGTCCTTGTACGCCTGTGGGGAGGAAACACAAATCCAGGCAACGTTCAGATGTGTCTGGCTGAACAAACCAATTGTTTCTCTCTGTCTGGCTGAATATCAAACGAAAATGTGTCTGGCAAAACAAATTAAAACAGTACCCTGACGAAGAAATCAAACTTGTTCTGCAGACAACACGAATCGAATTTGGTCCACGTCAAACGTTTTTCAAATTCAAAACTTTTTCCCCCGATTCATCGGCACACACTGAGCAACCCGCTGCCTCATCGCACGCGGCCCTGGGCTGAATCTCGCGTGCGCCCGGCAGCGATAAACACGAGGCTGTTCAGATAAACAAACGCCTTTTCTGCGCACACAGAGAAAAGTCAACATGTCCCAACAATCCACCGATTCACACGCCTGGCGCGAACACGGACATTGTTTCTTCTGGGGCCCGGCTGACAGTCAGTCACTGACAGGGAAGGAGAGGAACCATGGGACTGTTGATGCTTCAGCCAACGCAGGACTTGACAAGGTGACGGGAACAAAGTTCTACTGATCCCTGGATCACACTGGACGAGACACACGAAACGCTTCTCCGTAGATCTGCAGGCCACTGGGCCCTGGATGCCTGCGTGCATTCAGTGACCATCGTGAACCACCAAAGGTCAACTCCCTCCTCCCACCGTCTGTCACAACGTGGTTGCTCGGTGCACCTGGGACACAGCCCCAGCCCCCATGACCTCACAACAAAACCTTTTCCAGTGCAGGACTGTTTTCTGCGCGAAACAAGACGCAGCGAATCGACCTTGACCCCCGTTGCAGGTACGCTGGCGCCACCACACGAGACGTGCACCTGCGGGACGTGCGTCTATTCTGCGGGACAGCCACGGCGAAGCGTGCCGTAGACGTTCGCTTTATCATGGCAAACACGAGGCAAAATTCGACGTGTACGTGCACGTCAGGCACGGTCGCTGTGCCTTCACTGCTCAGTGATACCAATTGACGTTAACGACGTCAACAACCAGATGCACGTCAGACGCCCACGTCAACGTCCACGCAATTTATACTGGCCAATCACACAACACCGTTCAATGTTGACGTTGACGTCTGTGAAGACGTCGTGCATAAAGTCCTGAATATAGCAGTGAGGCCTCTCATGGGGAGACATGGAAGTTTTCTCCTCTCTTCTGAACGTTGCACTTGAACGAGCGACAACGCCTACGGTGCTGGACGTATCTCCAGGGATTTCCACCTCTCCCTCCACACTCCACAAGGACGGCGCTTCGTGACACCTGCTCGACGTTGCGCAAGTACGGCGCTGCGGAAAGAGTCAATGGTATGGTATCTCCCCAGTAAATGTCCACCTCTTGCTTCACGTTGAGCAACTTGCACGTGTGACGCCGTCCATGATGTGAGAGTTTGCCCAACTTTTGCACAAGGACGGCGCTGCGGCGGCGCTGCGTTGTTTGTCCGGCTGCGGTGCTTGGCCGCGGAATGCGCGGTATTTGCCCGACGCACCGGAGCGTGCGGCGCCGCGGCCTGCGCGCGCAGCAGAGCGTGACGCCGACACAAACACCTCGCCGCGCGGGCCCGAGGAAGGAAGGAGCCTCGTTAAAGTAACGGTGCAGCCGGATCCAATCAACCAGCGGCAGAGGCGGCGGATCTACACAAACAGTGCCACACAGCACAACACACACACGCACGCACACTCACACACACACGAATTGAGGCCAGTGACTTCTTTCGGGCCAAATGTCACATACACACACACGGAGCCAGGTACACACACACACGCACGCACGCACAAACACACACACACACACACACACACACACACACACACACACACACACACAAGACAAAACGGAAATGACTCTGAAGGGTCAATCAAATCTCATGTGCACATATGCACGCACTCGAAATCCTTCTCTGCCCTTATTTCCTTCAAAACAAGCACGGTTCACACATGATTCAGAACAAGCCACTTCATTTTCCTGGGAACTCTACAAACAAGAAGGCTCGCTCGACCCGGATGTTTGCTGCGCGCGCACGTTTTACGACACCTTGTGGCGACGTTTTTACGGCTCTGCGTCCTGCGTCCGGGGAGGGGAGCCTTTATCGCGACTCTTGACGCTGACGCCGCCACACTAATTTGGTGCAGATGGGCCGGTGAGGCTCAGCAATCCATTAGGGGTTTTCACATTGGTGATGCGCAGTTGGGTGGCGTCAGAATTTTTGACGCGTGCGTCAAAAGTCAACATGACGCCCAATGGAGCATTTTGACGCGGGCATCAAGTTTTTCACACGCGCGTCACCAACGTGAAAACCCTTAATCGCTTCGTGCAGAGATGCCAACGGAGCGATAGCCAAACATGGCTTGAAAACATGGCTTGATATCTGCAGACGTTCACGTTGTCACGCTGCCCATTTCTGACTGAGTGACCCTCTCACGGGGGACTCGAACGGGACGAACTGGCTTGACCGCCGGAAGAGACTCCAGTCGCCAGCTCCGCCACTTCACTGCGTGTGGTTCTTTGGTTCAACGTGCAATAGGTTTGACATGAAGCAGCGCACTCGCTGACCTGACCACGATCTTGCGTGTCCATATGAGATTTCTACGTCTCTACGCTGAGGTCTGCGCTTGTGAAGCGTGTCGCCGATCCCCCCTGTTGATCCTCAGATTCCTGTGACGCCCCACGCGGTGTGGAGCTCCCCGTATCTCTGTGGTTCTCACAGCGCTGTGCAGGGCTGATTCACAGCAAAAGCGTCACGCAATGCAAACCTCTGCAAAGCCAGTAGTCAATCCAGTCCAGCCAAAGTCAATAAAATGTTCAGAGAGACACACACACACGCCGCATCGCCCAAAGACGCAGTATGAAACAACAAACTGCAGGCGCTGTCCTTTCCCAAATACATCGCCCTCAACACCCGTTACGACTGGGCAAGATGTCAGGCCAATTTCACACCGAATCCGCCACGCAGTGTAGCAGCGCCCAGCTCAATGGGTCACAAAGCCTGCGTCGCAATGACCGACACTGCGCGCCCTGACTGACACACGAACGCGTGACGCGAACGTCGCGAGTGTGAACGAGGCCTGGGTCATGTGATCAACTCATCTCGACTGCAGAGCTCGACACGCGATCGAGGCTCTTTTCGCGGAACGCAGGTACAAAGCTCTTCTCATCTCGACGCCGCTCCCCCCCCCCCCGGGCGGCACGGCGGACCTGGCAGCGCCGCGTCACTGCGCCTTCTCACGCGAGGAACCGCTCCAGCCGGGGTTCACGTCGGGTGCGTCAGGCGTCGTTTGACGCTGGCGTCGGGTTCACGTCGGACGCGTCACGCAATCCGTCACCTTGAAACGTCGCTCGCGATGGGTTTCACGCCGGGTGCGTCACGTAACACGCCGCTCCTGCGGGGTTCACACGGGGAGCGTCAGGCGTCGTGCGACGCTCACGTCGGGGTCACGTCTGACGTGTCACGCGATACGTCGCTCAAGACGGGTTTTATGCCACGTGCGTCACGCGTCACGCCGCTCACGCAGGGTGGACGTTGGACGCGACCTGCGACGGAAGCGTCACTTGGTCAGTCACGCGTACGTCGCTCGCTACGGGCTCACGCCGGGTGCGTCACGTGATAGTCGTCCGACGCTCACGTCGTCACGTCGGGATCACGTGACGCGTTGAGCGACGCGTCCTGCGCAACAAGGGCACGCGACGTCGCGAGCATCGGCCCTGTGGCCACGAACGTCAGACACGATTGCGCATGCGTATTTGGCGTGAATCCGGCGTGACGCGTCTTTTCACACGATCCCGTGCAACTCGTCCTGGGCATCAGCGCCCAGTCCCTGGTGACGGGACACATCGCACGTCGCACGCAGTACACACAGCCTGAGCTCCTCTCTCGACGCGACTCCCACCTCACAGCACGTAGTAATCAGCTTCGCCCGGTGCAGCTGGAGGCGGGGACCCGTCCAGGCGAAGTGGGTGGGTGGGGACGGATCGTGTGTGTGCGTGCATCAGGGGGAACCACCGCACCTGAAGGTACTGCACCTGGAATTGCTCAGGGGAACTGCCTCTAGACGACAACAGCGTATTGGGATCCGACGCCCCCGGTGCGTTTGTATAGCAGAACCTGAACTTCCCGTCCTCATTCAAAACCAACAAGAAGGCGCTTTTGCACACGTCGCTACGAAAACTGGACGGAGTTCCACCACGTTTCTGCTCAGTGCCAGTGATTCACATTCAAATGTGGTGTGTGGTGTGGCGAACCCTACGTTTGGTCCGGATACCCCATATCGAACCGGACTGAAGCGGTCAATGCGCAAGTCTCTGGCGTCAGCTGCAGCTCCGGAGTCTGACGAGGGACCTTTGATATTGAACTTTCTGCACTTTTTGTTGACGCCTTTTTCTCTCACACACCCAGTACAGATACGCACAGGAAATGTTTCTGCGCAAAAGGCCATGAAGTATCTGCGCAAAACGTCGTGTATTCGCGTGCATACAGCTGCGGCTCGTCCTTTGTGCACGACGCTGTAAAGTGCAGAAAGGACAATACAACATCACAGCAATGAAACGCCACCCATTGTGTCTGTACCAAGCTGCTTTGTTCGTGACAGACGCCGAGCTGTATTTCCTCAAAGGGTTTTGTGGGCGGCCTCGTGGGAATCACGAAATCGTGAGTCTCGCGTCAAAATTGACGTGGCTCGACTCAACACGACTGAACGTGCACATTGGCGTGCCTGACGTGAAAAACCAACAGTTCGTCGGTCCCACGTGAAAGCCGACGCCGTGTCCGAAGTCCCCCAGGGGTGTCTGGCCATTTCAAGTCCCATCTGAAATTTCCAAATACGCAACAAGGCTCCGAGTGGTATTTTCTCGGGGGTGTGGGAGTGCCTGGCCTGTCAGATTGGGACCTGAAATTTTCGAGGCGCCCGTGTCTCCCGCCTCAGGTCGTTGCACCCCTGGAACGGGGCAAAGTTGCAAAGCTGCCTCAACTGAGAAATTCTGCCTGAGCTATTTAAGGCTGTTCTTGACTGCTGTAAATCTTTTCAAAATAAAACCTGGCAATTGACCTGTTGCCGTAAATCCATAAAAGGCATCTGCGCCAGACTTTCAAACTTTAAAACTCGGATCTGCAATTCTGTTTCAGATTCACAACGCGTGAGCAACGGGTGCGAAATGTGGTCGCCTGGAAACCACGACGCTCGCGTCGCCATGGAGACAGCGAAGTCTCGGACACGGTCCGACGTCTTGACGTCGGATACAACAGTCTGAAGTCTGATTCACACCAGATGCGTCGTCGTCCGCTGCACGCAGCTCTCTGCCAGTCAACGAGAGACGCAACATCTGTTGAGGGTCGCAACGCCCGAAGCACCTTCGTTGTACAACACCGTGAGTCCACAGAACATCAAGCGGTGTAATGAAATGGACAGACACCCAAAATCAAAGAGGTACAGGGTGAGGGTCCCAAGCTTCTGCCCAAGATCAAGCAGGTCTTGTGGCAGGCTCCTCAGCCCTCTTACCTCATTTCAATTCTCACCTGAAATGACAACAATGCTCTGCCAGACACTCACCAAGGCTCTGAGTGGCCTGTGCCAACTGATAGATCATGTGTGAGTTTGAAATGAGGAGGCACCCGTGTCAAAAATTTCAGGGTGCCTCCCCATTTCATTCCACCGGGCATTGCGCAAAGCAACCCAATGCTTGTCAACGCGTGCAGCTACGCACCCAGTGTGAAAAGGGCGTTGTTTGCATAATGCAAAGCCCATTGAAGTGCAGGTGGACTCCGGGCTGATGAAAAATTTGCAATTCCAGGTTCGGATCCCCGCACTGAGCCGCGCCCACTGTACGAGCTGAATTGCGCTGCATAATCTGTGTCCGACAATTCCACGGTTCGTGGCTCCAGTCTGTGGTAGGGTTCACACTGGAGGCGCGTCGACACGCGCGGGCGCTGCGTCACCATGTCTGCGCAGGTCCACAGGCGCTGCATCTCAAGTGCTTGATTTGCCATGCGTTGCGTCCCTGTCCACGTGAGTGCGTCTCGCGCGCAAGCGTTGACGCTGCGTCTGTGACTTTTGCAGGGAGGCTGTCAGCGCATTCGTTTTGTTGTGCCCCACGCGCCAAGAGGAGTGTGCCCTGCGCACCCCACCCCAGGGCGCACCCACCCCTCCAGATGGAGTACAATGAACACACGTTCAGGGCACACAAAGTTTTTGTCACGTGGGGCATTTCGAGCACACCGTGGCCACCACTTAACGAACGCGCTCAATGCAAAACGAACGCACCCTGCTCCCCCAGTGTGAACCTTGCCGTGTGCACAGAATTCCAATCCGTATGCAGAGTTCATCAATTAAATCCGTGGGAGCGGCGCAAATCTCCCGATCAATCATACGTCCCCACAGGACTCTGTGTACACTGTGTGTTGGGGCCTCGACCCACCCCACCCCGCCGCACACCCATATTTGTACAGGTGAATTTGATAGGTCCGCACCTGGAAATGGCAGAGGCAGATGCAGAAGCGCACAAGAGCACACCTCGCATTGAAAACTCATTTGGTGGCACATCTTGCCCTCTCCAGTTGAAATTCACGCCTTTGCGCAGTCGCAGCAAAACTTCCCAGTGATCAGTGGTGACTGCAAGGCACCGTGCTTGTTTTTGAGCAAGCTCCATTTCTGTGCAACACAGACCCCAGCGACAGCAAAGCGCCCTCCTCCAAACAACGCATCACTGGGCGTTGCCATGCATCTGTGACGTCAACAGCATTCGCTACGTTGCCTTAGAAAGTTGCGTCGTGGGCGCAGCAAGGCTCCGCCCAACAAGCCGAGTATACACTTGGACAGTGGAGCAGCTGTGGTCATGCCACCACAGCTCAACCCCAGCCACTGTCGCGGTCAGGTTCCCTGCAGCACAGGTTGCCTAGCAACTTTCTGACCCCACAAACAACGAGCAGCTGGATTCCAAACTCAGCAACATTTCTCAGCACCTTGTTCACAACGCCGATGTTTCGTGAGCTCAAGCAACATCCCCCCCCCCGCTTCTGTCTCGAGACTCCCTGACAACGCCCCTAGCAACGCACCTTTGCCGGCGAAGCTGAAGTGCTGCAACCATAACAGCAACACCCGTGCCTCCTCCCACTGTTTCTTTGACTCCGAACAAAACAACGTTCTCCAACAACACCCCTGAGCCCTGCACCCGAAACACCGTCTTCAACAAAGCAACGTTCCCGAACAACGCTCCCCAACAACGCCCCTAGCAACGCACCTTTCCGGCGACGCGGATGTGCTGTAGCCATGGGAGCAGCACCCATCCCTCCTTCCACTCTGTCTTGGACCCCAAACAAAGCAACGTTCCCGAACAACGCCCCAACAACGCCCCTAGCAACGCACCTTTCCGGCGACGCGGATGTGCTGTAGCCATGGCAGCAGATGGCAGTCGGCGCGTCTCAGCTCGTCCGTCACCATGAAGCGCGTCCCCTCGGAGCGCAGGTGCTCGTTGACCCGCTCGAGGATCCGCACCACAGGCGCAGGGTTGTCGCTCTTGTCGTCCTTCAGGTACTGGTTAAACTTCTGGAATAGAGGGAAGGGAGGAAGGGTGAGTAGGTGCAGGGGATGGGTGTGTGTGTGTGTGTGTGTGTGTGTGTGTGTGTGTGTGTGTGTGTGGGTGTGTGTGTGTGTGTGTGTGTGGGAGTGTGTGAGAGAGAGACAGCGAGAGAGCGCGAGAGGTGGGATGGAGGGAGAGAGAGTCTCTGTGTGTGTGTGAGTGTGTGTGTGCG